>Ga0209533_1001231_pt1 | contig 24023 bp, 28 predicted proteins | sample COG_04_FD_184748 | JGI IMG/M metagenome (GOLD analysis project Ga0209533, IMG submission 184748) | Pelagic Microbial community sample from North Sea - COGITO 998_met_04 (SPAdes) (version 2) | ecosystem: Environmental > Aquatic > Marine > Neritic zone/Coastal water | place: Helgoland, sampling...
ATCCTCCACAAATTACATGCGGGGTCTTTCCACAGAAAACGGTATTGTCAGAAGATTTCGCAACCATATTGAAACAGATACAGCATTCAGCTTCTTGGACAACTTTCTTCTTATAATTTGTTTTACGTACTTTCTTGTAGGATTTTGATTTTATCTTAAGACCTGATATCTTAATAGAAGGCATGTTAATGTTTTACAAAAAATAAAATTAAAAATCAAATTTGTTAAAGAACAATAGTATTTAATCTCTTTCATCCTTAGAGTTTTGAGTTCTTTTAGTTTTTTATCTTCTCAAGTTCTTTTAATGCGATTTGTAATTGATTTTCCAAATGAAGACATTTAGAAACCATCTCATCTCTATAATGTTCAGCATCTAAACGTTTCCCTGTTGCTTCGTTGAGAATATCTAATTCTCTATGTATTTTTTTATCATTTAAATCAACAAGTTCTGATAGTGTTTTTTCATCAACATAAGGATATTCGTGTTTTAATTGTTCCATTTTACTTTATCTTAAAAATATTTTCAAATTTAAATATAATTAATAGTATATGGAACAATGTCCAAGAGTTCGCTGTAAAAGAAATATAAGAACTAATAAGAAAACAAAACGATTAAGAAGAACTAAAAAAATTAGGAAAATTACAAGTAGAGGATCCAAAATAACTGTTCATCAAATATTTGGATTAATGGGAGATAAAGTTATGCCACCATTATTCAAAAAATCACATGAAACATTTAAAAAGTTCTGTAGAAAAAATGGTTATAGATATAAATTATGGAATAAAAAGATGTGTGAAGATTTAATCAAAGAATATAGATCATTTAAAGACATTTATGATAATGCGCGTTATACAATAATGAAAGTAGATATTATCCGTTTTATTATTCTTCATAAATATGGTGGTTTATATGCTGATTTAGATATTTTACCGAAATTAAAAAAATTAAAACAAGGAGATTTTATTGTCGCTAGACCACAAACAAATAAATCTAAAAAGTATGAAATGGAAGTATTACAGAGTAAAAAAGGAAATCAATTATTATTAGATTATTTAAATTATGTTAGAGAACAAATAAAAATTAAATCAAAAAAGAAAATTTATGAACAATGGAAATGTAGATATATTTATCAAACAACTGGTCCTTATTCATTATCTAGATTTTTAAAAGGGAAAACATTAGATACATATATTATTAATAATCCTTCTTATGATGAAAATAATAATCAGAAATCAGCTAATTTACAAGGTAATGAAGATTTTATTAGCCATATTTCTTGTTCTTATAAAGATAAAATGTAATTTATCCCCAAATAATTTCTTTTTTTCCTAATTCTTTTAATTTATTATTTATTTGTGAAAATGGTTTTGTATTAAACCACCCACCTCTGTTGGCTGATAATGGAGAAGGATGATTTGATTCTATTGTATAGTGTTTTGATAAATCAATAATAACTCTTTTCTTTTTAGCATAATTTCCCCATAAGACAAATATTATATCTTTGTGATTTTTTGAAATGTAATCAATAATATAATTTGTATATGGTTGCCATAATTTTAAATGAGAACCTGGTTTACCTTCTTCAACTGTTAATGCTGAATTAATTAAAAGAACACCTTGATTAGCTAAATCTGTAAAATCTTTATTTGTTCTTTTTATATTTAAATCTTTATTCATCTCATTTAATATGTTTCTTAAACTTGGAGGAGTTTTAACATCATCATTCACAGAAAAACATAAACCATTCGCCTGACCTTCACCATGATAACAATCTTGTCCAATAATAACTACTTTGAGATCTTTTTGATCAAAATGATTAAAAGCATTAAATATTTTTTCATTTTCTGGATATATTTTATTTTCTACCTTTTTTAAATTATCTTTAATATGGGTTAAATAATTATGTTGAAGAATTACATTCCAATCGGTGCTAATAGTAAATTCCATATTTTAAATTAGGAATTATTTTTTAAATTTAAATCAAATTTACGTTCTTGGAAAATTAGTTAAATCTTCATCAATATCATAAATTATTGATTTAGAAAAAGTAAATGATAATCATGAAAAATAATAATATATTAACAGAAAAATTGAAAATATAAAAAAAATTGCTAACTATTCTACTAACTATCTAATCTACCTATCTAATCTAGCTAATCTAATTCTACTAGTGTAGTGCCTGTATATACAAAATTGATATTTGGTGCGTTTGCCTGGAATTCCACAAGCGGTGCGTAGGGGCCAAGGCGCGCAAGGCTGAAGCGGTGGCCACGGTCACCCACAGTAATACGCCGCACAGTGCCAGGCACAACATTAAACTCGATAAGGCGCGCAGGCTGAGCACCACCAGGCAACCACCAAACATCAACCGTAATTGAGCTGTGGTTTTGGAGGTAGACGGGGAAGCGTGTGTCCAGCCTGGGCGGTGGCGCGGCGCGCAAAATTGTAGCTATGCGCGCGTGAGCTGCTGCTAGGGCAGGCAGCGGCGCGGGCCGCTGCGCAGGCGGTGCTGCCACACCAGGTAAATCAGCCCGGCACAAGGGGCAGTTAGACTTGGTTTGTTGATGGGTTACTAGGCATTGCATACAAAACCGGTGCCCACATGGAGTGGTACAAGTTGTAGCATTGCCATTGCCTAGCGGTTCCATACAAATGGGGCAGTCAGCCGCCTCGATAGCCTGGCTTGGCACAGTGCGCTGCGGGCACGTGCGCTTGGTATGGCCGGGTTGCCGGCACATGGAGCATTTGCGTTGAGCGGTAACGGTTGCCATAGATTCGAGCGTAGATTGCGGGTATTTACCCTACTAGCATAGAAATTTTCAAATTTGGAAAGTTTGCTCGTAAATATTGCTGTTTTAGTTGTATATTACTGTTTAGTTGTATTGCTCTTTAGTTGTATATTACTGTTTAGTTGTATTGCTCTTTAGTTGTATATTACTGTTTAGTTGTATTGCTCTTTAGTTGTATATTGCTGTTTTATTACGACCAAAGTTGCCAAATTTGAAAGTTTCTATGCTAGTAGGGTAAATACCCGCAATCTACGCTTTGACTATGGAAACCGTTACTAAGCAACGCAAATGTTCGATGTGCCAGCAGCCTGGCCACAACAAACGCACTTGCCCTGCGCGGTCGACCTGGTGGGCGCTGCTAGCTGCCGCGGCGGCTGAGCCAGTGCCCTTCGAAGTCAAATCTATGGAAAAGCCTACTGTTGTGGTGCCGCCGGCCAAGCGCACGGTAGAGCGGCAAATTGACCTGCTATGCTGGAACGCTGGACTACCGGTTGAAGTAGTGCGGCTAATCAAGGTCAGCCTACACCGTAGCAAAATGGCTGAATGTATGGCGCAGGCTTTTCACCCTAAATGGGTCAGCCGCATAGTGCGCATGGACGCACCCACGCACCTGTGCCCGGCACCGCGTGCTGGCTGGCGTGCTGGCTGGTACCTACGGTACGCAACACCGGGTGCTGAACTCCGCCAAGTCAACTATGGCCGGTTGCTGGTACACCTTATGCACCCCTGGCGCACACCAGCATACAACAAGCGGTTTAGATTACTGGACAATAAGTTTGCAAATACACATGTAGTATTTTAGGTAGATAGTTAGATTAGTTAGGTAGTTAGATAGTTAGATAGTTAGATAGTTAGATTAGTTAGAATAGTTAGTTTTTTTTATTTCTTATAATATATGAAAAATAGGGTATATTTATCAAAAACACCGGAGATTTTTTATATTGATAAATTCATAACAAATAAGGAAGTAGAACATATAATTGATGTTTCAAGAGATAATTTAAAAAAAGCAAATGTAAGTTTTTTAAAAAAAGATGCTAGTAATTATAAGAATTTTAAAGGTAGAACAAATAAAAGTTACTGGTTAGATAAAAAATCAGATCCAATATTACTAAAATTATGTAAGCGTATTGCAAAAGAAATAGGATGTAATTGGGAACATTTTGAAAATTATCAAGTAATACATTATGGTCCAGGCGAAGAATATAAATATCATTTTGATGCCTATGATAAAAAAGATTTAGAAAAATATCATCATTTTTGTAATGAAAGAGGTAATAGATTAAAAACAGTTTTGGTTTATATGAATGATGTTGAAGAAGGCGGATCAACAGGTTTTAAAAATATAGGGAAACAGGTAGAAGCTAAAAAGGGTAGAATGGTTGTATTTGATAATGTAAATAAAAAAAATGAAATATATAAAAGATCATTACATGCTGGTTTGCCAATCATAAAAGGTGAAAAATGGGCATTTAATTTATGGTTACGTGAAAAATAAAAAAATAATTTAAAAGATAAAGTATAAATATGTTTATGAATACTATTCAAGAAATACCAAAAGGTGAATTACAACATTTTAAAGAAAGGGTTACACGATGGATACATGTTGATAAACAGATAGATGATAGGATGAAAGAAATAAGAGAACTAAAAAAAGTAAGAGATAAAGAATTACAACCTGGAATGACGGAGTTTATGGTAAAATTTAATGTTTCTGATTTAAATACAGATAATGGAAAACTAAGATGTCAAGAAACTAAAACTAAAAAAGCATTAAATAAACATAATATTAGAGATAACCTTTCTAAATTCTTACTTGAACAAGAAAAATTAGATGAAGCTGTAAAAAATATTATGAATGAAAGAGAAATAGTTGTAAAACATGTTATCAAAAAAGTAAAAAAAAGTTAAATTTGAAATTTATTATTTTATAAAATAAAATGAAATCAATGATGTATATGTCATTATTTTGGAAAATTCATCATGACCATAAAATAAGATTAAAAGAAATAAATGAAGAAATAAAATGTAAAGTTCGTTTTAAGCTTTATTTGAAATATTTGGAATCAAAAGATATTAAAATAAATAATTATGTTTCATTGGGAGAATCTTTTCTTAAATAGTTCTCCAAATCGGCATCTAATAATTCTTTTTTATTATTATCTTTCATAGCTATCCATGATAATGTTTCCATCATTGATAAAATACTTTCATTTTGATAATAATCATGGGATTCTTCATAAAAATCTTTCATAAAATCTTCTGAATGGTTCATACGATTCATTATTGTTTGAAAAAAAACATCTTTACAATGTTTTACAGAAGGTAGAGATTTTTGTATATTTTCAAGTCCTTTTTCTAAACGATTCACTTTTTCTTCTAAACTAAGATTTTCATATGAAGATGTTTTATTTATGTTTGATGCGAGATTAAGAGGATTCATAAATTTACCAGGAGTATAAGGTGGATTTGATAAAAAAAATTGTTCCATTATTATTATTATTATTATTATTATTAATTTTTTAAATCATTTACAAAAGATCAAACTTATCCGACTTGGCCTTCAACTTCATGATCTTCTTATTGTCCTTAGGCTTTGTTGGATACTTCTTCTTCTTCATCTTTGGAACTTTACGTTCTCTTACAGGATTAGTAGTATTCTCAAACTTGATTCTGAGAGAACGTGTCTTCTTCTTGGAATGGGAGAATATAGGCATACCTTCAAGAGCTTCAAAGGCGCAATCGTAGTCGTTTTGGCGGATATCATGAGAACAGGCAAAACGAAACTTCATGGACTTGGGGTCATTTATGAAAGAATCATCGAATGGGTGGTAGGTAGCGATTGTTGTATTAATCTTAGACATATTAGATGTTTTGGTTTTACATTACAAAGTAAATGGTTTTCAAATTTCTAAAGATATTTATTTTATTTCCTTAGTTCTCTTGCTGAAGGATCAGTTTCAGATGACCAATTTGGTAACCAGAAGTGTGGGATAACATTAGATTTATTGGGAAAGTATTCTTCAAATAATTTCCTATAAAGATAAGATTCTTTTGTTAAAGGAGTATTAAATGTGTATTTATCTTTTTCTTCATGAAATTCATGATCGGAAATAATACTATCAACATATTCTTGTATAACTTTATGCCAAGATCTTTTTTCAGAAGAACAACCATCTGAAAAAGCTTCTTTTGGTCTCCAAAGGATTTCATCGGGTATAAGTTTTTCTTTTTCAAAAGCTTTTCTAAGTAAATATTTTTCTTGTTTGTTTTCAGAATACATTTTAAGTTTCGGATCAATTGTCATATAAAATTTAACAAATTCTTTATCTAAAAAGGGAGTTCTCGATTCAAGACTCCATTGTGATGAAATACTTCTATCAGATCTTAAACCATCAAAAAAATGTATTTCTCTTAATAATTTCATACATTCTTCTTGAAATTCTAATGGTGTTGGAGCATTTCTTAAATAATAATAACCACTTTGCTCATCACTTCCATCACCATTAAAGACTACTGTAATATCTGTATTTTCTTTTATGTATTTTCCGATTAAATAATTACCTACGCTAGCTCTTATTGTAGTTGTATCATATGATTCATTACAACAAACTACATACGGAATTGCGTTTAAAAAGTCATCTTCGGTACACACAACTTGATGATGTTTAGAACCGATAAAATCCGCAACTTTTTGCGAATATTCTAAATCTGTTGAACCTTTAATACCTATTGCAAATGTATTTAAAGTTCCTTTTTTATTATCTCTATAAATTTTAGAAATGATCCCACAAATAAGACTACTATCTAGCCCACCGCTTAAAAGAGCTCCAATAGGTCTATCAGATAATAATCTTTTTTTTACAGCATTTGTAAGTTTATTTCGAATACTGGCAAGAATAAAATCAGTATTTCTTAAATAGTCAATTTTGTAAATAAAATTATAATAATTACGGAAAATAGTATTACCAGTTTCAATATCAATTTCCAAATTATAACCTGGTTTAAATTGTTTTGTATAAATAGTTAAATCATAAATAGATTTAAGTTCTGAAGAAAAAAAGTATTCATCAAGTTCATTATAACCGAAAAATAATGGTCTAACTCCGTAGGTATCTCTCCCTACATGTAATTTTTTAGTTTTATCATTATAAATGATTAAAGAGAATACTCCATCTAATTGTTTACAAGTTTCTTCAAAACCAAATTTTTCATACATATAAATAATAACTTCACAATCCGAATTAGAATTTGTTTCAATATTATATATTTCTTTTAAGAATTCATGATTATAAATTTCCCCATTACAAATGAGATAATTTTCATTATAAACAAAAGGTTGATTTCCTGATTCTGATAAATCATTAATAGATAATCTATGAAAACCTAATGTTACATTATTAATATTTTGCATAATACTATTATCAGGGCCTCGTTTTTCAAGTCTGCTAAAATTATCTTGTAAATTTATTGTAGATAAGCTTTTACCAACATAACAAAAAATTCCACACATTTATTTATTTATTATTAAATATTTTTTAAATATTGTATATATTAAATGCCAAGAAGATATTTAACCCCCGCTGAATCCCGTGATTTAAGAATTACGGGACAAGGTGATCAAATAGAAAGAGATGAAAATGATCAAGATTTTATAGATTATGCAACTTCTGAACCATCAGAAGGTTCCTGTTCTGATGGTTCCTCATCGGAAGATAACTATGTAGCAGAATTATTATTAAATGCTCATGACCATGTATTAACAGAAGAAGAAAAGATTGACGCAATACTAAATGGTGAATTAGTAGGTATAGATTTAGAAAATTTAAGTGTAAGAGAACACTCAGCATTTCAAACATTTGTTGATGAATTAGCAATACAGACTGGTATTGTAAGACCACGACCACCAATGGAAAGGGAAGTCAGATTTTGTATGCCAGAACCAGAACCTGAAGTTGCGTGCGCTTTACAACCACAATCAGAAGTTGCTTATGCTTTACAACCTCAACCTAATTTATTACAAGTTCAGCCAGAAGAAGTTGATAACCAATTATTAGAATTAGCTTTTGCTGAATTACCAGAAGTTAATATGCCTCAACTTATGCAAATATTAGGAGCCCCCGGTGATCCAGGTGATCCTAATAATGGATCTGTTGTTGTTCATGATTGTGATGGGCCTGATTTGAAACATTTTACAGTTCAGGGTGGAAGGAATAAACGCAGAAGCAGAAAACGGAATAAAAAAACTAAAAGTAAGAGAAAGTCAAAAAGGAAAACAAGAAAAAGAAAATCTATTAGATAATATATGGATAATTACATTATAAGGAAAATTGAAAAAAAAAAAGGCGATAAATATTCATATAAATTTTATGATAAAAGGAATAATGAAATTATGAATAAACAAATAATTACAGATGCTAAAAAAGGATTATATATACCTCCAGCTTATGATAATGTAAAAATAAATTTATGTAAAGATCAAAATGTATTAGCGATTGGTTATGATACTAAACAAAGGGCTCAATATGTTTATAATAAAGAATTTAAACAAGGACAAAGTATTAAAAAATTTAATCATATGTATGATTTTGGTTTAAAGTTCAAAGAAATTAATCGTGTAATAAATTCTGATTTATATTCATTTTCAGATTCAAAAGAAAAACAAATTGCTTTGATATTGAAATTAATTATGGATTGTAATTTCCGCGTTGGAAATGAAAAATATTGTAAAGAAAATAATTCTTTTGGCGTAACAACTCTTCAAAAGAAACATATTAAAATAAAAGATAATAAAGTAACAATAGATTTTAATGGTAAAAAAAATGTAAGAAATACTTGTACTATTAAAAATAAAAAACTAATTAAAACATTAAAACAAAAAAAAAAGACATTAAATAAAGATGATAATATATTTACATATCGGGAAGGTAATAAATATTATAATATAAAATCCAACGATGTAAATAAATACTTAAAACAATTTGGTGATTTTAGTGCGAAGAATTTTAGAACTTGGGGAGCTAATATTGAATTAATTTATCAATTATTAAAACAATGTTCAAAAGAGTTCCCTGATACAAATAATAAAACAAAAATATTATTAAATAAATGTATAAAAAAAGTAGCAAATAAATTACATAATACAGCCAGTGTATGTAAAAGTAATTATTTGGACCCAGAAGTAATAAACTTATTTGTTGAAAATCCAAATAAGTTTAGAAATACATTTAATGTAAAAAAAATTAATAAAGATAAAATTAATAGTAAATATATAAATTTTTTAAAATCACTTATTTAGAATATAATCATTTCCTTTCTTTTCTCCGATAATTTTTCCTGGAATATAACCTTCCAAACATTCAAGCATATATTTTTTCTTTTTATCATGTAGAATAAATACTTCTTTTATATCAAGGCTTTTTGGTTTTACTAGTTTAAGAGAGCTAACAGCTTTCCCCAATGTATTATTTTCTTCGTCAATTTCATAGTATTTCTCAATTTTTACAGAACTATCAAAGCCATATTCTGTTCCATTATATTCGAAAATAATATATGGATTATCTTCATCTTCATCTTCGTCTTCATCTTCATCATTAACTTTTACTTCATCATCATCAACTTTTACTTCATCAACTTTTACTTCATCCGTTTTTACTTCATCAACTTTTACTTCATCCGTTTTTACTTCATCCGTTTTTACTTCATCCGTTTTTACTTCATTAACTTTTACTTCATCCGTTTTTACTTCATCCGTTTTTACTTCATTAACTTTTACTTCATCCGTTTTTACTTCATTAACTTCCTCAATAATTTCTTTAACATTTGGTGCTTGATAATCTTTTAATTCTTTTACCTGATTTTCATGATATTTAACCTTTTCTTCAAGTAGTTTTTTATCTCTTATAAGTTCATTAACAACTTTATCTTGTGCTTTATACATAGAAACTTTATTGGCACTATTTTCTTCTTCAGTTTTTTGTTGAGAAAGAGTTTCAATCTGAATAGAATAATCATGAATCGTTTTATCTCTTTGTAAAAGCATTTTATCTTTTTCATTTAATTCACTAATAAGTTTATCATTCAGTTTTACAAGATCAGCTATTTTATTATCTTTTTCAGATATAATTTTATTATGTTCCTTTTCAATTTTAGAACAATCATTTCTCAATTTAAGAATACAATCCTGGAAGATAATATTTGTTGTCTCAAAAACCTTATCCATTATTTTAGTTTATAATCAATAATATTTTCAAATTTTTAAATATTTTAATATATATATGAACTTTAATAAGAAACATTGTTCACCAAAAGCGTTTAATAATAATAATACATGTTTTAATAGAAACCTATTAGAAAAACTAGCTGTAATACTGAATCAAAATCCTAATTGTGAAAAAATAGATAAAAAATGTCATGATAATGAATTATATGAAAAAATTTCTAATAATATGTCTAAGATATCGGATTGTAAAACAGAACATTGTTGGTTATCGGTTCAAGATATTGTTCATAAATTAAAATTCAATGAAATTGAAGAATTTAATGAACAATTTAAACCTAAAATGCCTGAAGATTGGAAAAGTGAACCAAATAAATGGTTAGATACATCTGATATTGATAAAGTAATGGAACAATATGAAAAATATGATAATGAGTTTGAATATTTAGGCGCACATCCTATTGACGCACAAAAATGTTCTGTTAGTCAAGAGGTATGTAAGATAAATATAAAAAATTTAATGAAAAAAAATAAAAATAAAATCGGTATAATATTTAATACAGATTATTCAACAGGTCCTGGTGAGCATTGGGTTTCTTTTTATGCTGATTTAAAAGGTAGAAATCGTAAGAAAAAACCTGGAATATATTTTTTTGATTCTGTAGCAGATAAACCACAAAAAGAAATTTTTGATTTAGTAAATAGATTAAAAAAACAGGGTAAAAGAAATGGAGTAAAGTTGGATTTCTTTTATAATGATATACAGCATCAGAAAAAAAATACAGAATGTGGAATTTATAGTTTATATTTTTTGATAAGTATGTTACATAATGTTGATTTTAAGAAATTTGTAAAAAAAATAAAGAATGATGAATTTATGGAGAAATATAGAAAAATATTTTATTTAGAATAATTATTTTATATACTTATATTATAATGACAAAAACAGAATTACCTTCAGGATTAATTATAGGTTTCCTTTTAATAGTTATAGTTTTTTTACTTAGTGAAAGAGAAAAAACATGTAAAAAAGAAGGTATGGATAATATGCCGGGTGGTTGTCCGGCATGCCCAGCTTGTCCTGTTTGCCCTACTTGTCCTGATTGCCCATCATGTCCAGAAAATCCTGAATGTGATAAAACATTGAGTAATGAATGTCCCCCCCCACCTGTTCAAGAATGTCCTGCTTGTCCTTCTTGCCCTGTTTATAGTGGTAATATGCATATGCCAACCGCAAGAGAAATAGCGAATGCTATTTTTCCTGGAAGGAATTCAGGTATTTTAATGAGTGGAGAATATTTCCCCGTTCAAGATTATATTGAAAGTTGTCCGAGTATTTTATCTGCTAGCGGAACACCCGTAGGAGCATTAGATTCTATTTCAACAGTTAATGAACCAAGCTATTATAAAGAATTAAGACAATACGATTTACATGGATATGCTAGTACAGAATTAGTTGATATGAATAATGCCAGTGGAATGGAAGAAATGATTGACGATGAAGAAGCTGAAGAAGTAGAAGAAGAAGATAACGAAGTTGATGAAGAAATAGAAGAAGTTGCTGAAATAGAAGAAGTTGCTGAAGATAATGCTATAGAAGCATTTAGTAATTATTCAGAATTTTAAAATATTATATTAAATAAATGAGGAAAGAATTAATTACTATAATTTTAGTATTAGCAGCAATAGGTGCTTCACTTTTTTTAATAAGTTATAAGTTCCATGAAGATACAGAATTTGATAAACATGAAAAATTAAGAAGAAGTGAAATGGAATTTTATCGGTAAGTTCGTTCTTATTTTATTTTATATTTTTTAATAATATTAATATGTCTTTGTATGATAAGTTTCATTCCGATATTAATATAAATTATATGTATGATTTATTAAATCAAATAATAGTTAAAAACACAGGACAAGATATAAAAAATAATGTTGAGTATAAAAATATATTTATTGAAAACTCAAAAAAAATTTTTGATGGTATTAATACAGAAGAAATAAGTGAAATTAATAAAATTTTATTGGATAATCATGTTGAACAATTCACTGATATGATGAAATTTAAAAATCCTATTGAGATGAAAACAATAGATGAAAATCAAAGTATAGATGATAGATATAATGATTTAATGTATAATAGAAATTTACCTTTGAATGTTCAAAATGCATCAAAAAATGATAAAATGACCCCCTTACATAATCATAATCCTTTATTTGATAATCAAGATACAACATTTCTTTTACCCGATGTTAAACAACAAAATATTACAGAAGTAATTGAAGAAGAACATGAAGAAAGCCCTATTATACCTTTAATTAAAGATAAAGAAGAAGAAATTAAATATCCTGAATATAAAATTTACAGTAGTAAAAGAAATAATATTCAATCATCAAGATTTAATTATGTTTATAATCTAAAGAAAAATAATATTGAATCATCAAAAATAAAGAAAATAACAAAAATTATAATACCATTAGAAGATAGTTATATTTTTAGTATGCCTGTTTTATTTTTAAGAATAAAAGAATTTAATATAGATTTAACTTTTGAATTAACAAAATTATTAGAAAATGATAATAAAAAATTTGGATATTATCATTCAATTGAAAATCATGAAATTGTTTGTGATGATTTAGATAAAATTACAATTGATATAAGAGATGTTTCCGAAACAAGATATGATGATATAGATATTGCAAAAGTAAATATCATAGAATTAAAAGCAAATGAAATTCTTTTTACTTGTACAAATATAGAGAAAAATAATTATTGTGTAGGGGATTTTATTAAAATAATCAATAATTATACAAAAGCTTTTAAATCTCTCTTATATCCATTAAAAATAAAAAGGATAGAAAAAAATGTAATTATTTGTGATTTTAATTCAAAGATAACGAAAAAATATTCAGATGTTGATATGAAATTATTAAATACAAGCAATCAGAATATAATATATTTTAACTAATATAATGATAAAAAAAATATGGTTGTTCTGGGATACAATGGAAAACCCTTTATTAGTAGATAAATGTATAAAACAAATTTATAAATTACATTCTGATTATGAAATAAATTTTATGAATTTAGATAATTTTAAGAAATTTACTGGTGATAAATTACCTAAAAATTTTGATAGTTTAGGTATAACTTTTAAAACTGATTGGATACGTTGTAAAGTCGTAGCAGAGAATGGTGGATTTTGGATAGATGCAAGTATTTATATTTCAAAACCTTTACATGAATGGATAAATCCAGATTGTGATTTATATTGTATGAAACACCCTGCTTGTGAAAAACAAATAGAAAATTGGTTTTTTTATTCTCCTAAAGATTCTACAATAGTTAATAAATGGTTAGAAGAATATGAAAAAGCTTTAGAAATTGGACAAGAAAAATATGTTGATATGAGATTAGAAGAATATAGCCTTGAACAAGATAAAGATTATTGTGGTGGTAATTATCTTTTCCATCAATTGGCTTTAATTGTTGTTACCATAAATTACAATTATAAAATAGTAAAGGATAATTATGGTTTTAATTATCAACCCTTTGTAAGTAAATATCAACTAATAAATAATATATGTATTAAAAATAATAAATTAAATGATCCATTATATAAATTTAGAGGAACAGAACGAGGATATTTTGATTCATACTATAGTTTTATTGGATTTATAAATCCATTATCATTAATTGGGGAGTTAGGATTAAATACAAATTATTTTTCATTTATGATGATAATTATTTATATAACTATCTTTTATTTTATAAAAAAAAATAAGGTAAGATAAAATAATAAAATTATTTATGTAATATATATAATGGAATATATAAATGATAAAATAGAATCCAAAAATTATAAGTATATTATAATCTTACTAATTTGTTTCGGTTTATTATTCTATTTTAATAAAAAACCAATTCGATCTTTAAAATATAATAATTATGATAAAATATATTTTATAAACCTTGAAAAAAGAAAAGATAGATATAAAAGATTTAATATTAAATTCCAGAATTCTGATTTTAATATGAATTATGAATTATTTAAAGCATTTGATGGGATACAAGTTGATTTAGGAAAATATGTAACTCAAAATACATTAAATGAAATATTACAAACTGAAAGAAATGGTAAAAGAAAATATCATTATCAATTAACAAGAGGAGCAATAGGTTGTTATTTGTCGCATGTAACAATATGGAAAGATATACTTGAAAATAATATTAAACAAGCTTTAATATTAGAAGATGATGCTAATTTACCTAAACGTTTTAATGAAAAATTAGAAGAAAAAATAAAATTTGTTCCAAAAGATTATGATATTATACTATTGGGATGTAAATGTTTGAAATGTAAAAAAATGGAAGGATATAGAAAAGTAAAACGTTTTTGGTTATTACATTCATATATCATAACAAATAATTGTATAAAAAAAATATATAATAAAATGTTCCCAATCAAACAACAAATTGATTCAGAAATATCAGATTTATCAGATTTAATAAATATTTATGCTTTGGATATAAATATGGTTAATCAATATAATAGTAAATCAGATATACAAATTCCTCTTAATAATAATTCCATTGAGAGTTTTAAAAACTATAGTGATTAATTATTTTGATAAATAAAATTTACCTTTATGAATAATAATACATTCATAATCTTCTTCTCTTGTAAATCTCACATCACTCATTAAATTATAATCATATAATCTAATAATTTTATCTTCAACAAACCGATAAAACATTTTTTCATTAACATTATATTTTATTGAATAGCCATGAATATTTTCTTCATCAACTAATTCATTCATTTCTGGGAATTTAGGTTCTTCAGGGTCTTCACTTATATTTTCTATAATACTTTGTGGTATTTTATAACATGTTTGAAAGATAGAAAATTTAGGACCAACTTCTTTATTCATAGGATGGTTTTTATTTTCATAAAAATTTACTTTATTAAGGAGTAAATTTACATCACATAAACGTTTACCATTTTCTCTTATATATCTTATATCGGGATTTTCTTGCGAAGAACTTAATTCATAATATACATATATATAATCATATCCTTGTTTTGCTGCAATTACGAATGTATTTTCATTAACTTTTTGAAGGAAATTAGTTTTTAATTGTCTTGTATCGATTGTATTAAGATTTTCAGAATTCACACCTGGAAAAATAGTAGTTTCATCTTGCAATTTTTCAGAAAATCTCAAACATCTTTGATTAAGGGCGAAATCGTCGCGGCTATTTTGTATACAATCAACAGAAGATTCTTTAATGAGATTTGTAATTAATAAACTAATTTTATTTTTCTTTTCCATAATATCAAAGAGCATTTGGTCCATTGTTCTATCATCTGTTTCAATTTTAACACTAAGAATTTTATTAATAGTATTATAAACTTCAGGGTGATTTTGAAGGATTGTTTCTTTAATATCACCAGTTATATTAAGATCTTTAACAGAAGGCCATAATTCTTCATTTTCTTTCATAGACTGATAAATAGTTTCAATCGTATCACCTTCTGGTAAGAAAGATAAATAAAGATATTGTTCAACTGTTCTATCATTTTCATCTTCAAAATCTTTATGTGATTTAAAACGAATCGCTCTACCAAATACTTGATTCATTCTTCCAAAATTCCAATAGGGTTCCATAATATGTACTTGTCTGACACCGAATAAAGAAATACCTTCAGCACCAGCAGAAGAAATTAAAATCATTTGAATATATTCACCTCTTAAATTTTTGATATGATTAAAAGATTCTTTATTGGCTTTTCTTTCAGCGGGACCTTCAGAACCAGTAATAAATGTATATCTTTTCTTTTTATCAGATTCATCCATTTCTTCTACAGATTTTTTAGTATGATCAAATTTTTCATAACCATTTGCTTTTAAAATTTCTTCAAAAATTTCTGAACCGGAATCTTGTCTAAAATCACTATAATACATAATTTTACCGGTTGGATTTCCATCAGAATCTTGATATTTTTCTGAATTTTTAAGGATATTATAGAATTTTGGTGAAAAAACTTTTACATTTTCTTTTAAAAGCATATCATTTTGCTGCATGTATTTGTAAACTTCTTGTTTCTTAGGTTCTGATTTTTGATATTTAAAATCATCATTTTCATAGACTATATTACAATTTTGTCTATTTCGGATATTAAAATCTGAATTATTTTCTTCATAAAGATTATTTTTACTTAATCTTTTTAATGATTTTAATTTATCTTTTTTGTATGTTATTTCATATTTAGTCCATTGTAATGATGATTGAATACATGGAACAATATTAATATTTTCAGATATTGTATAATCTTTATATCTATCTAATGGTGGTGCTTCAACTACTTGAGGCATATCTACAATAGATGTTTTACCGATAGGATAATAAGATGTAAGACCCATTAAAAGTCTTCTTAAAAATGTCTTCTTTTCATTTGGCATTTGTAAATTTTCATCAAAGAAATATTCCATAAATGCAGTATTTTCAGTTAAATCGACTTTTGAATTTTCGAGTATTAAATCAAACAAATTTTGATTCCTATTGAAAATAATATCAGTATCTTCATCAAAAATAAATTCTTTTTCATGGAAGTCATTAAAATTTTTATGAACTTCTTCAGATGTAGGTGAAATATCTTTTTTAGTAAAAACTTTATTTAAGCCTTCATTAATTTCATCAAAAAATTTAATGGAATCTGTATTATTAAATTTAATAGTTTTAACGATATTTGTATCTTTATCAATAATAGATGAAAAATTTGTTTTATTACGAATAAATGATATAACTGTTCTACCCATTTTTTTTGTAATGTAAAATTGTTCAATTGTAGAATCACTAGTATAAAATATTTGTTTTAATTCATTTTCTAATTGTATTACATCGCGATCTTCTTTTATAGTATAACTATAAATATCTTGCTTACCTTTAATCATATTAAAAAGTATAGCTATTTCACAAGGTTCATTAACAATAGGTGTTCCAGATAAAAATACTAATTTAGTATCAACACTATCTTTAATCCAATTATAGAATTGAGTAGCAATAGGTTTTCCATTATTAATCATATTAACAAGATTATGTACTTCGTCAATTACAATGACTTCATTTTTGAAAGGTGAATGGATACCTACTTTTTCATTTTCTTTTAATCGTAAAATAAGATCTTTAGCCATTTGTTGATTTTTAGTTAAACGTTTAGATGCTTGACCAGGATTTAAAAACATATTTACATCAGCATTTTCTTCAATTTCTTTTTGTTTAAAAATATCGGGCCAACCATTATAGTGAATAAAATTGTATTTTTCTTGAATAAAATTTTCTATTTGAGAATTAATAAAAAAGTCTTGAATTTTTGAGAAAGTTTTTCTTTCTCCGGTAAATCCATCTAATTCGCCATCAAATTTAGATGAAACGAATATTTCTTTTTCTTTTGTTACATCGTCTGGTATTACAAAAATACCTTTAATTTCATTTAATTCATCTATACTTTCTTTTAATAAAGCTGTAAATTTATCTAAATCTTCTTCATTTTGTATATCATTTTTTAGATCAATAGTTATTTTTGATTTAGCATCTTTTAAAATAGAATTAACTATATCTGTTGTTATTCCATATTTTTTTCTATTTTTTAATATTTTATCTAATGTTATGAATACCCAAGCATTTCTATCAATATTAAAAGAATCTTGACCCCATCTTTTAATTTCATTAATATATTCATTTTCTAATGATGCTGGTAATAATACATTTACATCCATATTTTGCGATAAACCTTCAACAGTTACAATGGATGTAGCCGTTTTACCTGTCCCTAAACCATGATAAATTAGTAATCCTCTATATGGAGTATCACTAGATAAATATTCTTTTGAGAATAATTGATGTAATTTAACATTTTTTACTTCATCAATATCTTGTGCTTTATCAATTAAATCAACAAAAAATTCTTCATTAATAAAATCTACAAATGCTTTCCTTGATTCTAAAACATATTTTCTGTCCTTACTTTTTATTAAATCATCAAGTATATCTAAACCAACACCAGCAGCTGGATCATCTGAATCACCTAAGTGTGAAGAATCATCTTCTTCGGGGGAAGGTTCATCTTTATCAGAATCTTCGGGTTTAGGTGTTTCTTTTTTAGGTTTAGGATCTTCTTCAGGAACAGGTTCATCATTTTCTTCTAACCATTTATCTATTTCATCTTTAGAAGGATAAATATATCTTAATATATTTTGAGTATCATTGATTGCTCTTCTATATATTTCACGGCATTCTTTTAATAAATCTTTATTAATATCTTCAGCTTTTATTAGTTCACTGATTCTATTACGTGTAATATATGTTGTTGGTTTCCCCTGAATATTTCCTTTAAAATGTTCTTTAAAAAATAAAAATAAAGGGACCGAAATCCTTATAATTTTCTTTTCTTTTTCTTTTTCTTTAGCAACTCTTTCTTTTTCTTTTTCTTTTTTTTCTTTTTCTATTTTTTCTTTTAAAAATTTTGTCTCAATCTTTTCTTTTTCTTTTTTTTCTTCGTCTAATAATGATTCTTTTTCTTCATCAGATAACTTTTCTTCAACTGTTTCTAATAATTTTTTTATAGGTTCTTCCATTTTAGATACTAATTTTGATGAAGTTTTAACAGGATAATAACTTAAATAAAGATAATCTTTATCATCTATATTTTCTTTAACTTCTATTGTTGTAGTTTTAGAATTTGTACTTAAAATAGTCCCTTTAAAATACTTTAAAAACATAAAAGTTTCTTTTGTAAAAAAAACTTCATCACCCTTTTTATACGGGGATTCCTTAGGCTTTTTTATTTTAATTTTATCTAAAGAAAATTTATCTTGTGATGATTTTGGTCCATCATCAGGTTCAGGTTTAACTTTAGCTGGTCCTTCTTGTGATTTTGCTTTTTTAGGTGAAGTAGGTTTTTTAGGTGAAGTAGGTTTTTTAGGTGAAGTAGGTTTTTTAGGAGAAGTAGGTTTTTTAGGTGAAGCTTTCTTAGGTTTTGCCTTATCATCTTTTTTATTTTTATCAGGGTCATTTTCAATAGAAATATATTCATCAAGCATATCTAAATCTTCTTTTGAAGCATTTTGTTCAATCATAACTTTTCGAACATCTTCTTCTTTATTTTTATAAAACCTTAATTTTGTCACAAGTTTCGGTGGAATATCATATTTAGAGATAATATAATTCTTAATTTCCGTTTGTCTTTTGGTAGTAGCACCTCCATATTGCTCAATAATATCCATTTATTATATTACTATAAGAAATAAATTATTATTTATGTTAAAACATTGTAATACTTTAAAGTATTTTTAGAAGCATCTTGTTCAGCTTTTTTCTTTGTTCCTCCATACCCAGTAATAACGATATCATTTATTGAAAGTTGACAGCTAAATATATTATTATCGTCTTTACGAATATGAATATATTTAGGATGTTCTTTAAAATTATGCTGGCAGTATTTTAAAATCTGATCTTTATAATTTGTATCATTAAGAATAATATCAGTAAAATCAATATATTCTTCAACAATTTTAATTAAAATTTCTCTAACAAAATCAGTATTTCTTTGATTATCTAGAAATATTGCTCCTAAGAAAGCTTCAAAAACATCTTCAAGAATATGCATATTTTTTCTCCCATCACAATTTTCTTCAATATGTTTAGAAATAACTAAAAATTCATTAAATCCAAGTTTAGAAGATAATTTTGCTAATGCTTCACCGCAGACTATCCTTGTTCTAATTTTAGTTAAAAATCCTTCATTTTGATCATGGATTTCATAAAATCTTTGATATAAATAACTTGATATCGCCGATGAAAGTATTGAATCGCCTAAAAATTCCATTGTTTCATATGAAATTTTTTGTAAAGATAGATAATTATTATCATTAGTAAATTCTTCATAATCTACCATGTGACAATATGATTTATGAATAAAAGCTGTTTTATAGAAAGATAAATTATTAATTTTAAAATCATTAATATTAAGAGATTTCATAATATTAATGATGTCTTTTTCAGAAATAAGTTTATTAGAAGGGTTATAAGGATTTGCTTTAAATTTATCCATTTTAATATAAATATTTATTTATTTTTAAATAAAAATCAAATTTAAGCAGACTGATATAAATTATTATTTACATTACCACTAACATTAATGTTATTATTGTTCTTAGAATGGCAAACATTATCATCTTCAAGGGGTTTTCTTTCAAGATCCGGATGAATAGTAGAGTTTTGCCAAGGGCTTACATTAACTTGTGGATTAGCAGGTTCAGATCTTAATTGTAAATTGGCATTTCTTAAACTTTGACCAACCGTATTTACACCAACATGGAAACCCGCATCTAAATAATTAACACCCTTAAGAATACCTTCACCATCGGGGTTATTATTATTGAAATTTTTGATTTGCTCACTTTTATTTTGAGGGAGTAAATCATCAGGGGTTAATGTATTTTGAGGATAGCAAGAAGTAGGAGTTCTACCCATATTAGAAACCGGTAAAAATCTTTCATTCTTACCTAAACCTTCGTTGGCAACAACATTTGATGCTATATTATTTTCGTTATTCACAATTGAATCGCTAAAACCTTCAAAACCATCTATAAATGGTAACTTAATTCCACAAGTTTCTCTTAATAAATACAATCCAACTAATGCTACAATTCCGTAAACCATCAATTTTTGACAATCCATTTTATATATAATAAACATAAAAAAAATATAAAATTAATTAATTATTTTCTAAATCTTCTAATATTTTCTTATTTTCTTCCATTTTTTGTTTAATTTCATGAATTCTTTTTTCTTTCTCTACTTTTTCTTTATTAAATTCTTTAATTAATTCTGGATCCAAAATATCAGTATAATCTTCTTCTTCATCTTCATTATCAACAAAAGAATATTCTTCAATAATATTATATTTCAAATCTTTTTCTTGAAATAATTTAATTTGAGAAATATAACATTCACAAAAATAATTTTGTTTTAAAACTTTTAATCCCTTTAAATGTAAAATTAAAATTAATTCATCATTTTCTTTAATTTCTGAAATATCAATAAAATTTTTAGTTTGATTGTAACAAGAACATTGAAGTTTACCCTTACTAACAGGTATCTTAAATTTTATTGTAGGTTCGGTATTTTTTTTAAAACCTTTTGTAATAGGTTTATACATTTCTTCAATAGCTTCTATCGGTAAAGCTTTACCAAACCATTCTTCTGATTTATCAAAAGTAGTTTTTACATTTTTATCATCAATACTTAAAAATAAATCATAAAAATCCAAACGATTCTTTGGTATGGTTACTTCCAAATAAGGATTTTTATGTTCAAGTATATCTTTAACATTTATTTTACAACGAAGTTTTGGTGTTTGAAGATAAATAGGTTCGGTATTAGTATCATAACTTAAAGGACCAAAATAACTATTATTATATTTAGTTGGTTTATTGTAATTAAATTTATCAACTTGGATTGATTCATATGTCTTAACACTTGTCATATTTTTAAAAAAGAGTAGAAAGTATAAAAATATTTATAACGCGTTATAAAATATAAATTTTTTTACATTTCCATTTACAATAATATTTTTCATCCCATTTCCAAATCTTATCTATATAAATATCACATTGCATTTTCGTAAAATTATTAATATTTAATACTGTCATACTTGAGTAATTTTCATTTTTAATATCACAATCAAAACGATTATTCTTAAATGGAATTTTAATACTTAAATTTGGATCATATTTTCTAGCTTTATCATACCTTATCTGTGAAACAAATAAATCCGAATCATCTTCATCTAACCCCAAACTTTCCATAAGTTTAAATTCCATATTTTGAATAAAATCAAAAAAACTTTTCATCGAATTATCAACTTTAAAATTCTTAAATTGTAAAGACATAGTCCAATTATTCTTATTAACACCAAATAAACATACCATTGGGGGAGTTGTTAAATAAATTAATGGGTTTTGTAAATAATTTAATGATACATAACCAAAATTCTTTAGATCTTTAGGACATTTACCATCTATACATAACTCATATTCTTTATTTTTTTGTTCATTGGAACAATCTTTACATACAAATGTTTTAAAAGCAATATTATCTAAATCATATCTACTATGTTCAACATTCTTTAAAAAACTCATTATTAATAGATAATATTTTTATCTTTAATATTCAACCAATGTTTTTCTACGAGTTAAATTATTCCATAATGAATTACAAGGCACATCTGTTGTTCCTGTAATTACTACACAATCTTCTTTAATAGGTTTTTCTGAACCATAAATTACATTCTTCTCTAAACATTTTTTAAAAAAATTATTAGGTCCAACACACGTTTTTTGATCAAATTCTTTAACATTATTACTTACACTAAAATAAGTACCAGTATTGAAAGGATATCTATTCATATATATTAATTTATATATTTATTTAAAAAAAATTTTATAAAAAAACTCTTCCTGCTGGACTCGAACCAGCGACCTATCGGTTAACAGCCGAGTGCTCTGCCAACTGAGCTAAGGAAGAAATGTGAATTCCATTCACAAATATTATTTTATGTTTTATCTTTAAATCATTTTATGATCTAAACATTTTACATATAATTCACAAGTATTTTTAAAGAATTTCCATTCTCTAATTTTATATTTATCATAATCATAATATTCACAAACATATTCATAGAAATCTTCATCATATTTCTTTTGTTCAAATTCTTCATATTGAGGATGTTTTTTCCATTTATCCATAAAATCAAATACTTTTAAATTTATACAGTCAGATTTAAAAGTTTCGTAATTCATTATACAGATATAGTATTTTTATTTTCTTCAGGATAAACCTTTAAAAATCTATTAAATCCTAAACAACAGAACAATACGAATGATATAATAATTATTATACCAATTGATACAAATAATCCGATTACTTTATCTATTTCCATTTTAAATATTTTTAAAATAATTTCAAATTTATTTCGCAATCAGCAGGGTTCGAACCTGCGCGGGCATAGCCCAATAGATTTCAAGTCTATCTCCTTAACCACTCGGACATGATTGCGGGGAAGATATTTTGAAATTTTCATACTTACCTTAATATAATTTTATTTATAACTCAAATCTTCTAACATTTTAAGAGCTTCTATCCAAAGGAGAGCAACATTATCATCGTATGTTAAAAGCATGTTATAAATACCAATAATTACTTTGTAATACAATTATTTTCTTAAAACAAGGTTGTATTTCACCTAATTCTTAAAAATACTTTTTTATGAGTTTTTATACGCATTATCTATTTTTAGACCTTGATTTTCTTTTAGATCTTTTATTTTTAGATCTTTTATTTCTTTTGGTTCTTCTTTTAGAACCTCCCATTGATCTTCTTAAACCTGGTTCATTACGACAATTACCTCTTTGAAAATATGATTCAGGTGGTTCTAGCATACGACCCTGATCATCAATTCTCCATGGTTCTCTTCTGTTATATCTAAATATCCCAGCAGCTTGTTCCGCCCTAATTCTATCTGCCATATTTTGATGATACTGATCATCAATCATATAATGTGGCATAGTTTTCTGGGGTTGTAATCGTCTAAGACGCTCACTCTTTGAAAGGAGGAATTGACGCCGTGATAGCATTTTATCTCTATTCATAACACGTGGTTTAATTCTTTTTAAAATTTCCATAAGTTGTCTTTCTGATAATCCTGCTGGACCGCGGTGAGGAACATTATTATCCCAACCAGAGTCTGTGTTATATGAGGATGATACCAACGAATCACCTTTATATCCGTTTCTTATCGCGTCAAAAAAAAGACGTTGTCGGTCTAGTACGTCATCCCTATGATTAATTTCCCATAAATATCTTTCATACCAAGGCATAGCCATCCATACATCATCCGTAGGAAATGGTTCTCCGAAACTACTCATTATATATATATATATATATA
>Ga0209533_1001232_pt1 | contig 24013 bp, 27 predicted proteins | sample COG_04_FD_184748 | JGI IMG/M metagenome (GOLD analysis project Ga0209533, IMG submission 184748) | Pelagic Microbial community sample from North Sea - COGITO 998_met_04 (SPAdes) (version 2) | ecosystem: Environmental > Aquatic > Marine > Neritic zone/Coastal water | place: Helgoland, sampling...
CTATATACAGATGAACATGAAATGAAATTGAAGAAATTAGAATATTTTAAAAGCACATGTGAAATGATATATGAAATGGATTCTTACGAATTTTTGACTAGAGAATATGATAGACCTCCGCATATTAAGTTTATCAATGATAAAAAGAAAAAAAGAACCGAAGATTTATGGAGAGATGCAAATACGCCAGATAATTTAAAAAAAAATAGACGCGAACCTCAACCGCCAAATTTAGTTAATTTGCATGTAGATAATTCTAATGAATTAGAAACAACCTTTCCCGAACAAGAACCTGAACAAGAACCCGAAGCAGAAGTAGAACCTGAACCAGAGACGAACGCCGTCGCTTGGAGGTGATATGACTAAAAAAATCTTATACATATTTAATATTCAATGATCATTAATCATTAATCATCATCATCTGATGAATGCGCGTATGCGCAATAACAGCACACATCTGTTTGAGTATTTGGAAAATTAGTATATGATGAATATTCATTACATATTTCACATTTTATAATATATAATTCATTTAAATGAATCTCAGACTTAGTAGCGTACCATTGATATCCACTTTCTGATTCAATATTTCCTGTAATTATTGTATTGATTATATTATTAATAATTATATTACTGAGTCCATCAGTGTTTATTAAATTGCCCCACCAATATTCGTCCACATATAGCAATGACACAAATTTTTCTAATATATTTTTAATTCTGAATTCACACCACTCGTGTGATACATTTAATAAATTAGATTTCAATATATCAATATAATCATTTTCGTGATCAAATAAATATCTGAAATCTAATTCTTCCTCGTCATTATCAACAGATTTCACCATTATATTATAAAGTTGTTCTCTTATTTCTTCTTCAATTAGTGTATATTTTGATATTTCATTTTGAGATATGACAGTCTTTTCGAATAATGGTCGACCACAATTATTATATTCAAATAGTTTTATCTTCTTTTTAAGTTCTTCATTTTCTTTTTGTGATTCAGATAATTCATCATTCATATTTTCTATCATTCGCATGACATGTGGTTCCGTATTATAATAATCACTCATTTGTGGTTCCATATTTAATTAATTATTTAATAAATATTTAATTATTTCAAATTCTAATTATTTTTATTTATTTTTAAATTCAAATTTAATTTTAATTTTCGTCGGAACTATATGAACTATCTGAATCATAATCAGAATCAGATAAAAATTCCTCAACATCACGCATTTTATAATAATCTATTTGGTCTTGTAAATCTTTTTGAATGGCGCGGTGTTCTTCCTTCAACATATTAATAGTTTTATTATATTTTTCTTCATTTTCTTTTATTTCTTTATAGTGTCGTTCTAACAAATCTGGCAGAAGATTAAATAGTTGTTCACCACCATTTACAGATTTCAATAATTCAAGGGTTTGTTGGAATTTTTCTTCAGTTATTTTAACAAGTCCTTTATAATATAATATGCTTTCCATATTTATTTATATTTATAAAATAATATTTAAATAATAAAAAAAAAAGGAATATATATATTATAAATATTATTATAGATTATCTAGATTAGAATACAAATATGCTAGTTCTATATCAATATTTTCAATAGTTTTATTACTAGTTGTAATAATATTGACAAGATCTTCTTTTAACAGAGTATAATGTTTAATTTTTTTAAGGATGCAGAGTTCTTCTTGTGCCTTTGCAAGAAGAGTTTTATTTTTATTACAGATATAATGATCTTTGTTAAGTTTTACGAGGACATGTGCTGCTTCCAGTTCTTCGTTAGTATTGTCATTATTCTTCATAGAACGCGTTTGGACCATATCTTATTATAAAAAAAATTTATTAATAATTTCAAATTTAAACTAAATAGACTCAATCATATTCCCGTCGATCAATCGCACGTCTAAGCATAGTCCAATATGAATATGTATCTGAATAATCTGAATCTGAGTCAGATGTATCTGAATAATCTGAATCTGAGTCAGATGTATCTGAATAATCTGATTGATTTGAGTGAAAGATTCTATTAGCAGGAACCAATCCATCATAATCGAGTCTCCAAGAAGTTGGACGAGATGTCCACCCTGTTGTTTGTCTGATAATGCGATTAGTATTTTGATGAAATGGAGCATATGTAGAAGATTTCCTAAAATAGTTGCGTCGTTGTTTAATGCTCATCCTATCTGCTGGGTTTATAGATGGGGATATGTATAGATTTACCTCTGCCATAGTAGAGTGGACGAGAAGGGCAATATCCCGAGCGACAGGATTTTTAATTGGATGGGAACGACACATAGGACATTTATCATTACCTGTTTCGTTGCAACGAAATTTACATTCTCCACACATAAAATGAGTAGTTTTCCCGCAATTAATAGAATTATCTGAAGTATTATCTACTTGTCCAAAGCAAATACAACACTCCACTTGTGATGATTTCTTCCTCTTATAGTTGGTTTTTGTCTTTTTCCTATAGTTTTCTTTTTCTTTTTTCTTCTTTCTTTGAGAAGTTTTTTTATTAATATCACGTTGTTTATATTTGGGGTCGCTATAAACCATGTTTAATGAATTAATTGATTTATATAATTGATAATTTAGAAATCAAATTTATAAATTATTAAGATGGAAAAAAAAATAATGGGGAATATAAATAATATTATAATATTAGTAATCTTTTAAATCAAAATCGTATGTAGATTTTAACCATCTTCTCAAAGGATGATAACAACTCATACCACTATGTACAATAATTTCTCCACCATTTTTTTTAATACTATATTTATTTTTATTACTTTTAAGAGGCACACATATGAATCCGTTTTTCTTGAGTGTGGCAATTACACCATTTACAAATTTGCGGTTAAAATGCTTAGACATAATAATAAAAAAAGTTAGAAATATTAATTCAAATTTATTTATTTTTTTTATTTAGAGTTTTCTACAATGGACATAATAATATTCTTGGCGATGGCGGGTTGGATAATATCATCGTAGAATTTCTTATTGAATTCTTGTTGTTCAAGTGCCTCTTCTCGTTTGTTCTTTTCAAGAAGATTATTCTTGGCATTAATTTTAGCATTTTCCTTAAAAGATAGGTCAAGAAATTCATTATCAGACATATTCTTTAATTTAGTAGATTCTTGTTTCTTGGCGGCAGCAACTCCCGCATTATGCACGGAAACTTTTGCCTTAAGCATGTCCCTATAGAGTTCCTTGTATCGTTCATTACGAACCCCTGGGTTCTTAGTCTCAAACATACGGAGTTTTTTAGTTGTCATGCGAATAGATCTGTAAGTCATTGCAATTAGGTATTTATTTGTTGTGAATTCTTTAAGGAATTTCTTTGATTAATTGATTGAATTTTAAAAGTGTCCATTTCAAATTTATTTTAAAAGAATGAGACACTTTAAGGATTGACTGTTATATTTATATCATTATTATCAATCGATTCTGGGTCCTCATTAAATGTAACAATTTTTTTTAATTCTATATTTTTAAGAATTTTGGGTTTATCTTCTATTAGATCTTCATCAAATACATTAAATGAAGAAAATTCAGTTATATATCCTGATAATGCTTTTTCACCTTTGAGTGATGAATATGATATAGATAATGAATTATATATTTTCAATAATATTAAGGCGACATATGAAGTATAACTGGTAACTGCTTGTATTCCTACATAATTGTCATAAATAATGATTGATGATAATATTAAATTTATCATATATACAAAACTCGTGACAGATGTCATTTTAAAATATCTATTATTTTGTTTATATAATTCCAGTTTTAGTTCAGGTTTTTCATTTATAATATCATCTAAATGATTATCGGGAAAATCATGATTAATATCAAAATACTTAACACACCAATTTTCTCTCTGTAATTCAATGACATAAGTTATTAAAAATAAACCTACACATAAAAAGTTAAATCCTAATGTAATATTGTGAAACATATCATCTGTTTTATGTAAATTATCTGATACAGAACAAATAGATGTTTCATATTCATTAATGTCATAACTACTGGAACTATCGAATAATTCTTCACATTTTTGAGGAACAAATAAGATTAATAAACTGCCCATTATTACTTTATAACTTTGAAATATCCATAATCCGCCTATTTTTAAACGTTCTTTCATATCATTACTTACTTTCATTTTATATTATATAAATATTTTTAAAATTTGATTTAAAAATAAGTTAATAAATATAATTAAATAATATGTCAAATATCTTTGTCCCTCATGAATTTTACTGCCCAATCACAGGAGACCTTATGAAAGATCCAGTATCTGAACCGGACGGTCATACTTATGAACGCGACGCAATTATGAAATGGTTATATAAGAGTAATACATCACCTATGACTAGGAACACTTTACTCGAAAGTGATTTAAAACTCAATATTTCTATGAAGAAAAGTATTGATTCTATTAAGGATAAATTATCTGAAGATCAACTTAAGATTAATTCACAAATTATGGATTTAGAACTTAAAGAATTTAATGATGTATTAAATGATATAAGTATGAAAGCATCTGTTCGTAATAATGTATTATTTGTCAAAACTGATGTGCCTAATGTAGAACAAAGACCTCCTGTAGATATTGTTTTATGTATTGACATATCTGGGTCTATGGGATCCGATGCACCTTTGAAAGGAAATGATGGTAAATCAACTAGTTATGGTATTTCTGTATTATCTTTAACTGTTGCTGCCGCGAAGACAATTCTTAAAACTCTTAATGATAAGGATAATATTTCTATTGTAACATATTCAAGTGTTGCCGAGGAATTATTTATTGATATGGAGTGTACTAATGAAAATAAGAAAAATATTGAATTAGGATTGGATAACTTAAAACCAACGAATACTACGAATATTTGGGATGGTCTCAAAACATCTTTAGATATTTTACGATTAAATTCTCCCCCCAATAAGTTAAAGGTAATTAAATTACTCACGGATGGTGTGCCAAATATCGAACCAAATAGAGGTCATGAATATATGTTAGAAAAATATTTTGAAAATAATAACTTTAAATGTATGATAAATTGTTATGGTTTTGGATATAATCTTAAATCTGAATTATTGGACAATCTTTCTCGTATTTCTGGTGGAGATGGATATTCATTTATTCCAGATTCATCTCTATTAGGAAACATCTTTATTCATGGAGTAAGTAATTTCTTCACTACATCTGTAACTGATGTTCCTGTAAATATTGTTTATAAAGATAATACTGTGGATAAGGTTAATATTAATTCACTAAAGTATGGACAGAGTAAAAATATTGTAATGGAAGTTTCTAAGGAAGTGTTATATGTAGAAATGGATATAAAAGGAAATATTATTAAATCAGATTTACATGATATGTTGGATGATTATTATTATGAACAACTTTATAGATATAAGGTATATAATATGATTGAAGCATTAATTACAATGAAAAAGTTCAATGATCCTGGATTTAAAAATAGTTTGGATAATTTGATTCTTGAAATCTCATTTAATAATGATGTGAAAGATAATGAATATATTAATAATATATTATTTGATTTGGATGGTCAAGTTAAGGAATCATTAAATATGACTACGATTGGTGAAAAAGAAGATTGGTTTAGTAAATGGGGTATTCATTACCTTCGTTCTCTTAAAGTAGCATATGAGAATGAAATTTGTAATAATTTCAAGGATAAGGGTGTTAGTAATTTTACTGGTCAATTATTTGAGAAACTGCGTGATGAAGTATCAGATATCTTTGATAATATGGAACCACCAAAAAAAGGCACTGTAAATACTCACTATAGAGGCGGACCAGTGATTGCTCCACTTCATTCTATGCATTCATATAGGGATAATGGTGGAGGATGTTGTGCACCTGGAAGTATGGTAAGAATGGATGATGGAACACTCAAACCTGTAGAAGATTTAAAGAAAGGTGATGAAGTAGTAACTATTATTTCAAAGAATGGTATTGATTATATTGATTCAGGAATTATTGAATGTGTCGTTGTTACAGAATGTTCAGGTGGATATCAAAGTATGGTAAGTTTAAATGGTATCACAGGAAAAAAGTTAAATATTACACCCTATCATCCAGTAATTATACCTGGAAAAAAAGAATGGATTTACCCTAATAGTGTTAAAGGTAGTGAAATAATTAAATGTTCTGAAATGTATACATTTGTATTAAGTAATCGTGAGTCAATTATTGTTGAAGATTATGTATTCGCAACATATGGTCATGGATTGAGTGATAATTCAGTTATTCAACATGATTTCTTTGGTACAGATTTAGTAGTAAATAATCTGAAGGATTTTAATAGTTATAATTCTGGAATTGTTTATCTGACAGATAGTATGTTTATTAGAAATAATGATAGAAATGTATGTAAAATAGGGATTTCTTGGAAATATAATGACTTTTCAAATATGTTATATAATTCTAAAATTTAGTATGTGTAGATCTAAAATATAATATTATATAATTTATATGTTATCACAAACATTATTAGATTCTGAAGATGATATAGATTATTTAAAATATTGGGAAAAAACAATAATGTATAAATTTTTTAAGAAAAAATGTCCATCTGAAAGGTGGTGTAGACAATTAAGAAGAATATTAGATAGTGATAATAAGAACAAGTAGTTTATTTTTTTAAAATATATTATAATAATATATTATATAGTAATGGTTGGTGGATTATTACAATTAAAAGAAAAAGGTGCCCAAGATTTATATTTAACTGGACAACCACAGATTACGTTTTTCAAAACTGTATACAGGAGATACACAAATTTTTCTATAGAATCGATAGAACAATTATTTGACAATTTACCTAAACCGGGATCGACTTGTAGGGTAAATGTAGACAGGAGGGGTGATTTAATTCATAAAATTTACTTAGAACAAGAAATACCAACTGGAGTGGACCTCAATGATACTCTTACCAATTATGGTTATAATTTCATAAAAAAAGTGGATTTATCGATTGGTAATAAATTAATAGATTCCCATACTAGCAATTGGTTAGAAACTTATGCTGAATTAACGCAACCTAATGAATTTGGTTCTTTTGCGTCGGCTTCGAATGCATTATTTATGAATTCTGTCAGTGCTCCACAAAGCCCGTTATGCTATGCAACAAGATTTCAATCGATGTGCATGGCTGGTGGTGTGAAGGATTTTCCAGATGGATATTTCATCCCGGCGAAGGGTAGCACCACAAATCCAGAGTCTTATTTAGAAAATAATGAACATCATATAATTTATACACCATTACAATTTTGGTTCTGTAGAAATATAGGTTTAGCACTTCCCTTAATTGCATTACAATATAATGAAGTGAGTATAGATATCTCTTTTGCCACTTTTCTAACTGAAAGTATAGTGCCAAAAATGTATATAGATCATATATATTTAGATACAGATGAAAGAAGAAGGTTTTCTCAAATATCGCATGAATATTTAATAGAACAAGTACAAGTTGCCGGAAATGATAATAAATCAGGAAGTCCTAATTTACTTAATTTAAGTCATCCTGTTAAAGAATTAATATGGGTATCTGGACCCGGGACGAGTGCAGACTACGGAGATAAACCGTTAAAAGGAAAATGGGAATTACAAATTAATGGTCATAATAGATTTACAGAAAGAGATACAACATATTTTACAAAACAACAAGTTAATGATTATCATTCGGGATATGGAGGCGTAACTACTAAAAACTCGATTGCCGTATATTCATTTGCATTAAATCCTGAAGATCATCAACCCAGTGGCACGATGAATTTTTCAGTAGTTAAAAATGTTTATTTAATAAATAATTTGTATAATGAACAAGAAACGGACGCGCGTGACATATATACTCTTTATGCTGTAAATTATAATGTATTAAGAATAGTTTCAGGCACGGCAGGTTTGGGTTATGTGTAAATTTGATTATTTATATATAGGTTTTAAAAAAATGTCTTTAAAATTAATATTAGGATGTATGTATTCTGGTAAAACCACCGAAATTTTGAGAATAGTTAATTCATTAAAACATATTAATGAAACACCTATTATTATTAAACCGAAAATAGATAATAGATATTCTTCTAATAAAATATCTACACATAATAAACAAGAATATGAGTGTCTAACATTAAATAATTTGAGTGAATTTAAAAATACTTTTAATGTAAAATATATTATAATAGAAGAATCTCAATTCTTTGATGATTTATATTTATTTGTCATAGATCAAGTGGAATTAAGAAGGAAACACGTTATAGTTGTTGGATTAGATGGTGATTCGAATAGAGTAAATTTCGGAGAAATACATAAACTTATACCATTATGTGATGATATAATAAAATTAAAGGCATATTGTTCAATATGTAAAAATGGAACTTTAGGTATATTTTCAAAAAGAATATCAGATTCAAAAGATAAAGTATTAGTTGGTTCTGAAGGAGATTATATAGCAGTATGTAGAAAATGCTATTTAATATAATTATATAAAGTTCAATATCTTTTTTTTTATCTATATTATATTATAAAATAAATGGGAGGAGGATTAATGCAACTTGTCGCATATGGTGCCCAAGATATATATTTAACGGGAAACCCACAAATGACTTTCTTTAAAACAGTATATAGACGCCACACAAACTTTTCTATGGAGCATATTAAACAAAGTTTCAAGGGGACTGTTGGTGCCGGCCATAGAGTTGTTGCCACATTAGCAAGAAATGGTGATTTAGTTCATGATTGTTTTATTAAGGTGCCTTCCTACATAAATGCAGGTACCAGCGATAACAATCCAGGACATAATATGATAGATAATATAGAATGTGAAATTGGTGGTCAATTAATTGATAAACACTTTGGTCACTGGATGGAAGCACACGCTCAATTGACTGAAGTCGGTCTGGGGACGGCGCGTGCTGATAAAATATGCTTTGGGGTATCCGGCGAGGAGGAGGCAACTGCATATTCATCCTTCCAAAGAGTAGCATTTGCAGGGGGTGTGATGGGTAACAGTGATACCCTCCCTGATCATTATGTACCATTGAGATTTTGGTTCTGTCGCCATGTTGGTTTAGCATTACCATTAATTGCTCTTCAATATCATGAAGTTAATATTAATATAAAATTTGCGAAGGGGGGGGTATGGTTGTCGACCACCCCATCCACGCCTCCTAGTCCTGAATTATGGTGTAATTATATTTATTTAGATACAGATGAAAGACGTAGATTTGCTCAAGTATCTCATGAATACTTAATTGAACAGGTACAAGTAAATAATTTTACTATGACGCGCGGCGCCGCCAATACATTAAAATTAAATTTTAATCACCCTGTTAAAGAATTAGTATGGGTGATCATCGACGCCGACCCGGATCAGGGATGGGGTAACACAGGTATTGACTCGGGGCAGTTCGAGGCGCTGAGCACGGGGGCGGCGGGTTCAGATAAATGGCAACTTAAATTAAATGGACATGATAGATTTGGAAAACAATCTATTACTTATTTTACAAGGTATCAACCCTTAAAATATCATACATCTTCGTCAAAAGGTCCTATATTAGACTCTATAGCTGTCTATTCATTTGCTCTTAAACCTGAAGAACATCAACCATCAGGGACGTGTAATTTTTCTAGAATTGATAATGCACAATTAATTTGTGATAGTTATACACAGTCGAATTCCACCCATACTAATTTATTTATCTACGCAGTAAACTACAATGTCCTCAGAATCATGTCTGGTATGGGTGGTTTAGCATACAGTAATTAAGTTTTTAAATAAATAAATTTACTAATTAAATTTTTATTATAATTCTTTTATTAAATTAATTTTTTATATTTTATAGAAAAAAAAATCTATATTATATTATAAAAACTTATGAAAACGGAACAAATCATTATTCTTGTTGTGGCATTTTTTCTAGGGATGTTATTGTTAAATATGGTTAAGAATGTTTGTGGGTGTGAAGTTGAAGGATTTATAGAGGATAACTCGAACGCAAACAGTCTCTATCAAATCGCAGTACCAGAAGGTACTCTAACGCCCGATCAGAACGATATTAGCAATAATTTAATATATTGTAATCAATACCTAAATAGCGAACTCGTCAATTGTCCATATTGGAATCGGAATGTAGCATATCCTTCAAGTGGATGCCTGCCTGAAAACATTGTCAATAATTGCTCAGAAGAGATTGCCGCGCTGATGGCAACTGATGATGGTCTCCAGGAATGTGGTGGCATGCTGTCACTTGGTGACTTTCAAAGAAATGTTGGAATTTTAGGTAAAGTAGAAACATCCTCATGTGGTGGTCCACCCGTAGAGGGATGTACTGATTCAACTGCTTGTAACTATAATGCTGACGCAACTCACCATGATGGAAGTTGTCAAACTTTTGATGAATGTGGTGAGTGTGGTGGTGGTGGTATTCATGATGGTTCTTGTGATTGTGCTGGTAATAAATTAGATGATTGTGGTGTGTGTGGCGGTGGTGGTATTTCTGATGGTTCTTGTGATTGTGATGGTAATGTTTTAGATGATTGTGGTGTGTGTGGTGGTAATGGTATTCTAGACGGTACATGTGATTGTGATGGTAATGTTTTAGATGATTGTGGTGTGTGTGGCGGTGGTGGTATTCCTGATGGTTCTTGTGATTGTGCTGGTAATAAATTAGATGATTGTAGTGTGTGTGGTGGGGATAATACCTCTTGTGCTGGTTGTGATAAGGTACCAAATTCAGGTATCGTGGAAGACGTTTGTGGTGTGTGTGGTGGTAATGGTTCCACTTGTCTTGGTTGTACTGATTCACGTGCTTGTAACTATAATGCTGCCGCAACTGTAGATAATGATTCGTGTCTGAGTGCAGATTGTGCTAATGTATGTGGTGGGAGTACCGTGGAAGACGTTTGTGGTGTGTGTGGTGGTGTTCAAGTTGGCGGCAACCCATGTCTAAACGAAGCAATTTGTATCCCCGGTTCGATCCCCGGTTCGAGCGCCGGGTATTCATGTGAATGTATTGAACCATACTTCGGTTCCAATTGTTCACGGTTGCCCCAGGCGATATTAGACATCATCAACGCCCCTCCTGGTGCCGGTTGTGATGGGGATCCGAACAGCGGGGCAAAATGGGATGATTGTGGTGTGTGTATTGGGAGGGATGGTAATCCAGTTGCTCGCCCCATTTTTCTAGCCCCGTCCCCATGTCAATATGGAAAAACTTGTATCGCCGATTCGAGCGGGGTGGGGTATACCTGCATATGATCGGACCAAGCATCGACGTGTTTTGGAACCGACTTTCCGGATTACAAACTCGCGTGTGGGCATATGTGCCCCGTTAATCTGCAGTGGGACGGCAATTCAAAACTGATCAGTGATCCGGGTCAGTTAATGCCCCTCGAGGTGACATTGGAAGAGGCACTGGGTAGGTGTTCGGGTGATCCGGCCTGCGCGGATGTGACTGGACACGTCGCAGGCGATGGACAGGGAATCATCGGTGGGTACTGGTAAAATACTTACAACAGGGGCATGGACGACATACCGGCGTTTCCCGGGGTAGTATCGTCATGGGACCGACCTGGGTGTTACATTAAGAAGACGAGGTGAATCGACCGTAAAAAATATAGATAACAAAGATCGTCTAAATTATCATTCTACACAAAGGACACGACTTATTAAAAAAAAAAATATATAAAAAAATCTATATTATATTATAAAATATATGAAAACTGAACAAATCATGGGATTGCACCGATGGTTACACAGGTCGTACTAAGTATATCCCTTGTGTAAAATATCTGTTCTACACAAAGGACATGTCTTATTATTATTATTATTATTTATCCATATTCCTAAACAATCTTTATGAAATATATGAGTACAATTTAATTTTTTTAATATATCTTCATTTTTAAATTCTTCTAAACATATAGAACAATTATTTTCTGGTAATTCATCACATACAATTAATGTATTTAAATTATCTATATTAATAGGTGTTATAATTTCATTTATTCTATTATTCTGTTTAAATTTATTATAACATTTAAATCCATATACACATCCTAAACTAAATAATGTTAATCCGAAGAGTTTCCAATATGTTAGTATATTATTATAAATTACTATATTAGTATTATTATTACTATTATTATGATAAATTATGAGATCATCTTTAGGTATATTATATAGTTGTAATTCATTATCTGTATTATTATATATTATATTATCTATATATCTCATATTTTATATTAATAATTTATATATAAATTAAAATCCATTATATTTAATAATTAAACCTTTAATATTATTATATATTTCTTTTAATACTTTTCTTAATAATAAATATTTATCTTTATTAATATTGTTATAAATATTGATTATAACTTCATATAATTCATAAATAATTTCTAAATTTTCTAAAATATTATTTTCAATTTTATTAAATTTGTATTCGTTGTTGATAGATTTACATTCAATTAAATTATATAATTTAGATAAAATATAATATTCATTATCTATTTTATTTCTGAATAAATGACATTCGATATCTTCTAATTCTTCTACAAAATTGTTTGAATTAATATATTTTCTTAAATACCATAATAATTTGGGATTATCTAAAGTAGTTTCACATTCAATGACTTGCCTAGTATCATTAATAAAGTATTCATATATTTTATCTAAGTTTTCTTTTTTTATAGATGTATTTAATTTAGTTATAATATTATATGTTTTATTTAATTGTTTGGTAGAACCTATTATATTAGGTAAATATCCTTTCATTAGTGATAGATATTCAATATTACCATAAAATATTACATTACCCTTGCTATCTTGACCTCTTCTGCCAGCACGACCACTCATTTGTAAATAGTCTTCATTAGTAAAGTTATTATTACCATTAAATTCCATTAAACAACATGTTCTCACAGGTAAATCAATACCCATACATAATGTTTTATCAGATATTACTATTCCTATTTGTCTATTAGACAATAGTTTTTGTAAGATCCATTTATATTCATCAGGCATAGTTTCTATATATAATCCGACGCCTCTTTTAAGCATTTGAAATATAGGATGTTCATATGATATTTTAATACCTAAGGTTTTCATAATTTCTCTTCTTACATCTCTAATAGTGTCGGCAGACATGGGATCATTCATACTAAAACAGAATGAATCATGTTTTTTAAATACATCTTGATAACAAAAATCCGGATTATCTGTAAATAATTTAAATTCTTTATTTAAATTATTTTTCTGTAAACGTTTTAAATCTTTATCAACATTAGATCTATCAATATCATTTAAAGAACTTTGATATAATGTTGAAACATCTGAAATATTCTTTTCCCTATATTTTCTATCAAAACTATCTAATTTAGCATTTTTGTCTGTGATAGGATCTTTAGAACTTTTAGAAATTTTAATATTATTACTAAATTTATCTCGTTCTTCTAAATATTTTTCATATAATTCTTGTTTTTTTTCTAAAATTAAATAATGGAATGGGTATTCTTTTTTTTCAGATTCTGCTAGATTTTTATATATATAATAAAAAATATCTTTACATACTTGAGAATTAGTATTAAAAATTATCATAGGAAACATATCTTTATCATTACAATTTCTTAAAAATTTAATAATATTTTCTTTATTATCTGTATTAGATTTACTAAATTTCAATTTATTTAAAATTTCATTAATTTTATTATCATTTTTGTTATCAATAATAAATTTCTTTAATAATTGTTCATATTCGAAGCAATCATCTAAGGTTAATAATTTATTTTCTTTAAAATATTCATCTGGAGACATATTTTCTATTAAATTTTCACAATCATTCTCTTCATATATTTCTTCAATATATTCCCATAATATAGCACAATCATTAGGTGTAAATGATAATGAATTTTTAATAAAATCACCATTCAAATCATTATTATCTATAGAACATAATGGATGAATAGATTTTAATTCATTATTATAAATCCATCTTTGATGATTAATAAATCTTTTATTATATTCAACATAATGAATTTTTTTTGAAGGATGGATTTTGTTAAATATATCTTGTAAATATTCTATATTTCCAATAGTCGCAGACAATGCTAAGAAGTTACAATTTAAAATTTTAATTAAATTTTCATATACATCTCCATCTTTAGAATTATTTAAATTATGAATTTCATCAAATACAGCATAATCAAAATGGGTTCCTATGCGATGCAAATTATTTTCAATTTCATTGGGTGTTCCTATAAAAATATTAGTTTTATTGTCGAATGAATTTTGTGATAAATTATCTACTAAATAATGTACTTTATATCCCATATAAATAAAATGAGAACCTACTTGATATGCGACTGGTTTGGCAGGACATACATATAATACTTTTTTATGAATAATACCTGTACTCATAGCAATCCACGTTTTTCCAGCCGATGTAGGTGCTTTGACAATACATGATTGTTTATTATTAACTATATTAATAACTTCTTTTTGCCAATCATCTAGTTTTTTTTCAGGGGTATCCCAAAAGTTTAATGGTGGTAACAGATATCCTAGTTCTTTCATCATATAAAGTTTGTATTCATAATTTTCTAATTTTCTTCCAATATTTTCTAATAATTCTTTAAAATTAGTATTGTCGAGATCTTTTAATTGATAATATAATGAAATAATAAAATTCATATATTTTTTTTTATTATTATTCCAATAGTATTCTAATAACATATATTTCATTTTATGAATTCCTTCTTTTGATTTTAATTTTTCTAAGGATTTAAATGGGTTGTCAATATCTTTATTATTAAATAAAAATTCCAATCTATTTAAATCATCATTTACGATTTGATTATGTTTTTTCTTTAATACTTCAGCACGAATTATATCTGCTTTTTTCATTACAGGTTTTTTGCCTTTTCTGGGGCGGTTTTTCATATCTCCTTGACGAGATACTTTAACAGTATCTTCAACAGTATCTTCTATAATATGTTTAAGATTTGTATTTAAATTAGATGATAAATCACGGATAAAAACATTAAATTTATTTTTATCAATATTTTGTTTTAAAAGGAAATCCATTTAATATTACAATTATAAGAGTAAATTATGCTTAAGTATGTTTAATTTGTTTATATTTAGGTAATAATGTGTCTTTAGATTTTTCTAATTTATTGACATCTATGGGGACTAAATTTGCTATTTCATTTAATTTTTTATTGACATTGGAACCTGAATCTGAATTTACAACTCCATATGTTTCTATATTTTCATCTAATAAACCAGTCAGAGGTTTATCATTTAATTTAATATTATATATTTCATTTTGTAATCTAAAGATATTTAAAAGTAATATATTAAAAAATATTATAATAATTATAATAAAAATACTTTGATATTTCATTATATATATATATATTATATGTTAAAAAAAATATATATTAAAAATGGTATTATAATGATTCCAATAATAGATAACATGGAATTAAATTATAATATCATAAATGATAAAAATGTATTGGATAAAAATGTATTGGATAATGCTAAAAAAAAATATAATGAAACCAAGGGGTGTGTTTACAAATAATAAATAATATATTTTAAACTTCTAATTTCATATTAAACATGCCGAAAATCTTTACTATAATATAAGTAATACATAATAATATAACAACTCCATATACTTTAGGTAAATTATTTAATTCATTAACTAATGCATCTAACGAACCTATATTAATAATTGTATTATTATTTTTAAATAATCTATAAAACATTACATCCATAATATTTGATCTCGCTGATATATCCTCGTCGTCGCAAGTACTATTCACATTTTGTACTCTTTCTAATATGTCTGGTATGTATCTAGATAATCTATTAGATATATTTATATAGGAGTCTTTCCTATCGCTCTTTATTTTATTATATTGTAATAATATAATTGAAATAATATATTCATTTATATCATTTTTACAATAGATTTCAGGACCACCGCCAAGGTTATACATGAAGGTCCTAAATGATAGATCATCCATACCTATAATTTGTTGGACAATCATTTCTAAGAAATTTAATGCATCTTCATTATCCCCAAATTGATCAAAAGTAGTGGTAGCTTCAATTGATATTGGTATTAAGTTGGGGTCAATGATGCCCGGCGGTATTTTATTTATCATCGACAAAAGTGTATCTTTTATGGGTTTATTAAATATTTTTTCATTCATATCATTGATAATTATTTTAATATTACCAGTATTGTCTGAAGTGGATGTCGTTCCCGATCCTCCTTCTCCTTCTCCTTCTCCTTCTCCTTCTCCTTCTGATCCTCCTTCTCCGGTGGCATTCGCAACCGCCCGTCTTATATCATTCATAAATGGCAGGTCCATAGTTTGACCTTCAACTACATTACAAGAACATCTATCTAAAATAAATTTATAAATTATAGTCCCGATACAAAATGCTATGAAGCATTTAATTAATAAATCACTATTCATATATATATACTATTAAATATATTTATTTTTAGTAAGCAAAAGATTCTAAAGATTGTGTATATGGATTATTTTTAAATGCCGACAATAAGTTAGGGTCTGTGGTTCTTCCGGCGATAGATCTATCATCTAATTTATCTTTAAAGTGTGTAAATTCACAAGTATCTTTTTCAAGATATTCTGGATTCATTCTATCAAAATGAGTTTGTCTATGATTATAATAATCTGATTCAGTTTTCTTAACTTCAATATTATAAGTTTCTTTACTATTATAATATTTATCACCTTCTGGGACAGGATATCTTCCTTGAGCAATAATTTCTTTAGTTGCATTAGTTTCCGCATTATTATAACTTTCATGATTAGTAGGTTGTCCTACTTCTGTACCACCCACACCCATATAGTTTTGATCTGATGATGTGAACTGTTTTTTAGTTTTCTTGATTTCGTCATATAATCTCTCGGTAGGCATATCCATACCACCATTAATATATCCATTATTTTTAGAATCAATAGTAGTTTGTTTAATAGTTTTCTTAACACCATCCATTAAACCTAATGTGAAATCCTTGACTTCTGTAGAAATATTACTATCATATGTTCTAAGAGTTGTAACATCTCTTTCATTAGGATACATTTGATATGAATCTTTAATATCATCGTTATTAGATTGTTGAATATCTGTTCCGGCATTTCTCACACTGTCCGTAGCAAAATTCTGTCTAGATGAGACAGCATATTTAGATCTATATTGAGGTGCTTCATGATCACCACCAGTAGCAATACCAAATTCACCTTTATTAAAGAATTGTCTATTAGTATTAGGGATAATTTGTTCAGGTCTTTCTGATTTAGCAATATAGGCGCCAGTTGTCGTTAACCATTTATCAGGTGAATTAAAATAATCATTTTCAGGAGTGTGTTTAAATACTTGACCAATTTTGCCTAATTTTTGTTCACCTTTACCTGGTAATATTCGTCCATCATATGATTGTTTTTGATTATTTAATGTTCTTATATTATCAACATTATTTCTTTGGGCGAATTGTCTGCCAATATCGATATTAGCAGGATTTTTTTCATCTATCTGTGATACTTTAATTTGTTCAAATGGTAATACATTGGTCATACTATTGGAGACGTACATTTTATTTTTCACTTCATCAGAATAAGATTGTTGACCGTGGACATTTTGTTGTTTATAATTTTCAAAGAAAGGTGTTTGTTCTCTTTTTTTTATATTATAATCTTGACCACCTTGATGTCTTGATAAATGTCTATTATCGTTTAAATCAATATTAGGTGGTGCCTTCGTAAAAAATGGTTCCATTTTAATACCTTGATCATTTAACAAGAAATCATTTTTATCTAGTTTAGAACCTGCTGAACTACTATAAATATATTCTTTTCCTTCTGAATTACCATTATCTTCAGAATTTAAATATTCTTCTATATTTTGAAAATTAATATTTTTAACACCGGGTATTCTAACTGTTTCATATTCATCTCTTAAACTATTTGAATGCTCTTGATTTTGTTGAGATTCATGAAAATAATCAGTTGTATATGCATCATTTTGTTTTGGTAAATCATTATTAGAATCACCACCACTATTATTATTATTATTATTATTATTATTTTTATTAAATAAATACCCGGCACCTAATATTCCTAATAAAATAGTTGCTTCCATATTATTATAGTATATAATAATATTTAAAAAAAATAAAATAAAAAAAACAATTTAATATATTTAACAATCTTTTTCATTATCCATAATATCTTGATATGTATCAGAACCAATTCTAGAGAACGGTTCGATTACATACTTTTGAGGATCTTTATGTAATTGATAAAATCTATTTTTTGCCAAACCTCTTAATTCACTAGGAGGATTAGTTAATAATGTACTTTCCTCATGGAAAAATCCATCAGGTAAATCTTGATATTCTACTTTCTTATTTGGATCAGGTATATATTTTTTAGTGGGGTCATTGCTATTTACATTGACTATATTTTTTAAGTCAGATTCAGTATCTACTAATGACATATTTTTATTAATAGATGCTCCCATTTTTTGTAATCGAACTGTAGGTGCCCAAGGATATGCTACACTATTCAGTTTTTTAGATATATCTAACATATATAATCCCGTACCAAGTGATTCTTTATTTATTTGTGACATTTGGGCGGATTCCTGTTGTAAATATAAATCGTTCATATTATATTATATATAAACATTTAATTTACAGCGTTTATATTATTATTATTATTATTATTATTATTATTATTATTACCTTTAAAATTACATCGTTGTTTGTAATCTAATTGTTTAAAAATATCTCTAGAATTAACACCACCACGAACCCAACCTTTAGAATTATCTTCTGGAATAATATGAATAGAATTTTGAACCTCTTTAGATAATCTAGGAATCATTGGTGTATAATAATTTCCAATAGAAACACCTGATAATACATTACAAGATTTATCACCATGACTAGTTAAATTTCCACCTTGTATAACGGATTCGGTATCAACATCAAATGAACCTTTACCAAAGAATCCAGCATTATATTCTTGCGGTAATTGATTTCTATAATTTTTATTTGTAAGTAAATCAGAACGTAATGCTGAATCATTATCAATTAAACAACCTCGTTCACCCATATATCCCGCACCAGCATTAAAACTAATTGCCGGTTGAGATAATTGTAAATCTCTAGCAGACTCTAAACCACACTCGCACCCATTCATATTATCTAATTCTCTTCTGCCTGGACCTAATCTTTGCTCATTATCAATAGTTGTAGTGCCGCCATCATATCTTAAATTTGTTTGATTAAATAATGAAAATTTACTTTTATCTACATCTTGTTTTGAACATTCTTGTTCTTGAAATTTAGAATCAATTTCATTAAAATTATTATAACTAGACATTTATATACTTATAAAATATATTTTTTTATATTAATAAATTAATTTAATATCAATTATCATTCACTTTTACCAGGACCAGGACCACCCGAAACATCTTGAGAACTTGCTAAATTTACAGAACATTGAATACCATTGCCTTCTTTACATGTAGGAGGTCTCTTATAACACCATTCAGCAAATGAACCTTGATCATTTACAATAGAATTTACAGGCATTGTGTAAAATTGTCTGGCACTATGTTCTTTACCATATATATCAAAATTATCTTCATATAATCCTTCATTATAGTATACTTTTTCTAAATCTCTAATTACACTATTATTATATGATGAACAAGATTGTTGTAAATCACCACTACCATAATCTAAAAAAGTAGGATTCATAAATGGATTATCCTTAGTAGGTATTTTACAACCTTCTACACCACTATTATTATTAGAACTACCTATAGAATTACTTAAATTATTCCCACCGTTATCATTTGATTCACTTATTCTATGAACTCTTCTATAATTTTTATATAAAAATACTGTAATAATTCCCACAACTATTGGAATGAAAATATTATTTAAATTCTTTTTTATTAATGTCATTGTAATAAAATAATAAATAGATACTCTAAATATAGCATTTAATTTATCATTAAATTTCATATTAGTAAAAGGTATTACCTCCAAAAAATGATTTTTATTAAATATTATCGATAAATCATTTAACCAAAAATTATCCATATATATATATAATTATTAAAAAAATTGTAAATTATTTATTTATTATTTAATTTATTTCTTAAACGTTCTTTCACTATTTCAGGATCATGTGAACCTGTTGATTTATTAGATGATTGCCTGGTATTTTGTTGATTATTTGGTTGATTATTTTGTTGATTATTTGGTTGTTGCATATTTTGAAACATACTCATCATACTACTTAAATCGGGACCGCCGCTATTTTCACCACTATTAGACATGCCACTGATCATACCCATCATACCTTTCATCATATCATTATTATTCATTAAACCAGATGCTTCCCCAAATAAATTATTCATATCTAATTCTTTATTATTAATTTTGTCATTTAATGTAGTATTAATTGTCTGAAACATATTCATCATATTTTCAGGTTTCATTAAATCAGATATATCTGGTTCAGAACCATCTTTAAATCCCATATTTTCTGTAATTTCTTTTGCTAAATTACCAATAGATGTATTATCTACTAAATCTTCTATATCATTTTTTTCATCTTTATTATCTTTGTTATCACTGTTTTTTAGATTTTCATTAATTTTTTTAATTTTCTTAATTTCTTTTACAGTTTGTTTATCTGTAACTTTTTCATTAGATTCAATTGATTTTAAAACTTCATTAATTTTATCATTAGAATTTCTTGAAATATTTATAACACAAAATCCTTGTAAATATTTCCAAATATTATCTTTAGTCTTATCACTAATATCAGAATTCCAAATATCTTTCATAGAAATATCTTTGATTAAAAATAATTCTTCCGTAAATATATCGATACTTTTATTAGAAATGCCATTACTATTTTCATCTATATTTCTTAAAAATTCAGAAATTGTTTCATTTTCATCTATTGTAATTTCATTTGATTCTAAAATATCAGAATAATTTGTGTAGATACATTCTTTATGTTCAGGGAATACTTTACAAATATCAAATATAAAACTTTTAAATAAAGTTAATGTTTTATTATCAAGATCCATTTTATATATTAAATAATAAATATTTAAAAATTATACGCGAATTATATATTCCCTCTACTTTTCATCATTTGTTCATACGCATTATCATCAAACTTATTTGATTTTTCACCTGATGAAGAACTATTTGAGGATCCGGGTTTCTTTTCACTATATCCATCATCTAAAAAACAATATCCACCCATTAAACTATTATTAGATCCACCATCATCACCATTAATATTTTCATATAAACAGTCTTCACCCATACACACCCCCATTATTTCATTATCTTCAACAGGCTTTTCCATTTTTTTAGATGGATTTGGGTCGCCTCTATTCAATACAGGTTGTCTTTCTGAATTCAAATTAGGCGTTCTGGATTCATCCATCATATTACTTTGTGATTGTGTACCCATAGGTGGATGGATAGTTTCAGGTTGTTGATTTATCATTGGCGGTTCCATATTAGAATGTCCACTATTATTTTTTAAATGATGTTGATTTACACTATCAATTAAATTATACATTCTTTCATCAAAATATAATTCATCATTATATACTAATGTAGGAACAGATGTAATAAAATTAGGAATTTGTACAGATTCAACATCTATAATATTAAAATATTGAATTAAATATTTATTATTATAAAATACAACTAATAATTTCTTACAATGTGTACATTTTTTACTAATATAAATATCCATTATTTATAATTAAATATTTTTAATTTATATAATAAACATAAATTTGAAATTTATTTAAAAAATATAATTATATTATATAAATGTCAGACTTTAATTGCGAAATCGTTAAAAAAAAAACCTCCATTGATAATAGACTTGAATTAGATATTAAAGGTAATGAAGAATATGGTTTAGATAAAACTATTATAAATGCTATTCGTAGAACACTATTATCCTCTATAGAAACTTATGCATTTAGAACTAACTATGAAAATCCAGATATTAAAATAGAAGTTAATAACACTTCCTTACATAATGAATTTATTTTAGATCGTATTGGATTAATTCCATTATATTTAGATTCAAAATTAATTGAAGATAATCCATTAAAATATCTATTTGTATTGGATTTTCTACATAATAATTCAGAACCAGTAAGCTTAATTACAGCAGATAATTTTAAAATATATGAATTAGATTCAACTATCATGAAAAGTGCTGATTATCAATCTGGATTAATTAAAACTGTTAATAGAGATAATTATTCAAAAGAAGTCTCTGAACAAGTAAAAAAAGAAATATTTAGACCTTTTCAAGATGAACATTATTCAATAATCACTGAGACTAAATCTACAAATTCAGATGATAATATTCAACAATTAGTTTTGTATGGATCTCCTTCAGTATCTATAGCAAAAGAAGATGCCAGATGGCAATCTGTGTGTTGCGCAGCATATTCATTTAAAATTAATAGTGACTTAGTAGAAAAAGTTCTACAAGAAAAAATATCTTTAAAAAATCCTGAAAATATCGAAGAATTTAAAAAAGATTTTGAAATTTCTCAAGGACCCAGATATTATCATAGAGACCAAAATGGAGAACCATATTATTATAATTTTGATATTGAATCACAACATTATCTGAACCCTAAAGAATTATTCATTAGAGCAAATGAAATCATTATTGAATCTTTAGAAGGATTCACCGAAACTTTAGATAAAATTGTAGAAGGTGAAGATGTCCCATATATTAAATTCACTCATAATAAAGGTGTTAAAAATAACGTAATTAATATGTTAATTGATATGCCTCCTGTAATTACAGACAAAGTTGAATGGCATGGATTTGATGATACATTAGGATCTATAATTCAAGCTCATATTTCTAATAAATTAATTATAGATGGTTCTGTATTAAATATGTGTGGATATAAACGCACACATCCATTAGAAAATAGTATGTTATTCACATTATCAATGAATAATTCAGACGATTTAGAAGAAAAAGAAAAAACTAATAAAATTATTCAAGTCTTTAAAGATTGTTGTGGTGAATTAAGTGAAATTTATAAACAGATTATAGAAGCTAGTATGGAAGTTTAATAATAATCACTTGTTATCTGTTTGAGGTTGGTGCGTCCGGATGCACCTGCAGTACATTATTTCGGTACTCGGGTCCAAATGTCCCAGGCGGAGGTTGCCTCACCGCGCGGCGTTCCTCATTTTTAATTTCATCTGTTATGAGATCTGATTCTCCACCGCAGGCGACGATGGCGTCGTTTATCTTATAGTCACCGCCGTCGGGATCTAACTTCCTGCCCCAACACTCTAGGCACCTCGCATTGAAATCAGCAACATTCCCGCCTTTTTGACCTAAGCAGGGCTCCTCCTCGGTGCTCCCTCTTTCTCCACCGCAGGCGACGATGGCGTCGTTTATCTTAGAGTCACCGCCGTCGGGATCTAACTTCCTGTTCCAACACTCTAGGCACCTCGCATTGAAATCAGCAACTTCCCCGCCTTTTTGACCTAAGCAGGGCGCCCCCCATCCTTGCCCCTCAACAACCTTACATCCACATACATTCTTGAGCATATTAGCTAAAAGCATACCCAGAATTAAAGCAACAACGCAACAAATTATTTGATCAGTTTTCATTTATACTGTATATTAGATTTTTTTTTCGTTAATGATTAATATTTTTTAAATCAATATTACTTTAAATTCACTTATAATAAAGGTGTTAAAAATAACGTAATTAATATGTTAATTGATATGCCTCCTGTAATTACAGACAAAGTTGAATGGCATGGATTTGATGATACATTAGGATCTATAATTCAAGCTCATATTTCTAA
>Ga0209533_1001238_pt1 | contig 23943 bp, 15 predicted proteins | sample COG_04_FD_184748 | JGI IMG/M metagenome (GOLD analysis project Ga0209533, IMG submission 184748) | Pelagic Microbial community sample from North Sea - COGITO 998_met_04 (SPAdes) (version 2) | ecosystem: Environmental > Aquatic > Marine > Neritic zone/Coastal water | place: Helgoland, sampling...
CCTCCAATAACTCTTTTACTATATCTCTAAACATTTGGTATAAAAAGAGGGGACTTTATGTCCCCTCGCTTTTTCATTTATCATTCTATGCGGCAAATATACGACATAAAAATTGAATTTAACAAGTGTTTCTACTTGTTTTAGTTGGCCCACTAGGGCTCGAACCTAGACTCTTTGGTACCAAAAACCAACGTGTTGCCAGTTACACCATGGGCCAATCTCTTAATGAGGGTGCAAATTTATAATAAAGTTTTGTTTGCACAAACATTTTTAAATTTATTTAGTCTTGATTTTTTGGTTTATAATATAAACTAGTTTATATTTGCTATTCTAAATCTTATACCTATGAAAACACAAGAACAAATTCAACTTATTAATGACACCATTAATAAAACAAAAGAAAACTTAAAATCCAGTGCTCCTAATTTTATTTTCTGGGGTGCATTGATCGCTCTGATGAGTCTGATCCATTACGGATTTCCAGACTACATTCAACAAACCCACTACTCTTCTCTGATTTTTTGGATAACAATTCCAATGATTGGAATGGTATTGACGGTTATTTATAACATCAAAACACGAGAAAAAACCGGCTATGAAACTCATATTGGACGCGCGCTAAAAATTATTTGGGGGGTTTTTAATGTGGCTTGGATGCTTCTAATCGTTATTTCGATCTTGAAAAATCAAAATCCAGTGCATTCCATTTTATTTTTATTAGGGGTCATACTTCTTATAACTGGGCTTTTAATTCGCTTCAAACCAATCTCTTTCGGAGGCATAGCGGTCATTGCTTGCAGCGTCCTATTGGTCTGTAATCCAGAAGTGAATTCGCTCTTAATAAATGGAACCGCCGCTTTATTGGGACTTTTCTTACCAGGTTTAGCTCTTTATTACAACAAATCGAATGTTTAGTCCCTTAGATAAATTACTCGTGAACCCAACACGTCTGATGATTGTGGCTGTATTGTCAAAAGTAGAAAATTGCGATTTTAATTATTTGAAGCAAATTACCGAGACCACACAAGGGAATCTGAGTGTGCAGTTGAAAAAATTAAAAGAAAGCGGTTATATCTCGATTGACAAAAGCTTTGAAAACAACTATCCCAAAACCAATTGTTCCATTACAAAAGTAGGCCTTAAAGCATTTGAGGATCATTTTTCGAATTTGAAAAACTATCAAGATTTAAAGCTTTAAGTATGTATGAGTTAATACGAGACTTACATTTATACACCATCGCCCCTTGCCTTCCACTAGGTTTTTATCTTATCGTGGTGTCAGGAAAAGGCGGTGTTTTCCATAAAAAAATTGGTTATGTGTATATGCTTCTGATTTTTTTCTCGTCGATCGTTTCCCTATTTCTAAAAGCCTACGTTGGGCCCACATTCCTGAATCATTTTGGATGGATTCATTTGCTAAGCATCCTAACCATTTGGACCGTTCCTCGTAGTTTAATTGCCGTTAAAAAAAGAAATATTCAGCGCCACAAACGTTCCATGAAGTTATTGTATTGGACGGGCCTGCTACTCGCAGGATTGTTTACACTTATGCCTGGTCGATATTTGCATAGCGTATTTTTTGGGTAATGTGTTTTAACGATTTATCACGAAATTTATTAAGGTTTACTTAAAAGTTTTTAACCCTTAGGTATTTATTATTAAATTCGCCTCGAACTTCAATTTTACAGCATGGCGGATTTTAATTTTAAAAAATGGAACCTCATCTTAGGATGGCTTGCCTTTTTAATCGCATTTATCACTTACAGCCTCACGGTTGAACCCACAGTGAGTTTTTGGGATGCTGGCGAATATATTTTAACCTCTTCCAAACTACAGGTAGGACATCCGCCAGGAGCGCCCTTTTTTCAAATGATGGGGGCCTTCTTTTCGATTTTTGCAAGTGAACCCAGCCAAATAGGCTTGATGATTAATATGATGAGTGCCACCGCCAGCGCGTTCACTATTTTATTCATGTTTTGGTCCATTGTATTGCTGATTAAGCAGGTGACTAATATAGAAAAAGAGAGCTCAAAGGGTCAAAATAGCGCTATTTTAGGTGCTGCTTTTGTGGGGAGTTTGTCGTTTGCCTTTACAGATTCCTTTTGGTTTAATGCTGTTGAAACGGAAGTGTATGCGATGGCAACGCTCATTTTGGCTGTCATGTTTTATTTAGGCCTACGCTGGCAAAACGAAATGTTTACACCTAGAGGAAATAAATGGCTGATTCTCATTTCTTTTGTAGTTGGTTTATCCTTTGGGGTACATTTTATGGGGCTTTTAACGATCCCTGCCATTAGCCTGATTTATTTTTTCAAAAACTATAAAACAATTACCATAAAGAATTTTATTTTGGCTAATGTCGCTGGCGTCGCCATTTTATTATTTGTTTTTAAACTCTTAGCTCCCAACATTCTTAGATACTTTAGTGCCTTAGAAATCTTTTTTGTGAACTCCGTTGGACTGCCTTTTAATTCGGGATCAATTATTGCTTTTATACTGCTGGTAGGTTTCATTTATTGGGGACTCAACTACACCCGAAAAAAAAGCTATATCCGTCTTAATACAGGGCTATTATGCATCACATTTATAGTGATTGGATTTTCGTCATGGTTGATGCTCCCTATTCGAGCGAATGCGAATGTTACTGTTAATGAAAACAACCCCTCAAGTGCCCGAGAACTCCTTGCCTATTATAACCTAGAGCAGTATCCAAAAACACATTTGTTCTATGGCCCTCAGTTTACTGATCAATATGTAGGCTTAGACGAAAATGAGCCCTATATCGATGATAAGCCTAAGTATGAAAAAGACGAAATATCTGGGAAATATGTGATTGTGAACGATTATAAGGACGGTTTGCAAAACTACAACTCGGATCATGCGTCATTTTTACCAAGAATGTGGAGTTCAGAACATGCCGAAAACTACATGATGTATTCTGGATTTTTGGAATTCACAATCAAGTCGGAGTATCAAATGCAAAACGAATTACGTTCGTTAGTCAATAGCTTCAAGGATTCTGTAGCCAAAGGAGATGTTGATTATGAAGATTATCATGCCTTTCTAAAAAAATACGGACGTTATATAGACATTGAAAAACCAACACTTCTTCAAAACATACATTACCTCTTTGATTATCAGGTTGGATACATGTATTGGCGTTATTTTATGTGGAATTTCACAGGGCGCCAAGATGATGTTCAGGGACGGATTGATTTGCATGGCAATTGGATCAGCGGGATTAATGCTGTAGACTCCTATCTTTTAGGCATTTCACAAGACAATCTTCCTAGTGATGTTCTAAACAATAAAGCTCGAAATACGTATTATTTTTTACCCTTATTACTGGGATTAATAGGCTTGTTTTTTCTTTATAATAGAGATAAAAAACTCTTTTGGACTATGCTGGTGTTTTTCTTATTTACAGGAATCGCCATACAAGTTTATACCAATGTTCGACCGTTTGAACCCCGTGAACGCGATTATTCCTTAGTGGGATCGTTTTATGTGTTTGCGCTTTGGATCGGGTTTGGGGTGTTTGCCATTTATGAAAAACTTAGTGCATTTTCAAAATCAACACTGTTAGGGCCAATCGTTAGTCTATTGTGTTTGATTGCCGTTCCAGGAGTTTTGATAAGTCAAAACTGGGATGATCATGACCGCTCTAAAAGAAAAACAGCCAATGCTATGGCCCTGCAATATCTAGAAGCTTGTGATCCAAATGCCATCCTTTTTACTATAGGAGACAACGATACCTTTCCACTTTGGTATGCTCAAGAAATTGAGGGTATTCGTCGAGATGTGCGTGTTGTTTGTACGAGTCTATTAAATGTCGATTGGTATATCGATCAGATGAAACGAAAGGCTTACGAAAGTGATCCGATTCCATCAAGCTTAACCCATGACCAATACAAATGGGGGACTAGAGATTATATCATCAAAGAGACGGTTACTAATGATACACTAAATATTGATCAGTTTTTAGAATTTATAACAAGTGACGATCCTCGAACTAAATACAAGTATATCCTAGAAGAGCAGGGTTATGATACGAGTGGACAACGCAGACAGGATTTAAATGCAAACTACTTACCAACAGAATTTGTCAGAATCCCAGTAGATAAAGAATCGGTATTAAGAAACGGCATTGTAAAGGCCAAAGATTCTGCTCTTATTGTGCCTTATATAGACATTAGAATCAAAAATTCTGCGATATATAAAAACCGCTTATTGATGTTGGATATCATTGCCAATAACAATTGGGAGCGTCCTATTTATTTTTCGGGTGGCGCTTTTGGTGAGGACGATTATATTTGGATGAAAGACTACCTACAACTCGATGGATTGGTCTATAAATTAGTTCCTATAAAAACAGCCGTTGCTAAAGACAACCCCTTTGACATGGGCCGTATTGATGCTGATAAAATGTACGATATGGTCACCCATTGGGATTGGGGTAATAATGGCGATCCCTCAATGTACCACGATATAGAAACCCGTAAAAATAGCTTGACCTATCGAGGAAACTTGGCACGACTTATTGAAACTTTAATTCAAGAAGGGGATTTGGAAAAAGCAGAAGAAATTGCAGACCTCGCGATGGAAAAAATGCCTGTAGATCTGTTTGGTTTTTACACACTTTTAGAGCCCTACATTGGTGCATATTATGAATTAGAGGCTACTGATAAAGCACGAGAATTATTCCTAAACGTGAGTCGTAAATACCAAGAAAACTTAAGCTATTATAGCACCTTATCTGAGTATAATCAATCTAAATATATTCAAAATATTTATAATGATATTGAGCGTTACAGAGGTTTAGTTGATGTCACGGCTTCATATGAAACGGCGGAATTCATCAAAACTGAAATGGAAAAATTTAATTCTTATCTGAGGCTAATTACTGGGGAAGAAGAAGATGATGATGAGGCTGATGAGAAAACTCAGGTAGAAGATGATATCCAGGATATTCTTTAACGGCTAAATTTCACGTGGTAAAAATTTAAACATAATCTTGAATACGACCAATGATCGTATTGGCATCAAGCTCACCACTTTGGCGCCATTTCATGTCTCCAGATTTATAAATAATCAATGTTGGTAGTCCTTTGATGCGAAGTGCCTCTGCAAGGTCTTTATTTTTTTCAACGTCAATTTTTATCACACGGGCTTTATCACCCATGGCAGCAGCAACATGTCTGAGCACATCATGCATGGCTTCAGATTCATCACTCCACTCCGTGAAAAACTCAAACAATACGGGGATTTCAACGTCTATTAACTCTCCAAATTTTGACATATCATGGGGTTTATTTTATCAAACTTCAATGATAATGATACTTATTTGTATACATCAATAGTATAAATGTAAGTATTATTTTGGAGTAAATATAACATTTTCTGTGGTTTAAGTGTTATTGACCCGTTTTTTGAGCGTTATAACGGAAATTTCAGGCCAAATTCCAACCCGCCCAGGAAAGGCTAAAAAGCCAAATCCACGGTTCACATTTATGTACTGCCCAGCCTTTTCGTAAATGCCAGCCCAGTATTTATAACGCCATTTAATAGGACTCCATTTTATGATCCCTGGAATTTCAATTCCAAACTGCATCCCATGAGTATGACCACTTAACGTCAGATGGTAATGCGTTGGATCTTTCACAACCTCATACTGCCAATGCGAAGGGTCGTGACTTAAAAGGATTTTAAAATCATTCGGTTCAACTTTAGACGTCGCAAGAGACAAATCGCCTTTTTGCTTAAATCCTTTTCCCCAATTTTCGACACCTATAATTGCCAAACGATCACCATCTTTTTCAATAAATCGACTTTCATTCCTCAACAAATCAAAACCCATATCGTTTTGAATATCCAGTAATTCCTGAAAATTTTCTGCTTTTGCTTCATCGGAAGGCCAACGTTTATAATCGCCATAATCATGGTTTCCCAAAATAGAGAACACACCGTCTGTTGCTGTTAATTTTGAAAACGTTGATTTCCAAGGCCGCATTTCTGAAGACTGGCTATTGACCAAATCGCCTGTAAACATAATCACATCGGAAAGTTGTTCATTCACAAGGTTGACCGCATATTCTATTTTTTGTTTATTGTCAAAACTCCCACTGTGAATATCACTTATTTGAGTGATTTGATAGCCATCAAAAGCCTGAGGTAAATCGTCAAATTCTAATGTGTATTTTAAAACTTTAAAGTTATATTTCCCTTTTGTAATTCCGTAGAGAATGGAGATAAACGGAATCGCGGCAATACCTAAGGCCAATTGTCCAATAAATTTTCGTCTTGAACTAAATAGTGCCGAACTTTCATCTGATTTAGATACAAAATAATTTACAGTTGCTTCAAATACACGAAATACGTCTTCGCCAAACATGAAAATCAACAGTACTAGTTTGGGGACATACACCAATACAAATAGTGAGAAAGCTAGATAGAATCCAGAATTAACTCCTGAACCTCTTTCAAATGTCATTCCCTGAAACACCAAATTTCCAAACACGGCGAATGAAATGACCACATAGCCGTAAGTGACCCATGGATTTCTAACCACACTTCTAAAACTTTGAAGGGCATAAAAATCTAAGGCTAAAACAAGAACTATAAAAATTATTAATCGAATCATATCAAGATAATGTCAACCACAAAAATAGAACAAAAGTAAATGATAATTGAATTAATATTTTTATTTAACGATCCTTTTAGGTTTGTAAAATTTTAGTATATTTCTAATCTATAAATTCCCTTCGTTTTTAGGATCAACAAAGCGATGGAATTTCAACTAAACAACTACTAGAATTATGAGTGTAAAAAACAACAATTCCGCATTAACAACCTTAGTTACTGTCTTCTTTTTCTGGGGATTTATTGCCGCCTCTAATGGGGTTTTCATTCCCTTTTGCAAAACCTATTTTAGCATTGATCAATTTCAATCGCAGCTTGTAGATTTTGCTTTTTATGGCGCTTATTATTTAGGAGCCCTCGTATTATTTATCATATCGAGTGCTGTAAAAAAAGACATTCTTAATAACTGGGGCTACAAAAATGGCATTGTCTATGGACTCTTAATTTCGGCACTAGGCGCCTTGTTAATGTACCCCTTTGTCAATGGGGCACAACAAGGAGATACTTCGGTGTTTTATTTGGTATTATTAGCTTTGTTTATTGTAGGTCTTGGATTTTCACTTCAACAAACCGCAGCGAACCCATTTGCGATTGCGCTAGGCAATCCAGAGACAGGCTCGCATCGATTGAACCTTGCAGGAGGTGTCAACTCTTTTGGGACGACCATTGGACCCATCGTCATTGCATTTATCATTTTTGGGTCTACTCCGCTATCGGGAGATGAACTGAATCAAATGATTCTAAATAACGAGATAAAACTAACCACCATACAATATCTATACCTGGGAGTTGGTGCCTTATTTCTTGCAGCAGCAGCTCTATTTCATTTTTCTAAAAAACTCCCAAACACAAAAACAAATGAAGTGTTTGAACCTGCCAATAAAGCAAAAAACATGTTGATTGCATTAACCATTGTAATCTTTCTGTGTTTTGGATTGATTTTTAATACCTATACTGGAGGAGAAGTTACAACAGAAGCCCTCGAAAACAAACGACTTTATTTACTTTTAATTGCATTATTTGCAGTTGTTATAAGTGTGTTTTTTGCCAATACACGTGCCTCTAAATCCCCTCAAGGCTGGGGTGCTATGAAATACCCACAGTTAATTTTAGGCATGCTCGCCATCTTCACCTATGTAGGAGTCGAAGTGACCATTCAATCTAATCTGGGTGAACTCTTAAAATCGGTAGCTGATAAAATAAACAACCTAAACCCCTTAGGCTTAGACGTCATGAATGATGCAGAAATTGCACCATTTATCTCACTCTATTGGGGCGGTATGATGATTGGCCGTTGGGTTGGTGCCATCTCTGTGTTTAACCCCAGTAAAGGACTTAAAAAATGGTTGCTCATCCTTGTACCTTATGTCGCATTTGGCGTGATTTTAATGGTTAATTTTGGCAGCTATTCTTTAACAGAAATTTTATTATTTAGTGTGTGTGTTGCCATCCAAATTGGAGGCTTTTTTCTCGCAAAAGACAACCCTATTACAACCTTAAAAATCTTTAGTACCTTAGGGGCTATTGGAGTACTCATCGGCATTTTTGCATCAGGTCAACTTGCCTTGTATGCATTGATTTCGGGAGGTCTATTTTGTTCCATTATGTGGCCTTGTATTTTTACGTTAAGTATTTCTGGATTAGGAAAATATACCTCTCAAGGGTCTGCATTTTTAATTATGATGATTTTAGGAGGAGCCATTATCCCACCATTACAAGGTAAACTCGCCGATATTTTTAGCATTCAATCGTCATATTGGATTGCTGTCGCCTGTTTTGTATACCTCTTGTTTTATGCCTTCAAAACCAAAAGTGTTCTTAAAAAACAAGGCATCACTCAAAATGACGATTAAATACAAAAACTGTAAAGACCACCCATTATGGCTGAACAAAAACGCTTATTTCTTCTCGATGCTTATGCTTTAATTTTTAGAGGCTATTATGCGTTTATAAAAAATCCTCGGATTAATTCTAAGGGCCTTGACACTTCTGCAATTCTTGGGTTTACCAACTCATTACTAGATGTTATAAAAAGAGAGCGTCCCGATCATTTGGCAGTTTGTTTTGACAAAGGCGGTAGTAAAGATCGTGTTGAAATTTTTAAAGAATATAAAGCCAATAGAGATGCAACTCCCGAAGGAATTAAAGTTGCTATACCTTATATCTACACTATTTTAGAGGCTATGCACATTCCTATAATTGTCAAAGAAGGCTTTGAAGCGGATGACATCATTGGAACGCTTGCTAAAAAAGCCGAAAAAGAAGGCTATAAAACCTTTATGGTCACCCCCGATAAAGATTTTGCACAACTGGTCAGTGAGAATATTTTTATGTACCGTCCCATGTTTGGGGGCGGCTATGAAACTTGGGGTGTCGAAGAAATCAAAGCAAAATTTGAAATTGAAGACCCGCTTCAAGTGATTGACTTTTTGGGGATGAAAGGCGATGCTTCTGATAATATCCCTGGACTTCCTGGGGTGGGCGATAAAACAGCCAAAAAACTGCTTGCACAATATGGCAGCATGGAAAATTTATTGGCAAATACCCATGAACTGAAAGGGAAAATGAAAGAAAAAATTGAGGCCAATGCTGAGCTTGGATTGTTGTCTAAAAAATTAGCCACCATTCTATTGGACGTTCCGGTAGAATTTGATCCAAAAAGTTTTGAACTCTCTGCGCCCGATACGGAAAAAGTGAGTGCCATTTTTCAAGATTTAGAATTCAGACGGTTGATCGATAATTTTAATAAAACATTTGCTGCACAACCTCCTGAAGGGGCAACGCCAGAGCCAGCTTCAACGCCTAAACCCGCAGCAAGCACAGCGACAGAAGCAGGGGCCGGACAATTTTCATTGTTTGGTGGAGATGAACCCTCAGCGCCTATTGCCACACAAAACTATGGAAGAGAAACCGCCACTTCTGTACCGCACTTTTACCAAAGTGTTTCAGGAGATTTAGGGTTAAAACTCTTTATCAAGCAGTTGATGAACCAAACTTCGGTGTGTTTTGATACCGAAACCACAGGACTCAATTCTCTCACCGCAGAACTCGTTGGAATCGCCTTTTCATGGGAAGCACATAAAGGATTTTACATTCCGTTTCCAGAATCGTTTGAGGAAGCCAAAAAATTGATCGAATTGTTTCGACCGTTTTTTGAAGCGACCCACATTGAGAAAATTGGTCAAAATTTAAAATACGATTTAAAAGTATTACACAAATATAATATAGAGGTCAAAGGACCGTTGTTTGATACCATGATTGCGCATTATTTGATCAATGCCGATATGCGTCATAACATGGACGTTCTTGCAGAAACCTATCTAAATTATACCCCTATTTCCATTACGGATCTTATTGGAAAAAAAGGAAAGAATCAGCTTTCAATGCGTGAGGTGTCCCTTGAAAAACTGACCGAATATGCGGTGGAAGATGCAGACATTACGTATCAATTGGCACGTCATTTCAAAAAAGAATTGACTGATGCGGATACTTTGAAATTATTTAATGAAATTGAAATTCCATTGGTCAAAGTATTGGCGTCCATGGAATTGGAAGGCATCAAGTTAGATACTGAATTTTTAAATTCGCTTTCGGCAGATTTAAACAATGATATTGAGAGACTCCAAACAGAAATATTTGAAGCGGCTGGAGAGCCCTTTAATATCGCCTCGCCCAAACAATTGGGGGTGATTTTGTTTGAGAAACTAAAACTCGTTGATAAACCAAAGAAAACCAAAACAGGTCAGTACAGTACGGCGGAAGATGTGTTGGCGTATTTAGCAAAAGATCATGACATCATTCAAAAAGTATTGGACTACAGAGGCCTTGCCAAACTGAAAAGTACCTATGTAGATGCACTGCCCGAACAAGTCTTAGAGAGTACTGGACATATCCATACCGAGTACATGCAAACGGTGGCTGCCACAGGGCGATTGAGCAGTAACAACCCCAACCTACAAAACATTCCCATCCGAACCGAACGCGGGCGTCAAGTACGAAAAGCATTTGTTCCACGAAATGAGGAGTACATCCTTTTGGCAGCGGATTATTCTCAAATTGAATTGCGGGTTATTGCAGCGATGAGCGAAGAAGAAACCATGATTGAGGCCTTTAAAAACGGTGAAGACATTCATGCCTCAACCGCAGCGAAAGTGTTTAATGTACCGTTAGAAGAAGTGACGAGAGAACAGCGTGGAAATGCCAAAACGGTCAACTTTGGGATTATTTATGGGGTGTCGGCTTTTGGACTGAGCAATCAAACCGATTTAAGCCGAACGGAGGCCAAAGAACTGATTGAAACCTATTATGAAACCTATCCAAAACTTCGTAAATACATGAGTTCGCAGGTTGATTTTGCAAGAGATCACGGCTATGTGACAACGGTTTCTAACCGCCGTCGTTACCTCAAAGACATCAACTCTCGAAATGCGATTGTCAGAGGAGCTGCAGAACGCAATGCGGTGAATGCTCCCATCCAAGGCAGTGCGGCAGATATTATTAAAATTGCGATGATTAACATCCATAACAAGCTGGAAGCCGGCGGCTTTAAAACTAAAATGCTTCTTCAGGTGCATGATGAACTGGTCTTTGATGTTTACAAACCCGAACTAGAAACCATGAAAAGCTTAATCAAAGAAGCAATGGAAAACGCCTATGCCTTAAGTGTTCCGTTAGATGTGGAAATGGATAGGGGCGTCAATTGGCTCGAAGCGCATTAGGTTTAAACGTTAAAGTTTTTATTTTTATTAAACTCTATACTTTTTTTTGCTAAATTTATACTGATTTTGACCCCAAGTCTAAATCTTCAACAAGCAATTTAACCGAAGTTTTAGATATTATTTTAGTGAATTACACAATAGAAGGGTTCCGATATCGGTCTAATGAAGGCGTTATTAGAACCTAATATGAAACAATAATACTAGAAAATATGTTTAAAAAATCTCTAATTAAAGGATATCTAAAATAAGTTTTAAAATATAAAATAACTGATTTACAGTGTTTTAAACATAATAACAACCATCAAACATATTGGAAATATCCGTACTGGCACCGATATACAGTAGTTGTATACCATTGAAAAAAAGAAAAGTCCACCGCACGTTCAAGCACATTTAATTTTGCTCGTACCTCACAAAATCAAAAGAGCTTTCACTTCCCCACCGCTACTAAATTATGTGATTATTTTTATACTCACTTTATGAGATGTTAAATTATTATTCCTATTTTGTAAACTGAATTAAATAATTCAAAAAATGAACCGAATAAAAGAGGTTTTAGAAGAAAAAGTATCAAGCAAATTTGGTTATCCGAACAGTTGGAAAAAAGCTATAATATGGTGAATTCTTACGCTAAGAACAGAAGACAACCAAGTATCGAGGATCTGTATAAAATAGCTGAAATACTTTCGGTTGACGTAACAGAATTACTAAAGAGCAAAACGAATGTATAAAGAATTAACAGAGACACCTGAATTACATTGCGTTTCAGAGCCGCAATTAGATTTATTCTCTTACACCGAAGAAAATAATCTTGAAGACAGCTTTAAAATAGTTTCTAAGAATAAAAAAATAGAATTCGAATCAATTGGTCAAAATACGCTTTTAGGAAATGGAAACTGTGTAGATTATTTAAAGTTTATAAATACAAACACAGTTGATTTAATATTAACTGACCCGCCATATAATCTTGGGAATTTCATGCATAATCGCAATACAAATCTTGTGAAAATGCGTGAAAATCAATTTGCTTATGCTGGTTGGGATAATTTATCCCAAGAAGATTGGGAAAAGGAAATGGAAGTGTTTTTTGGAGAAAGTAGCAGAGTATTAAAAAAAAGTGGTTCTCTTTTACTTTTTATGTCTTTAATAAAACTTGAGACAATTATTAAAATTGCATCAAAATATAAGTTTTACTATAAGACAACTGGAATTTGGCATAAAACCAATCCAATGCCGAGAAATATGAATATCCATTTTGTTAATTCAACCGAAGCTTGGGTTTATTTCGTTAACAATGATACATCAGGAACATTTAATAATAACGGAAAAATGGTTCACGATTTTATAGAAACATCTTTAACCACAGCAAAAGAAAAAAAATTTGGAAAACACCCCACACAAAAACCAACTAAAATAATATCACATTTCATTAAACATTTATCAAACAAAAATGATGTTGTCTTAGACCCATTTATGGGAAGTGGTACAACTGGTGTTTGTTCAAGAAAAATGAATAGAAAATTCATCGGAATTGACTTAGACAAAGAATATTATGAATTATCAAAAACAAGAATGCTAAATGAATAAATTAAAAGTTGTCGATTTATTTGCTGGCGTTGGTGGTTTATCGCAAGGTTTTATTTCAAAAGGTTTTGAAATAGAGTTTGCTATCGAATACATTAAAGACATTGCACATTCTTATAAATTAAATCATCCTAGAACAACTGTTTATGATGAAGATATTTCGAAAATTGATTTGAGTAAGCTCAAACAAAAGCATCCAAATATAGATGTTATTGTTGGTGGTCCACCTTGTCAAGGTTTTTCACAAAAAGGAAAAAGACTAAGCATTAATGACGACAGAAACTTTATGTTTAAAAAGTTTATTGATGCAGTTGATGTTTTTAAGCCTAAATACTTTGTTTTAGAAAATGTCCCAAACGTCCTAACGACAGCTGACGGATTTTTTAAAAACGAAATAATCAAAGGATTTGAAGAATTAGGTTATGTAGTAAACGCTAAAACACTTAGCGCTTCGGACTTTGGAGTTCCACAAAATAGAAGACGTGCCTTTTTTATTGGCGCTAGAAATGGAACTTTGCTTGAATTCCCAAAACATAAAAAGAAAAAAACAACAATCAAAGAGGCAATCTACGATTTGCCATTTATTGCATCTGGGGAAGGATGTGATTTTTTTGAATATGAAAAACCAGTAAATTCAGATTATCAGAAAATGCTAAGGAAAAATTCTAAAGGCATTTTCAATCATTTCGCTACAAATCATTCAAAAGTTGCTTTAGAACGTTTAGAGCTTATACCAAAAGGAAAAGGTAGAGAGGTTTTACCAAAAGAACACAGAACAAAATCAATTTACAGTGGAACTTGGTCTAGGTTATTAGAAGATGGAATTGCGTCAACCATAACGACACGTTTCGACACACCTTCTTCTGGATTATTTACACATCCAATATTAAATAGATGTTTAACTGTACGAGAGGCTGCACGAATTCAATCTTTTGCAGATTCTTTCATTTTCCACGGAACAAAAACATCACAAATGAAACAAGTTGGCAACGCGGTTCCGCCATTATTGGCAAAAGAAGTTGCTACAATAATATTAAACGATTATAACAAATGAACCTACCAAATCAATTAAAAGAAAGAGAAGCAATAGACCCAAAATTGGCTGTTGGTTCATCATTACCAAATCCGAAAGGACTTTTGGCTATTGTTATAGCTCTGTATTTAGTGAATGACGAAAAAGATTCTTTAGATTATTCGGATAGTAGCGGAAATACTATTATTCTAAAACCAAATCTAATAACTTTATTAAAGACTTTCTTTAATGGAATAACTGGTTATAGCGATACCGAAATTGACTCAATAGCATCTGCCAATCCTCTAGTGGAAATGCAAATTGAACCACTTCAAGTTCCACTTCAATTATTCTGGAAAATTGCGAAAATAAATATTTTAGGTACAAACTCATCTAGTGGAGAAAGAACTGGTGGTGTAAGGTTTCCAAAAGAATTGCTATTCACTACTAATATGGACATTCTTAAAAATGTAATTTCAGATGAAAATGAAAACGTAACTAATATTGGGAAGGAACTAATTTACAGTTGGCTAACAAATAAAGTTACACCTTCAACATCAATTAAAATTGAACAGAAATTAGGAAAAACTTTATCAATTTTTTCAGAAGAAACATTATTTAAGACTTGGAATGATTCAACTGAAATAATCTTTCAGCAAGAAGGTATTTACAATGCTTTTGATAATACAAATACGACAGTCGATTTAGGAGGAACTAAAGAAATCAAAGGGACTTTACGCAATTTAAAATCATCGATAGCAAAAGACATACATCCTTATTTGAAAATTACAAGTAATGATGTTGAGTTAAAAAATCCAAGTCTTGCTACTCAATTCGAAAATTATCAGCAAAGAGTATCCAACTATCTCGATTTGAATCCGAAATCCGTTGAAATAAAAACTGTAGAAGCAGAAGATGAAGCCAATTTAGTTTCAGATTTAACCGAAAATAAAGTTGTAATTTATGACAAAAAGTTAAGAACAATAATTTTCGAAGCTTTTAAATATGTAAAAAACTCAAAAGGAGAAAGCAACGTGATTCACGGTTATGAATTGAAAGATTCAACAATAGAAAGTCGTGAATACAAAGGTTTAACTTTAACTGAATACTTTAATTCTGAAGTATTAATTGGATTATTTACTGAGGAACAAACAAATGATAATTTAAAGTCAAGCAATACAATTAGATTTATTAATGAAAAAATCAAAACATTAGATTTTGAAAATTCATATTTCACTTCACAATGGAATGAATCAGATGGCAGAGGCCTTTCACTAGGGAACTTCAATAAGTTCCTAAAAGATGTATCTAATAATACTCTTGAAATAATTAAAATAAATGAAACTTTTCAATTAATTGAGAAAATAAATCACAGTGCTAATTCTCAAAACAAGATATATTATGGAGCACCTGGAACTGGTAAATCACATAAAGTCAAAGAACTTTTAAAAGGTAAAGAAGATAGAACTGAAAGAGTAACGTTTCATCCAGAATATGATTACGCTTCATTCATTGGTGGTTTTAAACCAATTACTGTTAAAGATGAAGAATCTGGAAAAGAAGAAATTAAATACAAATTTGTACCACAAATATTTACGAATATCTACGTTGAAGCTTGGAATAATAAAAACAAACAATATTGTTTAGTGATTGAAGAAATAAACAGAGGAAATTGTGCCGAAATTTTTGGAGACATTTTCCAACTATTAGACAGAAACTCTGATTATGACATTACGCCATCCAACGAATTAAAACAATATTTAGTAAAAGAACTTACATCTGTAGATGGAATAAAAGGCATTGAAAATGGTAAAATGAAATTACCATCTAATCTTAATATTTTAGCGACAATGAATACTTCTGACCAATCACTATTTCCAATGGATAGTGCTTTCAAAAGAAGATGGGATTGGGAATACATACCTATCAACTACGAAAAATCAGAAGAAAATCCATCATCAAATTATCAAGTTGTTGTTTCAGGTTCAAAATCATTCTCTTGGCTAGAATTTATTGAAAAAGTAAATACTATAATCAAAGAGAACCCGAATTTAGGAATGGACAAATGCATTGGCAATTACTTTATAAAAGCTAAAGAAGATAAGATTTCACTTGAAGAATTTATCAATAAAGCAATTTTCTATTTATGGAATGATGTTTTCAAAGATGAAGACGACCACATATTTGAAGAAAATACTTTTTATGAAGACTTCTTCCCTTTAGAAACAAAAGGAAAAGAAAAAGTATTGAAAATACTTGAAAAGATTGGTTTAAATAAAACTGAAAAAGAAGATTAGATGAAAATTCTAATCGAAGGAGCATATTATCCAATTACAACTCTTCAAAATGTTTTTGACGACCCTAAATTTTACACTCAAAATGGTTTAGAAGGCAAAATCACATCTGTTGGTTATTATCATTCATTTGAAAAAAATGAACTGGTTTATATGTTACCAAAAGTGTTTATGATTAATGATATTATTTCTGTTTTTGGAAAAACTAAAGACGAATTACTGGAATTAGAGTCTATAAAAAATATAAAACACGATTCACAGTATAATTGGATCAGGCAATCATCTTTATACTTCTACAATAGTCTTTTAGAATACAGAAAAAGAATAACTGACTCTCAAATTGTAAATAAAACTGAACGTTTTGAGCTAAATACAAATCTTGGAGTCCAAGAATACTCCTATCTAGATTTACTTTTGTCTTTTGTTAATTTTTACAAGAAAAACAAAAATCATATTTTATATAAACACATAGAGTATAACTCAAATCAAGCAAAAAAACCAAAATGGGAAAAGACCATAAGAAAGTCCTTGCCGATATTAACTTATGACAATTCACCTATTTACGTTTCAATTAGAAACAAAAAGAAAACTGTAAATACAGAGGAGGAATTATTAACCTACTTCTTTTCTATTTTAGAAAACTTCAATCACGACCATAAACTTAATTTAAGCATAGATAAGTCTTTTAAAATCATAAAAGGTAATTCATTCAAAAGCCTTCAATTAAATGGACTTTCTAAACTTAAGAAAATCAAATACCGATATTTTAATGACACGCTAAAAAGAATGTATACTTTATGCGAAATATACTTTTCGCGAACAGATAAAAGTAGTTCTAAAAGAAAGAGGGAAGATTTTCTATCGGTAAATAATTACAATTTAGTTTTTGAAGATATGATTGACAAATTATTTTCTGACGAGCTAAATAATACGGAAGCTAATAATGTGTCGCTAAAAGATTTGAAAAAAAATGATGATGGTAAAATCATTGACCACATTTATGACTACAAGTCTTTAATTGATACAAGTAATATCTTTTACATTGGCGATTCTAAATATTACAAATCAAATAGTGAAGCAGGTAATCTGTCAAAATACAAACAATTTACATATGCGAAAAATGTAATTCAATTTAATATCGACCTTCTTAACAAAGACAAAAACAAACCTTATAAGACAGGAATTAGGTATAGAGACGAACTTACTGAAGGCTATAATATAACACCTAACTTTTTCATTTTTGGGTATATTGAAAATGAACAGAATTTTGATGAACATTTAATAGAAAAAAAGAAAGAATTACCTGTTAAATCATATCATTACAAAAAGCGATTATTTGACAGAGACACTTTGTTTGTTCACCAGTATAAAATCAATTTCTTGTTTGTATTAAAAGCTTACACAGATTTTAATACAATGAAAACTCAAGGATTTAGACAAGAGGTAAAAGAAGACTTTAGAGGGCACTTCATAACATTTTTCAATGATCCAAAAAGCTGTGAATTTGAATTCTATAAATGTAAATTGTCGACATTAGAAGACTATGAATCAATCGTATGGAACAATTTTAAATCTCTGAACGGAAAATGCTACGTAAATGTGGAAACCGAGTTGATTCTAGCCAAACACATAGAGGACGAAATAGAGGAATCAATTATGAAAGTATTTGAAGCAATACCAGAATTAAAATAATAGCCAACGCAAGTTCAAGCTCCCCGCTCCCGCACGATTGTATCGTGTGGTTTAGGAAACTTATTTATAAACACGAAAGCTTGCCTGCTGCAAGCATGGATTAACGCACAAGCGCGAGCATCTTTTGCTCGTACCTAATAACTACTTTAAAGCTCGAGTGCCTTTTTAACATCTTCATCCATCAAAAATTCTTGAGGATTTTCGAGTGCTTCTTTCACGGCGACAAGGAATCCAACCGATTCTTTTCCATCAATAATTCTATGGTCATAAGACAAGGCAACATACATAATCGGACGAATTTCTACCTTCCCATCAATGGCTACAGGACGTTCTACGATATTGTGCATTCCAAGAATGGCACTTTGAGGCGGGTTGATAATAGGTGTCGAAAGCATGCTTCCAAAAACCCCTCCATTCGTAATTGTAAAGGTGCCCCCTGTCATTTCATCCACCGTGATTTGTCCGTCACGGGCAAGAATTGCCAAACGCTTCACTTCCGATTCTACGCCTCTGAACGATAAGTCTTCAGCGTTTCTTATAACCGGCACCATGAGCCCTTTAGGGCCTGAAACAGCGATACTGATATCACAAAAATCATAAGAAATCATTTCTTTGCCGTCGATCATAGAATTGACCGAAGGAAATAATTTTAAGGCACGTACCACGGCAAGTGTAAAGAAACTCATAAACCCAAGTCCTACCCCATGCTTTTCTTTAAAGGTTTCTTTATATTGTTTTCTCAATTCGAAAATTGGAGACATGTCAACTTCATTGAATGTCGTTAGCATCGCAGTTTCGTTTTTGACAGCCACCAAACGTTCGGCTACTTTTCGACGCAACATAGAGAGTTTGGAACGTGACACACCACGACCTTCTACATTTGTTTGTTGTCCCATTGCTGGAACCGCCTTTACTGCATCGTCTTTGGTAATACGACCATCTTTTCCAGTACCTACAACTGTAGTGGCTTCGATCCCTTTTTCAGATAATATTTTTTTGGCTGCTGGACTTGCAGATCCCGTAGCATAAGTGGTGTTTGTCGGTGTATCAGCTTTTGCTGATGTAACAACTTCTGGAGTGGACACAGCCGCTTTAGGAGCATCGCCCCCTTCTGGTTTTGCTGCACTGGTATCAATCAAACAAACCACAGCACCCACCTCAACAGCATCGCCTACTTCTGCTTTAAACGTAACGGTTCCGCTGGCTTCTGCAGGCAGCTCTAAGGTTGCCTTATCGCTATCGACTTCAGCAATGGCTTGGTCTTTTTCTACATAATCGCCTTCTTGAACTAACCATTCTGCAATTTCTACTTCTGTGATGGATTCGCCTGGGGAAGGCACTTTCATTTCTAAAATCATTGTGTGTTTATTTTAGTTTTTTTCTTTGGTTGTCTTTTGTTTTATCAAAAACAAAGTCTATAACTTCTTTGTGTCGTTTTTTGGAGCGCGTGGCACTTCCAGCCGCTGGAGCACTATAGCTTCGTCTTGAAGCCACACGCCAATGTTTAGCGGCGTCGATATGCATTAATATGTGGGCATAAGCTCCCATATTTCTTGGTTCTTCTTGTGCCCAAACAACATCCTCTGCATATTCGTATTTGGTTAAAACCGCTTCTATTTCAGCCTCTGGAAGCGGGAATAATTGTTCGATTCGAACTAGAGCAACATCGGTTCTGCCTAAGGTTTCTTGTTCTTCCAATAAATCATAATAAAATTTACCGGTTACAAAAACCACGGTTTTAATGTTATTAACTTGCGCGGATTCATCATCAATCAGCATTTGGAAACTTCCATTTGCAAATTCATCTACAGAAGATACTACTTTTGGGTGACGTAATAAACTTTTGGGGGTGAATACGATTAATGGCTTTCTGAAATCTGCTTTTAGCTGGCGTCTTAACAAATGGTACATATTTGCTGGAGTGGTACAATCGGCAATGAACATATTGTCTTTTCCACAAAGTTGTAGGTAGCGCTCCATTCGCCCAGAGGAGTGTTCGGCGCCTTGTCCTTCATACCCATGTGGTAATAACATGACGATACCATTAGGAGTTTTCCATTTGTCTTCGCCACATGAAATGTACTGATCAATCATGATTTGAGCCCCATTACTGAAATCCCCAAATTGAGCTTCCCATATTGTGAGCGTATTGGGGCTTGCCATAGCGTAGCCATAATCAAATCCTACAACACCATACTCAGATAATAATGAGTTATAAATATTAAATTGTCCTTGGTTAGGACTTATATTGTTGAGAAGAATCACTTCTTCTTCACTGTCTTCTACTTTAACCACGGCATGACGGTGGGAGAACGTCCCACGTTCTACATCTTGTCCTGAAATACGAACATCAAACCCTTCTTCTAAAAGGGAGCCATAGGCTAAATGTTCGGCCATAGACCAATCCAATTTATCGCTTTCGAACATTTGTTTTCGAGCTTCGATTAGACGTGATATTTTACGTATAAATTTTTTATCCTCAGGAAGTGAGGATATCACTTTAGTAATTGAAGCTAGTTTGTCTTTTGGATAGGTTGTATCTACTGTGGCCCGCATTTTATTGGCTTTGGCTCTTGGAAAATTTTTCCAGGCCTCTTGCATAAATGGCGTGATAACCGTTTTATCTTCTTTTCTAGAGGTTACTAATTCGGTTTCTAATGAAGCTTTATAATCCTGCTCAAGTTTTGAAACATAATTAGAATCAATAATCCCTTCATCCATTAATTTTTGTGCATAAATATTACGAGGATTATTATGACTAGCAATGGCTTTGTACAATTTAGGTTGCGTAAAACGCGGTTCATCGCCTTCATTATGACCATATTTTCTGTAGCCTAATAAATCGATAAACACATCGCGCTTAAACTGCATTCTAAAATCTAAAGCGAATATAATGGAGTGCACTACCGCTTCGGCATCATCGGCATTGACATGTAATACCGGAGAAAGGGTCACTTTTGCAACATCTGTACAATAGGTAGAGGAACGTGCATCGAGATAATTTGTGGTAAATCCAATTTGGTTATTGACCACAATATGAATGGTTCCATTGGTTTTATAGCCATCTAACTGTGCCATTTGAACGACTTCATAAACAAGGCCTTGACCTGCGATAGCAGCATCTCCGTGTACCACAATAGGCAACACTTTGCTGGCATCTTCAGGGGTGAGCTTGTCTTGTTTTGCTCTGGTAATACCCTCGACAACCGCACCTACAGTTTCGAGGTGAGAAGGGTTGGGTGCAATACTCAAATTAATGCGATTGCCATTATCGGTCAATCGATTACTTGTCCAACCTAAATGGTATTTGACATCGCCATCAAAAACTTCTTCTTCATAATCTTTTCCGTCAAATTCACTAAAGATATCACTGGCCGATTTTCCAAATATATTGGTCAACGTACTTAAACGGCCTCTATGTGCCATTCCCATGACAAACTCTTTCACACCATATCCAGCAGCGTTTTCTATAAGCGCATCGATAGCGGGAATCAAGGATTCATTACCTTCTAAGGAGAACCGCTTTTGTCCTACGTACTTGGTGTGTAGAAACGTTTCAAACGAAACGGCTTCGTTGAGTTTTTTAAGGATATGTTTTTTTTGATCAGCGGTAAAATTACCCTGATTATCATTTCGGTTAAGTTTATCTTGAATCCACTGACGTTCGTTTGGTCGACGGATATACATGTATTCTACGCCTATGGCATCGCAATAAATGGCTTCTAGATGACGTCTAATTATGCGTAAACTTTGAGGCCCAATTCCAATAATATCGCCTGCATTAAACACCGTATCTAAATCCGATGACGACAATCCAAAGTTTTCTAAATCTAGAGAAGGCGTATATTGTCTTCGATCTCTCACAGGATTAGTTTTGGTAAACAAATGCCCACGAGTTCGGTAATCATCAATGAGTTTTACAACTTGAAATTCTTTCTGAACTTGCTCAGGGATTTGAGTTTTAACGCCTTCCACGATTTCATCAGAAGTTCCAAAGCTGTCGCCTCCGAAGTCATAGCCTTGAAAGAACGCTTTCCAGCTTGGCTCAACGCTATCTGGGTCTTGTTGATACTGTTCGTATAAATCCGCAAAGTAGGCGGTATGTGCGGCGTTTAAAAAAGAATACTTATCCATGAATTAATAATTCTAATTTTTTTCTTTAGAAAAATATAGACAAAAATACGATTTTTCACGACTATGAAATGTGAAAACGCTATAAATGTGAAGATATTTTGATGGAATGATGATTAAATAAAACTAGAGAGCAGATTAGTGTATGTTTTAAAATTCATAATCTCCTAAATATGATTATTTCTTACAAGTGACAAAAGTCATCTTTTTAAAGCTTGATTAGATGTAATTTTGATGTAATCGTTAAATTATTAACCCTTTAATATCAATTAATACCTAGTAATCATGATCGTAAAACAAAAATTTAAAATGAGCGCATCATTCGTAGTATTTACAATGATAACCTTGCTTTTTTCGAGTTGTAAAGACAGTGAAAAAGCTAAAAATGAAAGCGTAGCTGATATTCCTGTAAGCAGAGAAATGACCGCTGAATTAACATCGCCTCCCAATGTACCAACGCCTGTAGGAAGACGAAAAGCTAAAAAGCTTATTGTGAACATGGAAGTTCTTGAGCAAGAAGGTACCATGACCGATGGAACCACTTACGTTTATTGGACTTTTGGCGGTTCTGTTCCCGGAAGTTTTATTCGTACCCGCGTTGGAGATGAAGTAGAATTTACGCTGTCTAATCACCCAGACAATAAGTTACCGCACAACATTGATTTGCATGCTGTAACGGGTCCTGGTGGAGGCGCAACCTCTTCTTTTGTGGCACCTGGTCATGAGAAAAAATTCAACTTTAAAACATTAAACCCTGGTTTGTATGTTTACCATTGTGCAACTGCGCCTGTTGGAATGCACATTGCAAATGGGATGTATGGTCTCATTCTAGTCGAACCAAAAGGTGGATTACCTTTAGTTGATAAAGAATATTATGTAATGCAAGGCGATTTCTATACAAAAGGAAAAAATGGAGATCCCGGCTTACAACCATTTGACATGCAAAAAGCTGTGGATGAAGATGCCGATTATGTAGTGTTTAATGGTAAAGTAGGTTCTTTAACAGGCGATAATGCAATTACTGCAAAAGTTGGCGAAACAGTGCGTTTATATGTTGGAAATGGTGGACCAAACTTAGTGTCCTCATTTCACGTGATTGGCGAAATTTTTGATAAAGTAATGATTGAAGGTGGTAGCATGATAAATGAAAATGTACAAACCACATTGATTCCAGCCGGAGGTGCCGCAATTGTAGAATTTAAAGTAGATGTTCCTGGAACTTTTATCATCGTTGACCACTCCATTTTTAGAGCCTTCAACAAAGGTGCTTTAGGCATGCTGAAAGTAGAAGGCCAAGAAAATAAAACAATCTATTCTGGTGTCGTTCAGGAAGGAATTTACCACCCAGAAGGAGGCGGAATTCAACAAATGCCAGAGGGTGAAAAGAAAGTTGAAGTTGCAAGTTCAGATAAAAGCTTAGCAATGAAAATGGAATCTGGAAAGCAAATTTATTCACAAACCTGTTTTGCGTGTCACCAAGCTGAAGGACAAGGAATCCCAAATGCATTTCCACCATTGGCAAAATCAGATTATTTAAACGCTGATGTAAACCGTGCCATTAAAATTGTTCTCAAAGGACAATCTGGCGAGATTACTGTGAACGGCAAAAAATACAACAGCGTTATGACAAGACAAGCAATAAGTAATGATGAAATTGCCGATGTGCTGACGTATGTCTATAACTCATGGGGTAACAACAAAACAAATGTCACAAAATCCCAAGTCGAAGCCGTAAAACGCGGACACTAATCATTAGACCTATGAAGCCCATTCCAAGATTGATGATTTGTTTGACTCTGCTCTTTTGCTTGACTACAAATTGTCAATCTAAAATGGCTTTGATAAAAGGAGGGACTTACACGCCACTCTATGG
>Ga0209533_1001247_pt1 | contig 23832 bp, 15 predicted proteins | sample COG_04_FD_184748 | JGI IMG/M metagenome (GOLD analysis project Ga0209533, IMG submission 184748) | Pelagic Microbial community sample from North Sea - COGITO 998_met_04 (SPAdes) (version 2) | ecosystem: Environmental > Aquatic > Marine > Neritic zone/Coastal water | place: Helgoland, sampling...
GATGAAGGTTTCGCTTTCAGCAGCAGCCTTGCGTTTGGCAGACGCCGTTGGGGCAGTCTTCGCCATTATCGGTGATGCGCAGTATGAGTTTGCCGCGGTTCAATAGGTCGCGTTGTAGCTGGTTGCATTCGGAGCACTCGGCTTCTCGTAAGTAGTTGAGATTGCAGATTAGGAGTGGGTTGGTGGGAGATTGGAGAGAATAGACCATCCATGTGCCTTCGCGGTGTGACTCAATCAGTTTGAGTTGCTTCATGATCGCGAGCTGCTTCGACATCTTTACTTGTGACACTTTGAGTAGCTCTTGTAGATGGCACACACACAGCGGCCCTGCCTCGAGCAGGTTTAGAATTCGTAAGCGTTGCGAATCGGCGATGCATTTATATACCTCGGAGGCTTCCATATATTGTTGTATGCAATATTTAGTATATACTGTCAATGGTATATTTTGATAAGAGATGGGTCAAGAACCGCAGGGAGGTTGTAGCTCTGGTTTTGTGACTAGCTAAAAGGACTAGGGATGGGGGATTGTCTTTTACTGCGACATGCTCCTTGTTATGGCGTAGACCCACTTAAGTTATGTTGATTGCCGTTTTAGTCCTCTCTGCCGTTTTGTTGGCTGCTGCGTATCGTTTTTATGGTGCTTTTTTGGAGCGGCGCTGTCGTGTCGAGCCAGGGAGGGAGACGCCAGCCTGCGAGATTAATGATGGGGTTGATTACGTGCCGACTCGTGCCTCGGTTTTGTTTGGTCACCATTTTTCGTCCATTGCGGGTGCGGGGCCGATTGTAGGGCCGATTATTGCGGCTTCTGTCTTTGGTTGGGCGCCGACTTGGATTTGGATCATTATTGGCTGTATCTTTGTCGGTGGTGTGCACGATTTCGGGAGCACGTTGATGTCTCTGCGTTACGGCGGTCGTTCGATTACGGCGACCTGTCGTAATTTGATTGGTGAGACGACGGGCAAGCTATTTTTAATCTTCGTATTGATGGCACTGGTCTATGTGATCGTGGTGTTTCTCGATCTGACCGTTGCTGGATTTGTAAATCAACCTGCAGTCGCGACGTCTTCGGGCTGGTTTATTGTGGTCGCTCTTTTGTTTGGTCTGGTGGCTCGCAAGTCTGGACTGTCTTACAAGATCTTGATTCCAGTGTTTGTAATTTTGACTTACTTGGGTCTGTGGGTGGGTATCGAGTTTCCAGCAGAAGGTGTGAGCAAGAACATGTGGCTCTGCGCGATTTTTATCTACTGCTATTGCGCGGCGATTTTACCAGTTAGTGTCTTAATGCAGCCACGTGACTTTTTGAGTGCGACGTTCCTTTATGCGATCATGGCATTGGGAGTGATGGGTTTGTTCGTGCACGGTGGTGGATTTGAGATTCCTATTTATACCAGTTTCCATCCGTCGGATTGGAGCTATATGGTCCCGTTCCTTTTTATCACCGTAGCCTGTGGTGCGTGCAGTGGTTTTCACAGCATCGTGAGTAGTGGCACGACATCCAAGCAGATTCAAACGGAGAGCGATGTGAAGAAAGTTTCTTACGGTGCGATGTTGGTTGAAGGTTTGTTGGCGGTGTTTGCGCTTGCCTGTATTGGTGTGTCGGGAGGCATGGATGGTGGCCCGGTGGCTGCGTTTGCGCGTGGCTCCGCTGTTTTTTTTGGTGCCTTGGGGGTGCCTGAAAGTGTCGGGCTGACCTTTGCGACTTTAGCAGTGAGCACCTTCTTATTGACCACACTGGATACCACGACTCGATTGACCCGTTTTTTGGTTGAAGAACTTTTTGACTGGCGTGGTCAGAGTAGTCGTTTCCTCGGAACGTTTATCGTGTTGTTGTTGCCTGCAATCGCGGCATTTGGAACATACACCGCTCCTGATGGCACGGTGGTGCCCGTATGGAAAGCAATCTGGCCATTGTTTGGTGCGACCAATCAGTTACTGGCAGCCTTGGCCTTGATTACGTTTGTGGTGTTCTTGAAACACCGTCGCATCGCTTTTGCCTTCGCGCTGATCCCCGCATCGGTAATGGTGGTGATGCCGATCATGGCTTTGATCATGATGGTTTTCCAGCATGGTGTCTTAAGCATGCTCGGTGGTATCGCATTGGCGATGGTTCTATTGGGTGTCTATGTGACAGTGATGTCGCTCAAGTTTGTGATGGCTCCGCCAGCAATTGAAATTGCTGAGAGTGCGTAGCACTGTCTGTTTCACTATTTACCCAAACGGTGCTTCTAAAATGCGCTGATTCGATGAGCCTCTAAATTCTAAGGCAGCATCCGCAAGTTCTTGTTTAAATGGACCGTCAACTAGAACATCGATATGTTTTAGGATCTCCCTCTGTGTTTGATTTAGCTTCTCTAGCATGTAGCCTGTCCATAGCCAGATGTCTTTGTCTGGGCAGGCTTTTTTGACCGCTTTGCAGAGTGAGTAGATTGCTGGGCAATTACTTGGAAATAAGGGGTCGCCACCACTGAGTGAGAGTCCACGTCTTTTGATGCGTGTATCTTTCAAGTCGTGAATGATTTGCTCGACGATTTGCTCTGTAAATGGGTGCCCCGAGTGTGCACGCCACGTGGATTTGTTGTAGCAGCCTGGGCATTTGTGCTCACAGCCTGCGACGAACAGGGTGCAGCGCGTGCCTCGTCCATTGATGACGTCGATGTCTATGTATTTATGATAGTTCACTCTGACAATTAGCAATTAAGCATTAAATATTAGGAATTTATAAGTGTTTGATGCGGCGTTTGACTTCTTCTTGTTTGCCTGCGTTGAAGGGGCGGGCATCGGGACTACCTAGGTAGCCACAGACTCGGCGGGTCACTGAGATGCTTCGGGAGTCGTGGTTGCCGCATTGTGGGCACGTGAAGCCTTTTGAGGTGCACTCGAATTCCCCGGTGAAGCTGCATTCGAAGCACTCATCTATTGGGGTATTGGTGCCGTAGTAGGGGACGCGTGAATAACTGTAGTCCCATACATCTTCGAGTGCTTCGATATTGTATTTCATATTTGGATACTCGCCGTAGCAGATGAAGCCTCCATTGGTGATCGGCGGGTAGTGGGCTTCGAAGTCGATTTTATCGTAGGGGTTTACTTTCTTTTGAACATCTAGGTGAAAGCTGTTGGTATAGTAGCCTTTATCGGTGACGCCTGGGATGATGCCGTAGTCTTTAGTGTCGATTGCGCAAAAGCGGTTGCACAGGTTCTCGCTGGGCGTGCTATAGAGGCTGAAACCATAGCCAGTTTCTTTTTTCCATTGGTCAGTGGCGGCGCGTAGCACTTGCATGATACGCATTGCATTGGCTTGAAGTGTTTCGCTGTCGTAGAGGTGTTCTGTTTGCCCGTAAATTGCATTGATGGTTTCGTGGAGCCCGATGTAGCCTAGGCTGATCGAAGCACGGCCGTTTTTGAATAGTTCTGAAATCGTGTCATCGGGTTGTAGGCGTATTCCGCAGGCTCCTTCGGTGTAGAGTATCGGTGCGACGCGTGCTTTTACATTTAGCAGCCTTTGGATACGGGTATCGAGTGCCTGTTTGGCGAGTTTGAGCCGTTCCTTTAAGAGTGAGAAAAAGCGGCTTTCGTCGCCTTTAGCTTCGAGTGCGATACGTGGTAGGTTGAGGCTGACGACTCCAAGATTATTGCGACCCTCGTGTTGTGGTTCACCGTTGCTTTCGTAGGCTGATAGGAAGCTACGGCAGCCCATGGGTGTCTTAAAGGAGCCTGTGACTTTGACGACTTGATCGTAGTTGAGGATGTCGGGATACATCCGTTTGGATGCGCACTCGAGTGCGAGTTGCTTGAGGTCGTAATTGGGGTCGGATTTTTGGCGGTTGAGGCCGTCTTTGATTGCGAAAACGAGTTTTGGGAAAATGGCAGTTTTGTGTTGTTTGCCGAGTCCTTGAATTCGGATATTGAGAATAGACTGTTGTATGAGTCTGGATTCCCAGCTGATGCCGAGCCCTAAACCGAAGGTCACAAATGGGGTCTGACCGTTGGAGGTGTGGAGGGTATTGACTTCGTATTCGAGTGATTGAAAGGCGTCGTGGCATTCCTTGGCTGTTTGTGTTTTGGCGAAGGCTTTAGTGTCTTTGATGTCCCATTGTTTTGCAGTCGCTAGGTGCTTGCGATAACTTGCCGTGACGTATGGGCTGAGCACTTCATCGATGCGGTTGATGGTGGTGCCGCCATAAATATGGCTGGCGACTTGAGCGATTATTTGGGCAGTAACGGCGGTTGCGGTGGCAATGGATTTCGGTGGTTCGATGCTGGCATTGCCCATTTTGAAACCTTTCGTGAGCATGCCCTCTAAGTCGATGAGCATACAGTTGAACATCGGGAAGAAGGGCGCGTAATCGAGGTCGTGGTAATGGATCTGACCGAGTTCGTGTGCGGTCGTCACCTCTTTGGGCAGGAGATACCGCTTCGCATAGTGCTTGGCAATGATGCCGGCGAGTAGGTCGCGTTGGGTGGGGATGACTTTGGCGTCCTTGTTGGCATTCTCGTTGAGTAGATCGTCATCGCTTTGTTCGATGAGGCCTTGGATCTCTCGATTGAGTCGGCTCTTTTTTTCGCGAGCCTGATCACGCTCATGGCGGTATTCGATATACTTGCGTGCTACGTGTTTGTAGGGGCCTTCCATGAGGGCGTTCTCTACAGCAGTTTGTATTTCGGTGATGCAGGCCTGATGCTGACCCAGTAAATTGACACTGATTTGTTCTGCGACACGCTCTGCGTAGCTAAGGTCATCTATTTGAGCTGCGAGACAAGCATTGTAGATCGCTTGCGTGATTCGACCTTTGGAAAATGCGACCAAGCTACCATCGCGTTTAATGACAACTGGATGAAAGCTGTGTGCTTGGGATATGTGTTTGTTTGGTGATGGGGTGCTGCATGTAGTGGGCATGTTTTGAGCATTGCCCTACATCTAGTGCCTTACTAGCTTTTAGGATTAAGCCAGCTAATTCAGTAGCATTGCTGGATTAGCAAATTAAAAGGGCTTAATTTACAGTAATTCCGCAATGGAGCCAAAGTCTGGGTCGAAGAGGCGTTTGTAGGTGCGGACTGCTAGTGCATCAGTGAGGCCTGCCGCATAATCGCATAGACGGCGTTGGCGTGCGGTAGCAGTGCTTTCAGTTTTGAGTAGCTCTTGCACTTGTGCTGAGAGCACTTGTAAGCCCGAGCCTTCACCACTGTTGGCTTGCAGTGTTTGGAAGACTTTTTCGAGGATGTGTCCGCCTTTGAATTCGATTTGCTGTAGTTGCGGTGAACGGAAAATCAAATCAAGGGCGATTTTCTTGTAGAGCTTGGACTCTGCTTTTGCGACAGGATCGATGGTGAGATCGAATGCGTGACGTTGGGTGCGGTCGCTCAGGAATCCACCGCGAGGGGTCAGGGTGCAGGCGTTGACAAATTTGCCAATTCGGCTGCCGAAGTAGGGCTCGTAGCTATTTTTGCGGATTTTATCGCAGAGCTTTTCAAGCCATTGAGTTTGTTGTTCATCCAGTGTTTGCTTGGTCGCCCATTCGGTGAGGCTACCTACATTAATATAGCGTGCGTGGATACCATCGACAATGTCGTTAAGCGAGTAGGCAGTATCATCTGCCCAATCCATTATTTGACATTCGATACTTTTAAAATGATTGAGTCCATCTGGAGTGTTGAGCGCTTCGGGGATTGTTTGCCCGTCAAAGATCACCTCCCGCCAGTGGGCTTGTTCGTCGTAGATGAAGTGGTTTTTTGGATACTTTTTGGTGTTGTTGTCGGTAGTAATGCATTCGGAATGAAGTGCCTTGTATTTCATCACACCGTCTAGAAAGGCACGAGTCGGGGCGATGCCTTTGGTGGTGCCGGGGCGTTCATAAATGAGCTCGGTTAGAATGCGAAGGGTTTGTGCATTGCCTTCGAAGCCACCGAACTCGGCCATCAAGTCGTTGAGTTTGCGCTCCCCAATATGGCCGAATGGCGGGTGCCCAAGGTCGTGTGCGAGTCCTACGGCTTCGGTTAGGTCTGCATCGATGTAAAAGCGATCGTTTAGGTGCGCGGAGCTCGTTTTTAGAAATTCACAGATTGAACGTCCTATTTTTGCCACTTCGATCGAGTGGGTGAGTCGCGTGCGGTAGAAGTCGTATTCGCCTGACTGGAAGACCTGTGTCTTTGATTGTAGGCGGCGAAAGGGGTAGGAGAAAATAATACGGTCGCGCTCGATCTGAAATGCATTGCGGTAGTCGCCCTCTGGAGTGGGGCCGTTCTCGAGGCGTTCGAGGTCGAAGGGCTTGTAAAATTCGTTCTTCATCTAGTTTTAGGTAGTTAGTCTTGAACAGTCAGCGGATTTCGCTGTCGTATAACAATGATGAAATACCCCCAACTATTTAGATCGTTACCTTTAATTCTGACTGGATTAGTGGTGAGTGCAATGAGTCCATCTTCGTCGGAGGCTCGCATTGGCGAGCGTCGTGAAGAGATTGAGCGTCGTTTGACGGGTTCGGGGGGTATCATCTATCGTAATGATGAGACTGAGCAAGCACGACGTAAGGGAATGCCATACATGCAATACATGGAACTGCTCGGGAGCTCTGCTGATGTGAGAATTTATTTTAAAACTGCCGATGGACGTCGTCCGACCACGTCTGAACTGGAATCTAAACGAATGAACACCGGTTGGGATTTACACGTGGTATATGTAAATGGAAAATCCGTCGCGGAAGTCTATAAACGTAGCCAAGCTATGAGTGAGTATGAATTGAACCAACTGATTGCAATGCAAGGTGGCGGCTCTGGGTGGAAGAAGTTGGGTAAAGGAGCCGCCGAGGAGAGCGCGTTTGGCTATGAAATGGAATCTGGGGACGGCTCCGTCCGCGCTAAAAAGCTTGGCGGGGATAGTATCTTATTTGTGGATGCGAAAGTCGACAGCGCCTTAGCGGAGATGAACACCAATGACTTATTGGAAAAGGCTCCATTGAGTGTGAACGGGTTTTAATACTGAGCTTGCGAGCTCGGGATTGCATTTAAACAATTATCAATTATGACTACTTCTATGACTAAATTCTCGATAACTTCACTAATGCTGTGTGTGGCACTACTGTTAAGTGCTTGTTCAAATACGGGTAGTAGCGGCACACGTGGGCGCGATATCGGAATTCTCGCAGGTGCGGTCCTTGGCGGCATTGCAGGTGCTCAAATGGGTGACGGTAGCGATACCAATGTGATTGCTGGAGCGGTTATTGGCGGTGCCCTTGGTGGTATGGCTGGTAATTCAATCGATAAGCGCAAGGAGGAGCTGGAAGCCGCGGAAGCTCAACGCCAATACGAATATGAGCAGGAAGTTCGTGAACAAAGCAAGTTAGAGGAAGACATTAAGGCACTTGAAGAAAAGCGTGTGCGGGATGAGATCGCGCGCAACGCTACTTCATCTGACGTTGCTGCAGCAGAACGTGAGGCCGCCCGAGTCGAAGCTGAGCTCGCAGTTAAGAAGAAGGCTTATGAAGAGTCGCAAGCGCGCGCCCGTCGCATTCAAGAGGCCCAAGCACGTATTGCAAAAGCCCAAGAAGAGCTTGCGGAGCTCGAAAAACAACAGAGTGGTCAATACTAGGCGATCAGCTGCAGATCACTTATCTTAGGGTTGGATTTGTGACTCAAACCACTGACCCTCTGGTTCCGAGCCGATCTGCTCTACTTATTCGTGACTCTGTCTCCTGCGTGAAGAGCGAATTGGTATTTGAGCGTAAATGAATACCCTCGTTTCCCGCCATCGCTAGCGACCCGTGCAGAAGCTTCGGCCTCCGCCAGCGTTGTTCGCCATTTCCATATATTCAGCGTAGGTGTGAGAAGAGACATGACCGTCCAGCCAAAGAACGTTACCTTGACCTGAGTGACGAGGGTCAAATGCTTGCCGGTGACCGTCTTTTCCTGTCATGCTCTCATCGAGTGCGAAGCACCAAAACACAAAGTTGTTCTGGCTGACGATCGTGTGCATCCAAGGGATTTTTGATTGATCGACGTCCGAATTGATACTTCTAGGACCCACACTGTTTGGATTTTCGCCAAGAGGCGAGCCAGGGTAGGGGTTGATGTGTGAATTGTAACCGTAATCGAAGGCTAATTCACGATCATCATAAAAGTCGACCCAACTATTTAAGTCATAGCCTGCGGGGTCTCTAAAAATGTTAGCCTCCTCGCCGACGTAGGGGTAAATTTGATTGTGCCAACGAATTGCTGGAAAGCCGCCTTCGGGGTAAAAGCCGTTATTGTCGTTTGCATACATGAGCCCTCCGGCCCCTATTTGACGGAGGTTGTTGACCGACTTTGTCATGTTTGCATTGGCTCGTGCAGATTGTATTGCGGGTATTAGAATGGCCGCAAGCACCCCGATAATTGCAATTACAGTTAGCAATTCAATTAAGGTGAAGCCTAGATGGCAGCGTTGAATATTATTTTTAGGGTTCGTATGTCTTCTCATTGTCTGTGCTGGTTTGAATTCGTGTTTGTAAGTTCAATAAACATTAATGGTTGGCGATGGGCTTACACTTACTGTGAAACAAAGGTGGTGTTTAGAAGGATCTGTTCGGGGCGGTCGTGGCCCGCTTTGATTTGGTAAGTAGCTTGGCTACTTTCGTAAACAGGGGCGCGAAAGACGTCTCCTTTCGCCCGGTAGCAGTAGACCAGTTCCCCTGTGTCTAAATTGGTAAGTTCGACTACTGCATTGTGTGAGGGTAATTTGACCGGAGGTAAATAGGCGACTGGTAAACGACCATCATTGTCGCTCGCCTTGATCTGGATCGGCCATCCTGGATACTGCGCAGATGCGCCCTTGTTGACATCAGCAAAGCGAGGCCAGCATTCAAAAGTGATGTCTCCTGTCGTCGTATCAATCCGACAGAGCCCATAGCCATCGCCTCGGTGAAGCTTATCAAGCTCTTTAACATGCCCCTCTTGGGAGCCCGCTTCAGGGTTGGCGTATGCGTGCATGGTGATGCGGTTGCCTAAGCCATCTTCGTAGTCACCCACCCATGGGAGTTGGCTGTTGACGGCTACACCGCCGCCTGCGAGTTCTTGCACAGGCCACCACCAACGGCCGTAGATTGTATTTACGAGTGCAGGACTTGTGAAGGCGAAAGGTCCGTCGCGGAAGCGCTCAATGCCATGCTGAACGACTGTCGCTAGGTGTTGATCACCGCAGAGATGGAATGCTTGCACCGCCTGCAAAAACTTCAAGGCACGGTTTCGGCCGGATTGCGGCCATCCATTACAGTCCAGGTCTGCAAGCAGGCGATTGTCCATGCTGCCATGTAAATTTACTGCGCCACAAAATGCTGTTTGAGAGAGGGCGACTTTAAGCTTCGCTCCCTCCCAATCACGCACCCAATGGTCTAGGAAATCGAGTTGGCGCTGCCCAAGTAAAGATAGGCCAGGAACATCTATGGATGAGCGCTGGTAGCTAGGGTCATTGATGTGGTCGGGTCGAGGACCCATTTCAGGAATGTTTCCTAGGGGCGCTGATTTGAATTTTCGATCTTCCAGAATGGCGAAGCTGACACCCCCTAAAGTATAATCTGTATAATAGGTAGTGATCCCACGTTGCACGGGACTAGGGTCAAAGGCGTCTGGTAAGCTCCATGTTTGTTGCCGTTCCACCATCTTTACGAATTCTGGAGGATAACAGTAACCTCCGTCGCTTCCTGATTTTCCCGATTTGGAGTGTTTGCCGCTGGCTCCCCATAGATTGTATTGCCCTACGTCGTGATCATCGGGTATGCAAATCGTCGGTCGATCTTTCATGATGGAGGCAAACTGCATTCCGAACTGAAGCCAGCCATAGGTAGCTTCTTCATGGGTATAATTTTGATCCCCTGCGAAAAATAAGAGGTCAGGGTCATGCACCATTAGGTTCTGAACCAAGTTGGATCTAGTGAAAACCTGTTCGTCTTGAGGTGAATTACAAGACATCACAGCAACCGCGATTGCCCCTGTATCAACTGGGTTCTTTCGAATCAGGCCTTCGAAACAGGAAAGTTCGCCGAGTTTTAGTCGATAAGGAATGTCTACTTTTGTATCGATATCTCCTACACGGAAGTGTGCACTCCAGCCTGGGTATTGGACCGCTTCAGAAGCCACGACATGCCAAGCGCCCGCGAACTTAAATTGGAGCTCGATCGTTTTTGGCTCATCGGGCAATAGTGGTAGGCACTGCGCAGTTAGTTTGAGTGTATGGTCATTTACTGTGTAAAGTGCGAAGGCTAGGGCATCTTTGCGTTCTCTGGACTGAATCCATTTTTGCGCCTTTCGCCATCGCGGATTGCTCGTCTCGGACTCCCACCAATTCCCAGTCGCGAGTGTGTCTGGGGCTGCCAGTTTGGGGTCGTGCGCACCAAACGGTGTCGGGTCCAAATAATCAGTAACCTCAGCCTGTAGATTAGGCGCAAACCGCAGCGTTAAACAGAGCGCACCCGCGAGTGCTAAGTGCATGGATCGCTTCGTTGATAGAGGAAAAGATGTCAGGGTAGAAAACAAGGGATTTAAATTAATGTAGCCGTAATACTTACTAAAGCGAAATATTGCCCTTGCCAGGTTAACGTTTACCGGTTTTTTCTAGGGACAGGGCTCGTGTTTGTGATTTGGGAATTTAACCTAATACAAGTGGGCTTAATTTTCAAATATCAGTCTTGTTTATATGAGTAGGAATCCGGGACGTGTGACTATTGGGGAACTCGCTAGAAAAAGCGGTTTCAGTAAGGCGACTATTTCGATGGCGCTCCGCAACTCGGCGAAGATACCTCAAGTCACTCGCGATCGGATTAAGTTGCTGGCAAAAGAAATGGGGTATCGTCCAGATCCCGAGCGTGCGAAGCTAATGGCTTCGATCTCAAGAAAGAGTGGCGGCGATACAGTCATCGGTTTTATTCGAAGTGGCAGGGAAGCTGGATGGACGCCCTTGGAGCGTTTATGCTACGAAGCGCTGACTGAGCACGCAGATCAAAATGGCTATAAGGTCGATGTTTTTTGGTTATTTGACCCTAAGACCACGCCCGAGAAGGTGAACAATTTTATGTGGAACCGCGGCATTGAAGGCCTGGTGATTCCTATGGTCAGATCCTTGAATTTTCAAAAGGATTTGCGGACGCTTCCGATTAACTGGGAGAAGTTTTGCTGTGTCGAGATTGCAGACACTCTAGAGTATCCGCTTATCTCTAATGTTCGCCACAATCATTTTACGGCAATGTTCCAGAGTCTTGCTCAACTCGAAGCGCTCTCCTATAAGCGAATCGGTTTTTGCATGGAGTCCGATTTGCAACGAAGGACACACCACCGGTGGACGGCTGCTTATTTTTTATGGAGAGAGATACGTGGCCTCTCGCGAGAATTGCCCGTGTATTTCCCAGAGACTTATAAAGCGAAATCACTTACTGATTGGGTTACGAAGAACGCGCTAGATGTTGTGATTAGTCCTGGGGTAGAGGCTTATGAACTACTCATAGAGTCTGGCTTTAAGGTTCCTAAAGACATCGCGTTTGCTACTTTGGATCGGTGGGGACAGCATGCGGATCAGATCAGTGGGATCGACCAAGATATGGCTGGGCAAGCGGTTGCTGCTTTTGAAATTTTAGTGGGCTTGCTGCATCGGCGATCGTTCGGTGTTCCTGAGAAACCAACTCGTTCTGTGTTAACTGGTCATTGGCTTCACGCAAGCACCACTCGAAAGCCTAAAAAGTCGCACAAACTGGTCACCATTGAGACCGAGAACTTAGTCGAATTCGAAGGAAATTAGACTGCGATCGATATGATTGGCTAAACAGTTTGATACTCTGGGTTAACGCACCTCTCTTTGCCCCATCGATCAATCAGTGCAGTTAATTGTTCTGAACTTTCTGGAATCGCGCCTAAATCACCAGTCTCTTCGATCCACTTTTCTAAGTGACTACGCATTGTATCGAGGATCGTTGCGTAGGCTGGGTCGTTTACTAGATTGTGTGATTCGTCCGAATCATTTTGATGGTCATAGAGTTCCTCGGCGGGTCGTTCGTCACCTGCAAATGCTGCTTGTATTGCAGTTAATTCGCCATCTTGAAACATCTTTCGGTAGGCTAGGTAAGTCTCTGTTTGATCGCGATACTGGGGCTGCATGAGTGGTCGATCGGTGAGAAAGTTTCGAATATAGCGAAAATTGGGTGTTCTAATTGAGCGAATATGATCGATGGTGTAGTCGCAGCGGTCGCGGGCTGAGACGACATACTCGCGTGGATACTCCGGGCTCAAGAAATCCCTGCCGTCCATCCACTTAGGTATGGACAATCCGGCGAGTGCGAGACTTGTGGCTGCAATGTCTATGGAGCTGATTAGCTGATGGTTCGACTGGCCTACGTTTTCTCCATTTGGTAGCGAAAGAATCAAAGGAATGTGCGTTCCGCCATCGTAGCAAAATTGCTTGTGTCGCAAAGAACCCATGCCGTGATCTGAAAAGAAAAATACGCAAGTTTCGTCGAGCAGCTTATCTGTTTCCAATGCGTGGATAATTTTTCCGACCTCTTGATCGACGATTTGAATGCATTCATAGTGTCTGGCGAATTCCTCGCGAAACTGAGGTATATCGGGATAATAATCGGGTAGGTGCATGCCGGCAGGATCGATTGGATTGGGCACCGCCCGGCTGTTTTTTCCGCCCCATAGACCAATTTGCCCAAAAAAGAATTGGCCGGGTTTGCGACGTCTCCAGTAGGTCCACTCTCTGTTTACGATGTCGAAGGGGACTGTTCCCTTGTGGTGGTGGCCATAGAAGCCTGGGGTCTCATAATCACCGTGATAGAGTTCGTTGCGGTCATAGTCGAAGTTGTAATCGTCTTTGCCTAGATTGTAGGTGAAGTATCCTGCATCTCTAAATAGTTCGGGTAGAGTGCGGATGTTTTTAGGTAGAGATAGCTTCGGCTCTCCTGGGCGGGAGCATACGTGGTGGTGCGAGCCAATTCGTGTGGGATAGCAACCCGTGATCGTGCCGCTTCTAGAGGGTGAGCAGACCGGAGAGTTTGAAAAACAATTGATATACGCCGAACCCCTTGCCACCAATCGATCAATGTTCGGAGTGGCAATCGTTGAATCACCCCAGGCAGGAAGCCAAGGGCTCAGGTCCTCAACGTAAATCCATAGAATATTCATGAGGTTGCTAACTACCTACTTGCTGACTTTAGCACGACGGCAGGTCCGACTGAACATGCAGGCAAGCCTCCGTCTTTAAACCCTCAAAGGTGGTTTCTTTCTCTGGGTAGTCGCGGGTCTTCTCAATACGGTTCCCCTGAATGATCAGTCCATCGACGGACCGAGCAAAGATGAGCTCTTGATGAAAGGTGCGGAATTCATTTTCGATTAAAGAGATATTCTGGTGGTAGGCGTTGTGTCCCAAATGGGAAGGGCGTATTTCAGGATCAATTGCGATGATTCCGGTGCCCCATTTTCCATAGCCGCAATTGTCAAAGATGTTATTGCGTATGAGGACGTCTTTGACTGCGCCGGATTCAAACCAGTCGTTGCAGTCTCCTGAAATTTTGATGGCAGAACCTGCATGGTGAAAATGGTTACCTTCTATTTTCACGCTGCCCGCAGTCGATATTAATGGTCCGCGCGCGCGGTTTTTCCCAAACACACAGTCGCGAATCTCTACATCTGGAACCCACTGAAGAGACTCGATGCAGTCGCCAGTTCGAATTACAGAAGGCAGCGCATTGACAAATTCCACTCGCCAAGTGAATCGGTTGATTGATTCCACTCGCTTTACCATACCGTGGGCTATGGGCAGCAAGCTGTTCTGATCCACAAAGCGTATTTCCGCACCTCGGTCTGCGACTGGTATTCCAGCCTGCTCATGATGACCATTCATTACTTCGATGGTGTGCTTATCGATGATACGGCAAACGGGGGAGTAGATCCCATGGACGTTGACTGGGTCATCGAGCATGTTTTCAAAGCGACACCCAATAATACGGATAAGCCCTCGGCAATTAACGAAGTGACTCGCGTCTGCGAAGCTGGAGACCATTCTGCCGTTATTGGGATGGGGGGCAACGGTGCAGGAGAGTAGGCTGATCGTGTCTGAACGCTGAGCAATAAAAGCCATCGCTCCAGTATGATAGATATCTACGCCTTCGATGGTAACTTCGCTCGATTCATCGATGCAGACACCGAAACAATCTCGGTGATCGTGTGAGATGACGAGAGTATTATCGATTTGTGGCAGAGGAGTCGGGTAAGAGGTTGCAAGGCGTATAAGGCCTTCCTCAATCTCAGAGACTCCGCTCGCGGGCATTTTGTAATGGTCCTGCACCCCATACGCGGTCTCACGTTTGTGGGTATCAAATTCTAAGCAGTGTAAAAAACTATCGCGCTTGAAGAGTTTCCCGTTTTGGCAACCTTGTTGGTGGTAGCAATCGCCACTAAACCAGATGCGACCACCATCGAAGTAGTAGGGGTTCTCGGTATCCATACGCACAGTCACAGCTTCTGTGTCTACTGCTTGAATCGTGCCTTGAGAAACAAAGGGCCTAACGTAATCAACACTGAAATTTTTAAGAGTGATACCTGTGCAGTTTCGGATAAGGAATGGGCACACACGGCCATGAAATATGAGCCTTGATCCTTGGCCATCGATGGTTAGATCATGGATTCCGATTAGAGGAACCGCGATTCGTTTGAGTCCCTCGCTGTTGTTAGAGACGAAGCAAAAGAGCTCAGTGGCGTGGTCGCTGTAAAAGTGGTAATCCCCATGTTCCAATATGAGTGTGCACGATTGATCATCTGGGATGCATCGAAGTGCGTCACGAAGACTGCTTATGTTGTCTCCATCTACTGGTTGAATCCGAATAATGCAGGATTCCTTGTAGTTGACTGGAGTGCCCTTGTTTAAGACTTGCATGGCATTGATGTTAGCGACTCGTAGCTTTGCTGAAACAACCCGCCACCTTCACATTGTGAAACGCTACGAGAGTTGAAATGGTTCCTAATCTATAAGTTATCAGTAGGGGGTTTTGAAACGGTCTACAGTTTCACAGTTTTTCCGCAGTTGGATTTGGGTGTCTTGGCGCGGTCATCGCTGTAGTGGTGCGAGTGGGGTGTCAGTTAAAATAGATGTGAAGTAATGGTTGCGTGATTAGGAGTTGAAAGTTTGCGAGTTATACCAAATTTAACGATCACAATTGAGAGTCAATGGCCGTAAGTGATCACTTTGGTTAACGTTCAATTATTTAAGACCTGAGGGCTGCTATTTTTGCCAATGTAAAAGTGGTATGAGCACTAAACCTCGTGGGGATCTTCACGGTGCTCTAAATTCAAACTCGATTGATTCAACGTTAACCACTTCGTGTTTTTGAGCTCGTTGACAGTTGCAGGCATCGGTGCAAGATTAAGCGTCTATGAATCGTAGGAATTTCCTCCAAAAAAGTGCCCTAGCTCTATCCAGCAGTTGTGTGTTCCCCAGTCATGCGTGGTCATCCAGTGAATTGCGAAACCAGCCCTATAATGTGATATTTGTCCACACGGACCAGTGGCGTGCTCAAGCGCTTGGATATCGCGGGGAAGACCCGGTAATCACACCACATTTAGATGCGTTCCAGAAGCAATCCATCTCGTTCGACAACGCAATCGCCACCGCACCAGTATGCAGTCCTAACCGTGCGTGCTGGTTCACGGGGCGCTATCCGCAAAATCATGGAGTGATTAAAAACGGCGATGAGCACGTTCGTGCCGAGCAGCTCCTAAGTCGAAACTTTAAAGAGAATGGATATCGAAACGGATACATCGGTAAATGGCACTTAAACGGACGCGATGCGCACAAAGTCTGGGATGGTATCACTCCCGAGTTTTTAAGAGCCGATTACGATTACTGGACATCTGCAATCCATAATCATGCCCACTTCGTTCTCGATTTTGAGGAAAACGGTAAGGTGAAGCGATATGGAGAAGGCTGGCAACCGAATCACGTTACGAACAAGGCCATCGAGTTTATGAATCAAAAGGACGATCGGCCATTCAATCTCGTCGTATCTTACGGACCGCCGCACAACGGTTCGTATCATGAAACGCTCTCTACAGAAAAGCGTTACACGCCTGGTAATAAAGGCCACGAGAAGAACGGCTACGGATACTACGCACCCAAAGATTACGAGGCCATGTATGACGGCATGGATCCACTTGCAGTCAGGCCTAATATCGAAACGACCGATTTCGGTGATCAATTCGAAGGTGCAGTCAAGGGATACTTTGGCGCATGCACCGCTTTGGATGATTCTTTTGGAACCTTAATCCAATACCTCAAGCGCAGTGGGCTCTACGAAAAGACGATTATCGTTTTTAGTTCAGATCATGGAGAAATGTTGGGCTCTCATAACTTGATGACCAAAGGAGTGCCTTTTGAGGAATCCATTCGGGTGCCCCTAATGATGCGTGTGCCCGGAGTCGATCCGTATGCGGATGACCGACTGTTTAGTAGTGTTGACTTAATGCCGACATTAATGGGTCTTACTGGGCAAGCGGTGCCATCTGAGGTCGACGGTATCGATTTTTCGGCGACTTTGTCTGCGAATGCAAAAGCAAACTCCGACCCAGAAATGGCTTACATCGGCTATGGATCTTGGAGAGGCTTCCGGTCGAAGCGTTATACTTATATAACTACACCGAAAGCAGGCGAATTACTCACTGGTCGCGAGATTCGATACATTGCTCAAAAACGCAAACCGTCGAACCATATACTGTTCGACTTAGAAAATGATCCTTACCAGATGGAACCGATACTCAAAGGAGATGGCAGACATACGGACGCAATCATCGATGATTTTCATAGTGAACTGCATACGCATCTGCGATCCCTTAATGAGGAAATCTCGCCCACTGTTTAGACCTTAAGTTCGTTAATCATTCTATCTATCGTGATGTTACCCCTACATTTTAGGCATTACTTAGTGATATTTCTCTCGTTATGTGGTCTTATACACGCAACGCCGCCAAACATCGTTCTATTTTTTGTCGATGACCTAGGCTGGTCGGATTTGGGCTTTAGAAATAATGATTTTGAGACGCCACACATCGACGCGCTCGCTGCGGAGAGTGTCGATTTTGTGCAGTGTTACATCCCGTCGCCCACCTGTAGCCCTAGTCGTGCCGGTTTACTCAGCGGAAAGCATCCTGCTCGCTTGCAAATGACACGCCATATTCCATGGAACGAAGACGGCGCTTTTCATCTCTACGATAACGATCCAGGGGACGTTCCCTCGCGAAATTGGCTTCCGCTCAAACACGTGACCTATGCAGAGGCACTGAAAGAACTGGGTTACTACCATCTGTTCCTTGGTAAGTGGCATCTTGGCCCTGAAGGCTTTCACCCGACCGACCAAGGCTTTGATCGGCAGATTGGAACAACGAATCAAGGCAACCCAAGCTCTTATTATCCAGATTACTTTAGAAGCTCCGACGAATTTGACGAAGAAGACCAGGCCTACTTAACCGATAAACTTACTGATGAAGCGGTTACATTTATAAAGGGTTACGATCAAGACAATCCATTCATGATGTCTTTTTGGTATTACTCAGTGCATACGCCGCATATCGGTCGTCGGGACTATGTTTCCCATTTCGAAGAAAAGGGCTTTCAGGGGAAGGAGGCGCACTATATGGCGATGGTCAAGTCTGTGGATGACTCGGTCGGCCGTGTGCGAGACGCGCTCGAAGATAAAGGAATAACAGATGAAACCGTCATTATTTTCCTATCAGATCAAGGTGGCTACTTTGAGAATTCACCCTTTCGAGGGGGCAAGATGGGAGGCACTGCGCTCTACGAAGGAGGCGCACGGGTTCCAATGTTTATTCAATGGCCTGGCGTCACGCAGGCAGGTGAAGTTCAAGACGCGGTGCAGTCACTAGATTTGTTTCCAACGTTGGTTGAGATCGCTGGTGGAGATTCGGGGGGATTCATCGAACTGGATGGGATCTCTCTGGTTGAGCCACTACGTGACCAAAAACGATTGGATCGAGGTGCGCCCATCTTTGGCTATCGTTCATACGAGGACCTGTATGCTTCGGTGCGAGAGCGTGAGTGGAAACTCATGGCACATCGCAGTGGGAAATTAGAATTATATAACATTAAAGAGGACCCTGCCGAAGGCCTGGATCTCTCTGAAAAATATCCAGCTATTATGAAAAGTCTTAAAACGAAATTGAAGCATTGGGAGCGTGACATGGGAGTCGCTAAGTATTCTGGAGTCCAAGAAGTCATCGACGTAAAGGTTGCCGACTACGGAGCCTGTCCCGACGATGGTGCGGACGACACCTTGGCAATCAAGCAAGCGCTTGAAGTTTGTAAGCAGCACGAATTGTCGCGCTTAGTCTTCGAGCCGGGAGTTTACGATTTTTATCCAACCTATGCGGGTGAGCGCTACTTGTTTGTTAGCAATAATGACGAGGGGCTTAAGCGTATTGCCTTTGACATGGTCGGTATGGAAAACGTGACGATTGAAGGTGGTGGGGCGCAATTCATGTTTCACGGAGCGATGAATCCTTTTGTTGCAGAGCACTCTAAAAACATACTACTGACTAATTTCTCTATCGATTTCTCCCGTCCATTTCATTCAGAAGCAATCATTCTTGGTGTAGAAAAAGAATATATGGATGTAGAAATCGTCGAAGGGCACCCGTTTTTGCTGCGAGGAGGTATGCTTTATTTTACTGAGAATCAGGTAGATCGTGTTTCAACGAGCACCGTTTCCAAGAATGGCATTTACGGAAGTGCTCACATGCTGGAATACGACACCGTAAAGCGCGAGACGGCCTTCATGGTCAGAGATCACTATTTCCTTCGAGAGGGGGGTGGCTACCCTGCGACTCACTTAGAAGGCCGTAAGGTGCGGATCAATGTGCCGAACCTTCGCGGGACGGTCGGAAATACAATGGTTTTCGGGCCGAACCATCGAGACCATCCTGGTATTGTTCTTACAAAGACAGAAAATGTGCGCATAGATAAAGTAACGATACATCACGCCGGTGGCATGGGTATATTGGGGCAAAACTCGCGCAATATCGTGGTCAATGATTGCAAGGTGACTCCCTCTGGTAATCGCATGAACAGCACAACAGCGGACGCTACTCACTTTGTGAACTGCACTGGCAAGATTGAGCTCACCAATAATCTCTTCGAGAATCAAAAGGATGACGCGACAAATATCCACGGCGTCTATCAAAGGATTGTTGAAGCGACTGGCGACGATTCGATCATCGTTCGCTTTATGCACAATCAGCAAATGGGCTTTGATTATTTGCAGACAGGCACTGAGATCGAATTTGTTCGCAGTAACAGTCTCTTGACCTACGGTAAGGCCACTGTAAAGAGCGTGCATCACATCAATAAGGAATGTTCCGAGGTCACATTGACTGAAAAGCTTCCTGCGGATCTAAAAATTGGTGACGCTATTGCTGAGATCCGAGACTATCCAGAGGTCCTCATCGCAAATAACATCATACGCAACAACCGTGCGCGCGGCATGTTGCTGAATTGCCGTGGACGAACAGTTGTCGAAAACAATTATTTTCATGCACCTGGGGCAGCCATCCTATTCGAAGGTGATGCCGCCTTCTGGTATGAGCAGGGAGGAGTTAGTGATTGCGTCATCCGCAATAACGTTTTTGACAATTGCCTTTTTGGGGTTTGGGGCAAGGCGGTTATCGATGTCAAAGCCGGTATACAAGAAGATCGTGAGCTGAGTCGATACAACCGAAATATCAAAATAGCAAACAATACCTTTCGTGTTTTTGATAAAGTTACGCTACTCGATGTCTACTGTGTGGATGGATTGGTGTGGGAGAATAATACGATAGAATCGACCAAAGATTATCCAGACCGCGAGCGAAATGCGCAGCGTTTCATTGTCCAACACTCGGACAATGTCGTCATTGACGGCTCTCTAATCGACTAGTCCATGCAACTTACTTTTTAAGAAACAACCGAGGTCTCGATGTGTAATCAAGGGGGCCATACCTATAGATACCACCTTACCCCTAATCTAATGAATAAGAAACGTAATGGATTTGCACTCGTCATCGCGCTTTCGTTGATGGCATTCGTATTGATCTTGGTTCTATCGTTGACGACCTTAACTCAGGTAGAAATTCAAACTTCGGACAAGCAAGTTCGTTTGTTGAATGCACAGTCGAATGCACTGCTTGGCATGAAGGTTGCAATCGGTCAGCTTCAAGAATCGCTTGGTCAGGATCAAAGAGTCAGCGCACGTGCGGAAATTCTCGACATACAAAGAGGCAGCTCAGGGAGAATGCTTCACCCTCATTGGACGGGTGTGTGGAAGCAGCCTGAGAATATAAGTGCAGGCTTTCCAGAAGGCATCGATCCGCGCGCAAAAGCCGAATTGCAGACTTGGCTCGTGAGCGGTAATGAAGGTCAGCTAAATTATGAACCGTCGGTCGCCTTAACTGATAATTCTGTCAAGCTGGCATCTGGCTTTGCGGCGATTGAGGAATTGAACAGCCCAGAGCTGGTCCCCTTGCAAGCACCGTATGTCCTCGTTGAAGCAGGAGGGTATGCATACGCAGTCATCGACGAGGGCGTCAAAGCTAAGTTGAATTCCGTATCGACAAATTTTGAACCAGGAAGTCCTCCGTTGCTGCCTCTTTCGAATGGCTCAATTGCTTATGATGACTTTGGGCTGGAACCACAAGCTGACAGTAAGGATTGGATCCGTTACAATGAAATGGATACCGTTTTTAACCTGAACGAAGCGAATTTAACGGCTAAGTCTGCGCACCTATCTCAGTCAGCCACACTTTTTCACAAAGGCGTTCTCTCCGATACACTGCGTGGAGGCTTACAACTGGATCTCAGCTCAGCGCTTCGAATGAATCGAGCGACTTTTAAGACCGACGTCATTGATAAGTATCTCCCGCATGATGAAATTTACAGACCTTATCATCCAACGGTAAGAGGCGGTGGGCCAAGTTGGGACGTTTTTCGTCAATATGCTCAACTGGGCGCTCGTAATCAGGCAGATGAATATCTGATCACGCCAACCGATTTGAGTCAGGAGCAAATCGGAGTCTACCCAATTTTAGAGCGCTTTCAGTTGCACACCGTGATTCGAGTTGCTGCCACGCAGGATCCCGTGCAAACGGACAATTATAGTTTTCGTCCACGGATATATCATTTGCCGTCTATTGTTCTTTGGAATCCCTACAACAAAACGATTGTTGCCAACGAAGGATTGGTTGTCAGATGGAGACGGCAGAACCGCACCGAGGGGGACTGGCGCTACTTATATGCAGCAGGCTACTATCAAGACGGTGATTGGAATGGTCTCCCCATCGCTGGGGGTGCAGTTGGAGAATTCCCTGTATTTTATGAGAAATGGCAGGGAGGGGATCGCGAACGTTACATCGATTTTGAGTTAACGAATGAATCCGGAGGCAATGAGATCACCATTCCACCTGGTGAATCGAGAATCTTCACGATGCAATCCAATCAAGAATATTCACCAAGCGCCTCTCAGGCGGTCACGATGCGACAAGGGTGGGGCACCTTCGGGTTTTATCAGGATGCAGAGGATGAAGTCATCATGGATGTAGCTTCATTGGGAGTCGACCCGCCGTCTGTCTTCATAGACCTACGCACCCCACAAGACGTAGACAATAATAGTGAACTGGACATCTGGTCCAACTTTATTTTGCGTGACCGAGGCAGCACCCAATACGCGGAGTATCGTAATTTGCGCTGGAAATTCTACGATGACAACGGTGATGAGCAACCGAGCGGACTGCTTACTGGCAAAGACACGGTCTCTGAGCAATCGTCACATTTTTTTGGAGATGATCAGAATGGCCCATCGCCTGTTGAGGTGTTCTCCTTTGATAGTAGTAGCTCGCTGAACTTTAGGGGGTTACCTAGCACGAATCAACCGGCTCACGAGGATGGTTTAGACGTGTCACTGATTGGATATGAACTAGGCCTCAAAACTATAAATCCAGAAGTTTCAGAGACCTATCCGCAGCTTCGTGATACGGCAAGTTTGTTACATCGGCATAATATTCGAGCCAATAGCAGTAATACTGTTCCAGGCGAAAAAGATGCGTCGCTAGGCGCCTACAACTTTGTGAATAGACAATACTATTTTTTAACGGTTGTTGAAAATAGCGAAATAAGCGTGCCAGGCAGTCAATTTGGATATCAGGTAGCGAATGAAAATTTTAAGATTGAAACTTGGAGCACTGATCAAGCTTCGTTTCTGGGATTCTCCGATACGCCAGAAGGATCGGACCGATTGGTTTTGTTTCGATTGCCGAATGCTGATGAAGAGATTCTCTCGGTGGGCGATTTTAGACATCTTGATCTGAGAAGTGCTGAGCCGGATGAACTTAAACTTAATGGGAATGGCGAGTGGGACAGTAATAATTTTGGGCCGTCGTTTGTCGTCGGCGAAGCTCATGCAAACTACCATTTACAGAGTAATTCATATACGGACAATGACTTCGTCCCCGACTATCAGTGGATCACGAACCGTCAATTATGGGATCGATTCTTTGTTTCAACAGTTCCAAGTCAGCAGCAGCCCACCTTCCCTTTAGACAATGGAAAAATGGTGCTCGCTGGCAGCGATTTGGACGCTGAAACGCTTCAAGATTTAACCTCTTTTGACAAAGCCGCGTCCGCACTGTTGTTGGATGGTGCCTTTAATATCAATTCGACTTCCGTGAGGGCGTGGGAAGCCATCTTTTCTCAATACTTTGGGCGTCAAGCCGGAGACGTGTCGGTTACAGATGGTGCTCTCTTTTTAGATATACCAGAGCCTCAAAGCGCTTTTAATCCGACTACAGCAGGATCGACTGCTAATTGGTCCAGTCAGACCGATGCTTGGAAAGGGATTCGTATCTTGAGTCAGACCGAAATAAGAAGCCTTGCCGAGGCAATGGTTCAAGAGGTCAAACGCAGAGGTCCCTTTTTGAGTCTTTCCGAATTTGTGAATCGATCCATTCGGAGCGACGCCGAATTGGCCGTATTTACAGACCGTGGTTCAGAGTTGAATAGCAGTTTGCCTGACTTGAGCGAACTCGCAGAGGATCCGCGTATCTTTGGGGCTTTGCAGGCTGCTATCGAGAAAGCCAACTTGAATTCAGGCTTTGAGGATTACGTGATTGAGGCAATTGATGAATTACCTTTGTCGGATGAAAGGCTCTATGGTTTTCGCGCAGCAGGCTTGGGCTCCTATGCAGAGGGAATTGCGGGCTATCTTACGCAAGGTAAACTTTTGAACCGCATCGGCCCTAGCCTGCGTCCACGCTCCGATACCTTTATCATTCGAGCCTACGGTAATGCTCGTGATGCTCTAGATGATCGCATTCAAGCAGAGGTTTATTGTGAAGCTGTGTTGCAGCGTTTACCAGACTACGTGGATTCAATCGACACGCCAGATGCACGCGTATCTGAGTTGGCATCCTTTGTGAATGAACAATTTGGGCGGCGTTTCGAGATCGTCTCCTTCCGCTGGTTAACTAGTGATGAAATATAGAAATTTGATAATGAGAACGATCTTACTCTTACTGACGACTTGTTCGTATCTGTCTTTATTTTGTTACAGCGCAAAGGCGCAATCGGGTAGTGCCGATGCGGAGCTGGTTCGCTTTGACTTTAAGACGATCTTATTGGGGAGGATGGGCGAGGACACTCCAAAGCGTCTGTATCACCAGCAGGGCTTAGACTATAAGCCGATTACTTTCTCTTATCAGAACATGGGCTTAAAGCATTCGTTTGCGGGAACCTGGCCATTTCACTTCTATGAAAAGGTGGAAACTGACGAAGGCCCAGTCATGCGTGCATAT
>Ga0209533_1001249_pt1 | contig 23781 bp, 11 predicted proteins | sample COG_04_FD_184748 | JGI IMG/M metagenome (GOLD analysis project Ga0209533, IMG submission 184748) | Pelagic Microbial community sample from North Sea - COGITO 998_met_04 (SPAdes) (version 2) | ecosystem: Environmental > Aquatic > Marine > Neritic zone/Coastal water | place: Helgoland, sampling...
GGCACCACTAAGCGCATAGCTGATTGTATCAGGGCTGTCTGGATCAGTAGCTACGAAGCTACCTACCGTGGTTTGATTTTCTGCAACATTTACTGATGTATCTGCACCAAGAACGGGAGCATCATTAGCACCTGTAATATTTAATGTGATGATTTGCTGTGTACCGTCATCTGATACCACTGTTACTGTATCTTGAAGGTTAGCTCCTGCTGCTAATGCGTTTACAGTGGCATTGCTATCATCTAAATCGTAGCTCCATACTCCTGCCGCGTTAATAGAAAATGTTCCATAGGTGGCATCAACTAATGGTGTTGTATTAAAATTAGTTGTACTATCTGGGTCTGTAATCGTGAGAGCTCCTCCTACAATTGTGCCACTATCCTCAGTGACACCTTGAGTTACTACTCCTCCTATCACTGAGGCATCATTATTACCGCTAATATTAATAGTGATAATTTGCTGTGTGCCATCTGCTGATTCAACAGTAATAAAGTCTTGTAAAACATCTCCAGTTGTTAAAGCATTAACTGTGGCGTTATTATCATCTAAATCATAAGTCCAAACCCCTGCTGCGCTTATACTAAATACACCATAACTTGCACCACTTACAGGTGTCGTATTAAATGCGGCTATCCCATCTACATCTGTAACGGTTAACGAGCCTCCCACAGTGAGCCCATCGTCTTCTGTTGCTGAGACAACTGAATCTCCTCCAATTACTGCAGGATCATTGACTCCTGTAATCGTAATAGTAACTGAAGCTGTATCTGTATTACCATCAGTATCAGTAACTTCATAAAAGAAAGTGTCTGTTGTGGTTTCTCCTTCTTCTAAATAATCAAAAATACTACTTGAGCTTAAATCGTAATCAAAAGTACCATCAGACCTCATGGTTACTGTAACTCCTTTTTTTGAAAGTCCAGTATTGGAATCATCAGTAATTCCTGGGTCATTTTCAACTATTGCTGAAAAAGTATCTGGGTCAGTATTACTATCTGTAGCAATGCCTGAGACATAGATGTGGTTAGCTACATTTTCAAAGTTGTTAAGTACTTCAGCTTCGATAAAGTCGCTATCATTAGTTGTATATGCTCTAAAAATAGCTATTTCACCTTCAAAGTTACTAACAGTTCCTCCAAAAACATCTTCAACTATAGAGTCACCATTAACAGTTCCCAGACCAGCAGCACCTCCATTACTCCAATCTGTTAATCTATCTGCTTGCGAAGAAATGGCTACTTCATTACCATTAACAAATAACGTAATATATTCGGTATTACCAGCTTCTCCTAAAGTTGCTGTAGCAACAATTTGTATAAATTCATTTGAACTTGTTAATAGACCATTGGTATCCGTATCTAAATCATAACTTATCGTAGCGGTATCTCGTCCAACATCTTGTAAAGTATAATTAAGTACCCCATCAACGATATATAAAGCTAAGCCATCAGCTCCAGCTCCGCCCGTTTCAAATATCACTTGGGCTTCTCCATTAATTGTCGTTAAATCATCAGGTCGAATCCAAAGCTCAAATGTAGCATCTTGCGTCTCATTAAAACCATCAAAAGCATCTGTTGTGGCGCCTCCATTAGTAGTAATATCATAGGCGTGAGTGATGCCTGGATAATTACTATCTACAGCAATAGGTGAAACCCCTCCACCAAAGCTCCAATCTAAACTATTTCCTGTGCCTGGTGATGTCCAAGTTGCACCTGATGAACCGTCAGCCACCCAGCTTCTGTCATCCGCATCATCTAAGACAGGTAAAGTCGTTTCTACATAGGTGTCATTATCTAACACCCCATTAGCTGGGTCTGTTATATTAATAGTTCCGTTTTCATTGATAGCATAACCACTATCATCTACAGCATTAGCTGTGACTGTTGTAATAGTTAAATCCTGAGTATCGCTTAAAGTGCCGATACCGTCATCAGTAGCTGTTACCGTAATATTATAAGTTAACCCATCAACAGTTGGCGAGGTAATGAAGGAAACTTGACCTGTACTACTATTGATTGTAAAGAGAGCTGCATCCCCACTACCAGAATCGCTTAAGCTATAGGTAATCGTATCTAAATCTACGTTTTCAGCTTCAAAAATACCCACAAAAGTATTACCCACTCCTACACTCACATTAGCAGTTGGATCTCCTAGCTCAGGAGCGTCATTCACTGCTGTTATAGTGCCGACCGCTGTAACTGTGTCTGTATCTGCGCCATTACTAATAGTATAATTGAAATTGACTGTACCATTGTAGTTTTCTTCTGCTTTGAAAGTAATATTATCCGAGGCATCTATACTAACTAATCCATTTGTTACAGGTATAGATTGAACTCCACCAGTGATAGCTACGCCCTCAATATGAGTCACAGTTAATGATCCTGTTAAATAAGTGGCTGAAAGATCCTCCAATGTAGCATTTAAAATAATTGAATCTACATCTTCTGCTGTGGTAAAGGCTACAGCGTCATTCACTGAACTTACTGTGACTGTAATGACTTGAGTTTCTACATTACCTTGTTCATCAGTCACTGTGACGGTAAAGCTGTCGATACCATTAAAGTCTGAATTTGGCGTGTAGCTCCACGCTCCGGTACTTGAATCAATGGTCGCTGTGCCATTCGCTCCATCCACACTCACCGTAAAGTCAGTAGGAATAATTCCATCTGCGGCATCAGTAACAATGAGGGTCCCTGTAATAGCACCCCCATCCTCAACACCTGAGCCGCTAACATCCCCACTAAATATCGCTACATCATTATCTGGATTTACAGTAATAGTTACTAATGCTGAAGCGCTATCACCATCTGCATCTGTTACGGTGTAGTTAAAAGTATCCGTACCATTAAAATTAAGTGCTGGAGTGTAAGTAAATGTACCATCAGCATTCATACTGATAGTCCCCCCATTTAAGCTTGTTGTGTCTGACGCATAAACATACGGCTCTCCAGCTACATCTAAAATATCATTAGTCGAAACATCTCCTGCTAATGAATTATCCTCTACAACTGAAAATGAACTATCATCTACCGCTATAGGCACAGTATCTCCATTATCTGTGACATTAATAGTTAAGGTGGCTATTGAAGTATTGCCGTTACTATCAGTTACAGTATAACTAAAAGTCTCTACAACACCTACTACAGAAACTGTTGCTGGAGGAGTATAAGTATATGAACCATTCGCATTAAGAGTTAGTGATCCTCCATTAATAGTTGTATAAGCTGAGCCTAAAGTAATAGCACTTCCTACCTCACTAGCTGCAGTAACTGTAGAAGTAGGCACACCAATATCGTCATTAGCCAAAACATCTCCTGTTACAGGACTACCTAATTCAACTGCAATATTAGTATCGTTGACGGCATCAGGAGCTGGTGTCACTGTACCGCTAGCAACAGCTGTATCTGTTCCACCGTTGCCATCACTAATGGTGTAATTAAAGCTAACCACGCCATTATAATTAGGTGCAGCTGTAAAAGTAATATTATCAAAGGCATCTATATTCACTGTGCCTTGCCCACTAAACAAAGTAATGCTCTGTACTCCTCCTGTCAGAGCCACGCCATCGATTGCTGAAATAAATAAAGTGTCATTAGTATCTACATCTGTAGCTCCCGTTAATAAGCCTGCATTAAGAATACCGGTTGTGGAGTCCTCAAAACCATCTAAAATATTATCTTGATTAATGGCATCAGGAGCATCATTAACTCCATTAATGGTAATCGTGACTGTGGCTGTATCTTTAACACCAAAAATATCTGAAATTTCGTAACTAAATGTATCTATATCTGTTTCACCTACAGCTAAATCATCATAAACCCCATCTGGCTGAGTGTAATCAAATGAACCATCTGAATACATCGTCACCAAACCTCCATTAGCAGTTGTGCCAGTGCTTGACTCTACAGTTAAAGCGCCTGGTGCCGTCTCCGTAATAGCATTGTAACCGCCACTACCATCATCAACGCCTGATACATAGATATGATTAGCTATATTAGAATAATTATCTTCAATCTCTGGTTGAGTTAAATCACTATCTGCGCCATTGGTGTACAAACGGAATAAGGCAATTTCTCCCTGAAAATTAGTTATATTAGTAGCCCCGTTATCAGTAGCCACCGAAGTTCCATTAACCTGACCTAGACCAGCACCTCCAGCGTCACTCCAATCTCGCAAATCTCCTGTAGCTGAGCTACCTATCTCTACTCCATTAATAAATAAAGTGATAAAGTCTGCATTTCCCCCTTCATCAAGTGAGGTTGTGGCTGCTATTTGAATAAACTCATTATCTGGAAGATTAATACCAGAAGGGTTTACGTCTAAATCATAAGTAATTGCAGGACTATGTCTACCAACATCTTGCACATAAAAGGTTAAGGTGCCTTCATTTAAATAAATAGCTACACCATCTCCTCCCGCAGTACCTGTTTCAAAAATAATTTGATCAGATGCTGTAGAAAAATCATTAGGTCTCACCCAAATTTCAAAAGTGGCTCCATCACGCTCATCTACAGCGCTATCAAAATCAATCGTAGTAGTTGCTCCTCCTAAGCTCGTATCATAAGCCTTAGTAATTCCAGGGTAATTACTATCTACATCACTAAGCGTAACTCCACCAGAAAACACCCAATCACCAAGACTGTTGCCATCTGAGTCCGTTAATGTTCCGTCTGTAGCTGATGAAGCATTCCAATTAGCATCATCAGCTGGAGTAAATGCGGTTACATCAGGATTAGTAACTGTATCATTAGCTAACACACCATCAGCAGCAGGAATAGTCAGAACACCTGAATCTTCCTCATCTAGATTATACGTAGGCTGATTAGCAATACTATCATCAGTTGCAGCTAAACCTGTCACCGTAATAGTTAATACTTGAGCATCACTCAAGGTTCCATCGGTAGCTGTTACTGTAATACTATATGGCCCATCCCCTAATACAGGAGCTGCAAGAAATGAAACCAGACCTGTATTAGAATCAATAGTAAAGTCGCCAGCATTTGGGCCACCTAAGCTATAAGTAATTACATCTCCAGCATCTACATCAGTGGCGGCAAAAGTACCAACAGCTGTTGAGCCTGCACTCACATTGACATTTACATCAGCACCTAACTCTGGGTCGTCATTAACCGCTGTTATAGTGCCACTCGCTAGCGCTGTATCAACCCCTCCATTGCCATCATCAACCGTATAGGTAAAACTAACTGGCCCATTATAATCAGCATTTGGAGTAAAGCTAATATTATCACTTCCATCTACAGTAACAACACCATTAGTCGCTACAATAGTTTGAAAACCACCTGTTAATTCAACCCCCTCAATATAAGTGATGGTTAATGTATCATTATTAGGATCAGTATCATTAGCCAATAAAGCAGTTTTAGTAACCACTATGGCTCCACCATCCTCAAGCCCATTTAAAACCGTCGTATTATCAACGGCATCTGGAGCATCATTAACCCCAGTGACTGTCACTACCACCGTCGCTGTATCTGTGTTACCTAAAGCATCCTCTATGGTATAATCAATACTAACATCTACACTCTCACCTACAGATAAGTAGTCAAAGTCACTACCTGGATCAAAAGTGATGGTTCCATCTACAGCATTAAAAGTCGCAGTACCATAAGGACCATTAGTGGTGTTGGTTATAATATTATCTAACTGAGTTTGAATATCTGTTAACTCATTACTTGAAAAAATCCTGTTCCAATTCGCTATTTCGGCTATCTTTCCAGTAAAATACAAACCATCGCCACCAAGCGGGGTATTGTTATAAGTCCTAGAGTCATTATTAACCTGACCTATGCCAATGGCTCCTGAATGCCCTGGGATATTAGCACCCACATTATTACTTGTTTGAGGGGTAACAGCAACACCATTAACTAAACCGCGTAATTCTCCATTAGAGGTGTCATACTCAACTATAATTGAATACTCTGTACTCGCAGTAACCGCACCTAAATCTAACTGATCAAAATTACCTCCAGTTCCTCCTTCCCAAATATTGGCATACAAGCGTGCCTCAACTCCTGGATCAGCATTATCAGAAATAAAAATATTAAGACCATTAGTCTGCCCACCCTGTTCGTAAATGACCTGATCAGCACCTGTAACGCTTAAGCCTGTTTCAATGACCAAAGCAAATGTTTTATCTACTGAAGACGAGTTTGTATTGAGCAAATTACTATTAGCTATGGTTAAGCCTGCATTGCCAGCTGAAAAATCAACAGCTCCATAGCCATTAAAAGATGTGTTATCATAAACTGGGTTAACAGTTACCGTAGAGCCCCCCAAACCATTACTCGTCTCATCAGTCCAATTGGTCACAGGATCTCCATTTGCACCAGACAAGCTCGCTCCTGAAAGATTAAAATTGAGATCTTCTTGAGGCACCAAAGAAACCTCAGGTGGATTTACACTAGTGATGGTTATACCATCACCAGTATCATTATTAGTCACATCAATGACAATAGCTGTATCTTCATCTGTGGTAGCATTATCATCAACTGCATCAGCTAAATCAGGGTTGGTAATCGCTTCATAATTACCATCAATTTCAGCTGCAGATAACGCCGTATTATAAAAGCGAGCTATAGCTATCTCTCCATTATAGTTATCATAAGCAGGCTCTCCACCAATAGATGTAAAGGCAGTACCCCCATTATTACGACCTAGTCCTGAACCATTACCACCTGCAAAATCATTAAATCCAGCTATTTGACCTGTAGAGACACTAGCCTCATACAAATCACCTGCAACTCCCGCACCTGAACCATTATCTACACCTTTAACATAGAGCGTCCAGGTCATGCCTCCGCCTGTATCTTCACCGGTTGCGGTAATTTGGAAAAACTCAGTCGTATCTATTTGAGCTAAACTAAGACTAATTAGCCCATCAACTCCTGTATCTTTAACTCCTAAATAAACACTATTATTATGAATAGCTATACCTAACCCATCACCTGTAGCTCCAGTTTCATAAAGCATCTCAGTTGTAGAAATATCATCTGGCTTAATCCAAAGCTCAATGGTCACATCGCTAGTATCCAAAGAAGGACTGGTACTATCTATTGAAATAGCATTACCGCCATTATTGATATTAGCATCACCATCAAATGTATAACTAGAAATAATACCCGGGTAATCAGAATCAGGCAATGCATTGTAAGTTACTCCTGACAAAGCAAAATTATAAGTATTATCTGTATCGCTACCCCAAGCGGAAACATTAGCTCCATCAGCATTAGTTAAATCCGGCTCAAAATTAAAGACAGCATTAGGAGTCACAGCTAAACTCCCTTTAAAGTTATCAGATATTAAGCTATCAGCTTGAATATCACCACTATTAAGCTCCAAATCCCAGTCGCCATCTAGCTGAGCTGAGCCAGTCACATCATCAGAAGCAGCCACATCTAAACCTGTAGCAGAAGCTAAGGCAGTAAAAGCACCTAACCCCTCTTCGCCAGCACCGAAATTACAACCATAGACCAAAATGTCAGCTTCACTACTCAACATCTTACCAATACGCTGCAAATCATCTGCATATTCCCCATTGATGGTCGATACATCTAATACTGAACTTCCCAGCTCTAAGTAGCCTGCATCACCGTGAGATACAATATGTATGGCATCATAGACGACACCGTCTTCGAAACCGTTTTCAATCTGAGCCAAGCCATCCTTATTTGCATCTAATAAAACAACTTTGATAGAAGGCTTAATGTCATCTAAAATTTGCTCATATCCCTCGACCGAAGTATCGATAAAAACAATTTCATTGAGCGGAGAGCTATTGTCTTGAGAAATAATAGCCTCAATTTCTTGAACTTCAGGGCTCCATGAGCTCTCCTGATTGGCTTGCAAAACCTCGTCCATTGACAAGTCTTCGAACTCTGCAACCTCTACCACAGAATCATCTATATCTATAGCAGCAAGAGCCGCGGCATCGAACAAATACCTCGGCTCCAAACGCAAAAGACTAGAATCTTCAGCAACAGATAATCTTAAAGACTTACGCATTAATAAGCCATGCTACGCAAAATACATTGCCATTTCAAGTATTTTTTTGTATTTTAAACCCATGCTTTCTCAATCCAAAAAACAGCGACTACGTGCTGATCAAATCCTTACTCAAAGGGGGTTGGTGGATTCTCGTGAGCAAGCTAAAAAACTCATTTTAGCAGGTGTTGTTTACACGCAAAATAGTCGCATTGATAAAGCTAGCCAAATGATTGATATCAACACTGAAATCATCATCAAAGAACAGCCTAAATACGTGAGTCGCGCAGGCTACAAAATTGAGACAGCTCTCGACCATTTTGATTACGATCCTTCCGAGTTAATTTGCCTTGATATTGGCGCCTCTACTGGAGGCTTTACGGATTGCTTGCTCCAACGTGGTGCTAAGCATGTTTACACCATTGATGTCGGCACCAATCAATTAGTCTGGAAAATCAGATCTCACCCACAAGTTACGGCTAGAGAGCAGTTCAATGCCAGAAACCTCTCTATGGAAGATTTAGGTGAGTATGTGGATTTAATTGTGATGGATTTATCCTTTATTTCATTGACAAAAATTCTCCCTAATGCCTTCTCGGTTTTGAAGCCAACAGGGTCTATCATGTGCCTAATCAAACCGCAATTTGAGCTGCAACCTGACAAAATAAGTAAGGGAGGCATCGTCCTCGAAGAGTCACTCAGGCAAGAAGCTCAAGATAAAATAAAATTATTTACTACAGAAAATCTAGGTAAAAAATGGCAAGGTGTCATACCTTCAAAAATCCAAGGCACACAAGGCAACCAAGAGTACATTGCTTGGCTCACACATTAAATAGGTAAAATCTTGCAAGTTGGTGACAACCCATTTAATCTAATTTTCTTCATCAATCCTTATGCAACATTTCGGAATCATTTCTAACCCTCACAAAGAAAAATCTGTAGAAGTCAGTCAACAAGTCATTAATTGGCTTCTTGAAAGGGGTAAATCTGTCTATATCGATAGTTATACTAATAATATTATCCCTCAGAATGATTACCCAGCCATGCTTGATAACATGGATAAGCTTGATGCCATTATTTTACTTGGTGGCGATGGTACTATTTTGCACACAGCTCAGCATTATGATTATATTAGCTGCCCTATTGCCTCTATTAATTTAGGTACATTAGGTTTTCTCACCACAACCACCAGAAAAAATACTGAGCTTTTATTAGAATCATTACTCAATGGTAATTACCATTTAAGTCAGCATCACTTACTGCGTGTGAAATTATCTAGCCAAGAGCGCTCTTACTTAGCTCTTAATGAGGTCGTGCTTTCTAGGTATAACAGCAGCCGCATGGTCTCTATCCATGCTTATGCAGATGGAAAAGAAATCAACTACTACCAAGCTGACGGACTAATTATTGCTACACCTACAGGATCAACTGCTTATTCCTTGTCAGCAGGTGGCCCGCTAGTACATCCTGAAATTAACGGTTTTGTCGTAACCCCTATTTGTTCTTACACCCTAAGTGACAGCTCAATCATCATTCCTGATAATAAAACTATAACTCTTAAAGCGGAAGCCAAGTCCGATGACGTTCTTAAAGTAGCTATTGATGGTCAACAGCTCATGGACTTTAATGGTGATGATACTTTAAGTATTTCAAAATCTGAACAAATTATCACTATCATTCGCTTACCTGACTACGACCACTACGATGTACTTAGAAGAAAGCTCAACTGGAGAGGTAATTCCACCCAAGAATATATTGAATCATAAACACATTCTCATCACATTCATTTCTATCTATTTTTATTATTACTCAAGCATAAGTAATTAAATTTTATTTTTTATCATGTCAAAAGCACCACAAAGCAATCCCACCCCCAATAAACCGAAGCCCGACCCCTCTAAAAATAACAAAAACAGCTTAACCCCACCTAACTGGAAAAACAGCCTGTTTTTTGTCCTCATGCTCAGCATGATTGTGCTTGCTTTCACTATTCCTAGCAAACAAATCTCTAGCAGTGAAATAAGCCTTAATCAGTTTAAAAAATACTGGGAAGCAGACCTAATCATTACAGATAATCAAAAAGAAAAGCCCCTCATCATCACTACCACTCAAAACTCACCTGAAATGACTATCAGTGGTTTTATTCGTGATGATCTGCCTACCGTCAACACCAATGAAAAAAATGATTTTAACCTCATGGTTCATCTCAATTCTGAAAGTCAAATACTACAAGATTTACTAAAATCTAATTACCAAACTGTCACTGCAGCAGATCTCACACCCAAAGGTGAGTCTATTAATTTAAAACAACTCAAAAAGCTCATTGCAACTAAACAAATAGATTTAGCTAACCCCCAAGAACACGATCTCACTCTTAAAATCAGCAAAGACAACGATTTTGCCTACCTCGAGGGACGCTACTACTCCATTGATACAACCCCTAAAACTGTTGAGCCTGAGCCATCCACTGGGATTTTCAGTCAATTTACCAATAAACCTAAGAAAGCGTCACCTCCTTACGCTTTCACGGCAAAATTCAACGGCTTCCTCAATGGTGAGCAAGTGCAATCCATGGTAGGTACCGCAGCCATAGCAGAAACCAAAAGCCACTTCACCAGAGACATTATCATGAGTCTCTTACCTTTCTTAGTGATTGGGCTTATCATCTTCTTCATCTTTAAACAGCAAATGAGCTCTATGTCTGGCAAAGGCGGACCAATGAGTCTCGGCAAGAGCAAGGCCAAGCTCATGACCAAGAGTGACAACCCTATCACTTTTGCAGACGTCGCAGGTGTAGAAGAATCAAAAGAAGAACTCAGCGAAATCGTAGAGTTTCTCGCTGATCCAAAAGGCTTCAGTAAGCTTGGAGGTAAAATCCCCAAAGGCGTACTCATGGTAGGCCCTCCCGGAACAGGTAAAACCCTCCTTGCTAAAGCTGTTGCAGGAGAAGCAGGCGTACCCTTCTTCTCTCTAAGTGGTTCAGACTTTATGGAAATGTTTGTCGGTATCGGTGCCAGCCGTGTGCGTGACATGTTTGAACAAGGGCGTAAAAATGCACCTTGTATCATCTTTATTGACGAGATTGACGCCATTGGGCGTGCTCGTGGACAAGGCATTGGTGGTGGACATGATGAGCGCGAACAAACCCTCAACCAAATGCTCGTAGAAATGGACGGTTTTGATGGAGACTCTGGTGTCATCATTATTGCAGCTACTAACCGACCAGATGTGCTCGATCCAGCGTTACTTAGACCTGGACGTTTTGATAGGCAAGTCGAAATTCCGCTACCTGATGTCGATGGACGTCATGAAATCCTCAAAGTCCACGCCAAAAAAGCCAAAATCAAAAAAGGCATTAATTTAAGGGTCGTCGCTCGAGGCACCCCTGGATTCTCAGGTGCTGAGCTAGCTAACCTCATCAACGAAGCGGCACTACTAGCTGTACGCCGTAAGAAGAGCTCAATTGAGCTCGACGACCTCGAAGAAGCTCGTGACAAAGTCCGTTGGGGCAAAGAACGCCGCAGCCTAGCTCTAAGCGAAAAGGAAAAAGAAAACACCGCTTATCACGAAGCAGGACACACCATCCTCAATATCATCTGTAAGGAAACCGACCCCCTACACAAAGTCACTATCATCCCTCGTGGTCCAGCACTAGGAGCGATGATGTCATTACCTGATGAGGACAAGTACACCCAACGCAAAGGCGAGCTACTCGATAGACTCATTGTACTCATGGGTGGCCGTGTGGCTGAGGAAATCACCTTTGGCAATGTCACTAACGGCGCTGCAGGAGATATCCAAATGGCAACTAATATAGCTAAAAGCATGGTCTGTAAATGGGGCATGAGTGACAAACTTGGCATGATTGAGTACGGTACAGCTGATGGTGACGCCTTCCATGCCAAAGGTAAAAGCTACTCAGAAAATACGGCGCAACTCATCGACGAAGAGGTTAAATCTCTCGTGAATAACGCCTATGAACAGGCGAAGGACCTCTTGATAAAAAACCAAGATAAGCTTGAGCTCATCGCCAAGGCCCTCATCAAACATGAAACCCTAGACGCTATTCATATCGAAGAGCTCATGGAGCACGGCGAAATCCAAACCCCAGTCAAAGCCTACGTAGCTACTAAAAAAACCGTAGCTAAAAAAGCCAAGAAAAAACCAGCTACTAAAAAAGCACAGGAAAAATCAAAGGATCCAAAAACTCCAGCTGAAGAGCCTGTCATTGTCGAAGAAAAAGAGAAAAAAGACACCAAGTCTCCCGCAGCAACTAAACCAGCTCCAGCCCCTCCAGCAAAAGAAGCCAAATTAGGCGAAGCCACTTCTGCGGAATCTGCAGCCGAAAAGACTCCTGATTTGTTTGATGCTCCAGATAATAAAACGAAATAATTTTATTATATTTAGCAGAGAGCTCTCTTCATGAACATTAAACCCTACTACGAACTCTTTGAAGAGATTTATGAGCGTGTCAACGCAGATAACGAGGGCAATGTCGCAGCGTACATCCCTGAACTTGCCAAAATAGACCCAGATAAATTTGGCGTCTACATCACGCCCGTAGACAAAAATATCAGCTACGGCATCGGATTTGGTGATTACCAAGAATCCTTCTCCATTCAAAGTATCGTCAAAGTCCTCTCACTAGTGCTCGCTATAAAAAGTGGGGAAAAACTCTGGGACCGAGTCGGTGTTGAACCTTCTGGCAGCTCATTTAATTCACTTGTGCAACTTGAGTTCGAGAGAGGCATCCCACGCAACCCTTTTATCAATGCTGGAGCGATTGTGATTGCAGATATCCTCCTCAACACCCTGACTAATCCAGAACAAGAATTTATCCAATTCGTACGCTCACTCTGCGGCAACCAAGATATCAATTATGATTTAACTATAGCTAAATCAGAAAAAAAGCATGGCTACCGCAATGCCGCCCTCGTCAACATGATAAAATCTTATGGCAACATACGCCATCAACCAGAAGACACCCTAGATTTCTATTTCAAAATGTGCTCCATTAAAATGACCTGCGAGGAAGTATCCAAAACCTTCCTCTTTCTCGCTAACGAAGGGATCAACCCTCTAAACGGACAGGAAATCATCACCAAACGCCAAAACCAACGCGTCAACGCCGTTATGCAACTCTGCGGATTCTATAATGAAGCAGGCGAATTTGCCTTTCGTGTAGGACTACCCGCCAAAAGTGGCGTCGGCGGCGGCATCATCGCCATCCACCCCAAACAATACAGCCTCGCTGTGTGGAGCCCACGCCTCAACGAAAAAGGCAACTCCTACCGAGGCTTCCGCTTTCTAGAGGAGTTTACCACGGAGACTTCGTCCATATTCTAGCTTTATCAAAAACTAGTCATTATCAGGTAAACCTCAACTCTAATTGGATCTTAATCTGTTTCCAATTAGGGCATTTCATCGTCAAGAATCTGTAATAATCAGAACTATGACTAGGGTACTTCATGTGGCACAACTCATGAATAATTACGTAATCAATGCACTCCTTACAGGCTTTAATTAATTCAGGATTTAATAATATTTTGTGTTGTTTAAGGAAACTACCCCAACGCTTATCCATCTTACGCAAAGCTAATTCTGGCACTACTTCGTAATCAAATTTCTTAAGCATTAATTGATATCGTTGCTTAAACACCTGCTGCGCTCGATCTAAATACCAATTCTCTAATAAGGATTCATTGCGCTCAGACTCAGTAGATGATAATATTATACGCCCGTATTCAAATTTTACTCCCTCTTCATTAAGTTTAGCCACAGGCTCAACCACTAATTTATATTGCCTGCCTAAATACAAAAATGATTCTCCTGACACATACTTTTTTGCACTATTAGACGGTCGCAACTTAGTTAATTCGACTAACTGCTGCTTGAGCCATCTCGCCTTACGTAGCATAAAACGCTGAATTTGTTCATGAGTATAACCTAATGGGCAATACAGTACTATTTTAAGATTAGGGTACACAGCTAATCTTACTGTCTTGCGCTCTTGTCTAATAAGATAATATTTATACTCAAACTCACCATAAAGGAGCAAATAAGGCTCAGTTAATGCCTCTAATTTAGGTAGATGAACAGACATATTCAAATAAGACAGATTAAATTAATGAGTTAATAAATCCTGATTACTAATCGCCAATGCCATAACATCATCTAATAGTGCTGTAATAGCATCCATATCTAGAGCTAAATCCATGTTCATTTTTAGCTCTTCATAAAAATAATCATCTATAGCATTCTTCATCTCTCTTTGAGCCTCAGCCTGCTTATACCAATCTACTCGAGCATATTGCTCAATGAGCTCAACTAAAGTTATCGTCACTTGTTTGACCTGACTAGTCGTAGCTCCTGCAGTCATCAACCTAATCTTGATATTACGATAAAACAAAGCCTGAACAGACTCTAAATCAACCTCATCTACATCTACAGGAGTGCTATTTTGGTTCATCATATCAGCATATAATTGCTTTGCTATTTTGAGTGCCTCAATATCTGCTAGTTTTTCCTCACGCATCTTACCCATTAACTCCTTAATTCTATCAGAAAAATGCTCATAGGCTACAGGGTCTCTCTCTTGATTCTCAGTATTACTACGAATGGTTTGTGAGAGAATAGCGTCAGCCTTGGATTTAGTTGAAAACTCCTCTATAGCCGCCTCAAATGCCTCTGTATCAGTCACCACCACCTCTTTAGTCAACTCCTCAGCTTCATGAGCTGTGATATTCTCATCCATGATTTTAATCAAAGCATGCTTATAAGAAGTCAGGTCGATATTATCCGCATAACACAACGAGGCTTGTTTACGTAATTCATAGTATTTTTTCAAATCATCAGCATAGGATTTGACCTGAGCAAATTCATCATCAAAACCCTGCACATCTTTACACTCCTTAAACAGCTTAGAAAACTCCTTGAGATTATCATAAAACTCATTTCTTACTCCATCAGGCTTAAGATGCTGTAAATACGCCTCATTATCACTAGCAACCCCCTTAAAAGTATGATTAAGCGTATGATAAGCACTCTCTAACTCAGCTATCTTATCACTTAGATTAATCAAAGAGCCCACCACATCATCAGACTCATAACCACTAAATAACTCCATAGCGTTTTTGATATTCTGGGCATTTTTTGAATAATCAACCACATAACCACTAGTCTTTGGCAAATGCTCATTTTCATAGAGACGATTCACCCTCGCAATAGCCTGTAACAAATTATGCTCCTTAAGCTGCTTAACCAAGTACAGCACCGTATTACAAGGCGCATCAAACCCAGTAAGTAATTTATCCACCACAATCAAGATTTCCACACCATCAGGATTATGTTTAAAACTCTCAACCGCCTCTGTTTCATACTTATTTAGGCTACTATAGCTCGCCTTAACCTCATTGAGATAGCCCTCGACCACCTTTTTACGACTATCAGACTGCGAGCTCTTACCTGCCTCATCAGACAGCACCACCCTCGTTGACAGATTAGGATACTCATCTTTAAAGTACTCTTGGAATAAAATCGCAGCAAATTTAGAAGGCGCCACCACCTGTGCCTTAAGCCCAGACCCCTTAAACCTATCTATGTAATGATTCGCTATATCCTCAGCTATCTCTCCAATTTTACTTGGATTACTTAATAGAGCATCATTCTTAGCCTCTTTTTTAAGCTCTTTTTGAGCCTCCTCATTGAGATTTTTAACCAACCGCTCAAACTTGCGATTAATCACCTCCTTATTCTGAGTTAAATCCACATAACGAGAGGTATAAATCAGAGGCAATACAATCTTATCCTTGAGTGCATCCTCGAGCTTATACTTATCAATAAAAGCACCAAATTTATGCAACCAAGAATCCTTTTTAAGCAACGGTGTCCCCGTAAACCCTAAATAACAAGCACGAGGAATCACTGCACTCATCTCCATGCTATCCTGCCCCCCCACAGAATGAGAGCGATGCACCTCATCAATAAGAACAAATATATTGGGATCTAAATCCTGCACATAAGCATCCTTAGTTGATGCATCTCTAAACTTCTGCACCAACGTCGTAATCACATGACGCTCTTTAGCTTCAATCATCTCTAAGAGGTGATTACCACTTGTCGCCTGCTCAACATGCTTTTTTAAGCCAGCATTAGCAAACGTCCCCTTAATCTGCCTATCTAAATCACGCCTATCAGTCACCACCAATACACGAGGATTTTCAATCTCACTATCTTCAATGAGCGCCTTAACCAACATCACCATCGTCAGAGACTTACCTGAACCCTGAGTGTGCCAGATGACACCGCCCTTACGCTTAGTCGCCTCATGGATACCCCCTAATGACCTATCCTTGTACTTAACAGGCATCCACTGCTTGACTTGATTGAGCGTCTTCTTAATCGCAAAATACTGCTGATAACGCATCACCTTTTTGACCCCTGCATCATACAAAATAAAATGCTTAATAATATCTAAAAACCTAGCAGACTCAAACATAGCGACCACAGACCTATCCTGCACCGACATCACACGATCTAGATTCTGCCCAGCATTGAGCTGTTGAGAGTTCGCATTTAAATCTAACAACAACTGCTGATGCACATCGACCTGCATCGCCATCGACATCAACTCCTGCACACGAGCCTCAAACTCATCAATAGCATCACGCTCACCACGCTCACGCCACTGCGCATAAAATTTCTCAGGAGTCCCCAACGTCCCATACAAATAATCATCTTTATTTGCCGCCACCAAAATCTGAGCATAAGCAAACAATCTAGGCGCATACTCAGGTTGCTGATTCCTATTATGCTGATAGACAGCCTCATTAATCGACACAGACGGCCGTTTATTCTCAATTATCGCCAGAGGAATCCCATTGACAAACACCACAATATCCACACGAATATTCTGCTGCTTACCAGCAGCCGTATACTCAACCGTCACCGCAAAATCATTATTCTCAATTGAGGCAAAATCAATATATTTTAAATTCTCTGAGCGATAGCCCCCTTCATAAGGCACCTCAATCGACTTACCGCCAGCCGTAGGCATCACCATGCCATACACCTTCTTAGAGGTCTCAACCACCCCACCATGCTCCTCAAGCGCCAAATACTCCAAATCATCAATCGCCTCCTCAATATGCCTATCAGCAAACTGTAACAATCGACCATCACGCTCATAACTATTGAGCTCCATCAACTTACGCCTCGCCGTCTCACGTAGGACAAACCGACTCGTATCACCACCACGCTCACGCATCACCTCATCACGAGAAATATAGCGATAACCCATCGCACACAACAACTCCACAAACGGCAACTGAGACGTCATCGCCTCATCAAAATCCACCTTACTAATCTCACTATTACCCATCATCTTATCTCATTAATCTTAGTAACTCTAGTCATTTACCCCATCTCCCTTCTTGATAGCCTTCTTGATTTGCTTATCAAAATCTGACTCAATTTTCTGTGTTTTATTAAATTCATCATACTCAGTCTCAGCCTTTTGCAATGCTTGAGCACGTTTAACAGAACCAAAACTCTCCAAAACCTTATACTCATTAAATTCCAAAAACTTATTCACGCTCTCAGCAAAGCTCTCCATCGTAAAACTCACACGACGCTCAATCACTCCCTCTATATAATCAAAAAAGCTCGACACTGTACGCTCTAGCTTTCTAATCTCACCCTCAGACAAATAATTCTTACCCACCTTAACATCTGACTTGAGCACACGCCCATCAGGAGCATTCTTAAACGTCTTTAACCCCATGTAGGGCAAATTAGCATCCGCAGAATCATAGATAATCTCAGCAGCTGTCTTGCCTGTAATCGCATAATGGAACTTATCCTGCACGTGCGCATAAAAGTTTTTTGTCACTTCTGATTGTGGATCATAATCCATACTACACTCAGCAAAAATATCAGTAATCTGCTGGTACACCCTGCGCTCATGAGCACGAATCGAACGCACTCGCTCAAGCAGCTCCTTGAAATAATCCTGACCAAAATAACGCCCATTTTTAAGGCGCTCATCATCCATAGCAAAGCCCTTAATCAAATACTCTTTGAGCAAACCAGTCGCCCACATACGAAACTGCGTCGCCTTAGCTGAATTCACGCGATAACCCACAGAAATAATCGCATCTAGATTGTAATATTTAACTTTCTGGATCTGAGTCTTACCCTTAATCGCTCCATGCTCAGTGGTATTTTCCAAAATGGAAACAACCACCTGGTCGTCTAACTCACCACTCTCAAAAATATTCTTAAGATGCTTAGAAATAGCAGGCACCCCAACATCAAATAACGAAGCAATACCAGCCTGCGGCATCCACACCGACTCATCACCTAATAGCACTTCTACTCTCACATCACCATTAGGAGCCGTGTACAACAGAAAATCACTCAACTCATCACTCAGACTCAAACTAGGATACAACGGTCCTAAAGACACCTTATCCCCCTCACCTAACACCTCATCTAAATCATCACTCATCATTTATTACTATTCCTATTTTTTTATCCTTATTTAACCATTTTGTTAACATCAACAAAATGGTCATTAACATCAGCCAAACATCATCAAATCCTCAGGAGTACGCAACTCACCAGTGACGAGCTGATTCAACAAAAACTGCTTTTGTTTCTCAATGAGAGCCAACTGCGCCTGCAACACCTCAATCTCCTCATCCGCCGTGGTTAGGATAGCTGCAATCGCCGATTGCTCGGCGAGGGAAGGAAGGTTTAATCTAAATTTTTTCATGTCTGACCCATACAAATGAAATACCGTAGTTCCAGATGTTAACCTAATAACTTCTTTTTTATTCAAATTAACAATATAACAAAAAAACAAACCGTTTAATCTTTCACTAGGATGTATAATTAAAATATCTCCACCTAGCACTACTCCACTTTTATTTAAAAAGCTTGCAGTAGACAAACCCCTAGGCGTAACATCAGAAGTTGGCATTAAAATATCATTCTTTTTAGACATCTTCATTTTCTTGTTAGAGTTTGTCCTATTAAAGATAGTTGTAATTTTTTCAGAGTACTTAGTAAATAGTTCTCCATAATGGATAGCTTCATATTTTGCTTCCGAATTCAATTCACTTTTCGGTAATTTTTTACCCTTACTAAACTCAGCAACATCCCCAAGTTTTACTGTCTGCCACTCCTCAGTAAACCCAGCGAGTCTACGCTTGCCTGTGAGCAACTGCTGCATCAAGCCACGCTTGACCGCCTGTTTCAGCTCAATCTTACGCGCTAATTTCTCCAGCATCTTATCCCAAGTCTCCAAAACCGCCACAATCCGCTCCTGCTCCGCAAGGGGTGGGAGCTTAACCTCTTTAGACCTAACATTATCATTATACAGCCTAGCTATTGTCCCACTCTCTGTGTTCCATTTCACTCTTTTATAACAGTTTACTAAAAAAGAATTTAAAGCTTTGGCTTCATCATTTGCTAACCAAATAATATTAGAATCTTGAAAATATGCAGGATTCCCGTCATAAACAACAGTTCTCCCAATTGTTCCAGAGGCAGAAATAAGTATCTCTCCCTTTTTAGGGAATGCATATTTTTCTTTAAATTCCTTATATACCTTTTTAGAAATATACGCATCTGGCTGTTTACCAAAAGTACCAATTTTATAAAATGGAATTTCTCCTTCAACTGAAGTTTGATGTTTTAAAATACGTCTACACATCGAAACTTTTCCTATTTCTCCAAGCTTAACTTCCTTCCACCCTGTTGGTATTGTTTTAATTTTCATCTTCAAATAAATTTAATGGCATTTGTGGGCTTTTGTTTTTCTCTATATTTACAGGGACAGGTTCAAACTCTTCTTTGTTATATTGATAAACTTTTATAGCGGTTCTATTTGTTCTTTTGCGTTCTCCATTAACATAGAAGTACTCGTACTTGATACTAGCTATCATGATGTCATCATATTCTGTTTCTTTAATGCCTATTTCACCTTTGAGACAATAAGAACGAAAAGCGTCATCTCCAATTTTAAAATTAATTTTTTCGTTAGTATCAAAGTCTTTAGTATTCCATGTTAAATCCTCATCTACAATTACTGGTCGCTTAACTAATAATTTATGGAGTTTTATTTCCTCATCTTTATCCTTTATATCAGGTAGGATAACTACATGCTGACTAAATGAGTCTCTGTTTATAGGGAAATCATCAGATTGATCAAAGCCTACAGCTTCCACATCTTTGTTTTGGATAAATCCTTTATATAGTCTATTTTTAGCTTCATATATTTCTCTATGCGTTTCTTGAGTTATGCCTAGCTTTTTTAATTGTTCTGGTTTCTTTTTAAAAACACCTAGAACAAATTCTCTCGCTAGTAAGCCTGCATTCCCACCTAAATTTTCCTCCCACTCTTCTAAACTTTTACCTGTAAAATTTCTTGTAAACGCTTTACCCAAAGTATGCTTTTTAAAAAAATAATAAATACCTACTATCTCTATGTTCTCAGAAATGAATCCTATTATTTCCAACAAGCTACCTTTTTCTGGAGCTTTAACAACTATTTTGTTCTTTAATTGATTGTCAAAGAAATGCTTATCCACAGCATGAACTAGCATTTCTACTGAATAAGCTGTTTCAGCAAAAGTTAATAACGCTAACTCATGCTTATCGACCTTAAAATGGATAGGAATATCTATCGAGTCTTCATTCATAATCTATTTATTTAATCCCTAGTTTATCTAGGTAAGTTTGCATTTGTTGTTCTAGTTGTTGGATTTGTGGCTCTAGTTCGGCGAGTTCCTTGAGGTTGGCTGCTATGTCTATTGGCTCTTCTTCCTCGTAGGTGTCGACGTATCTGGTGATGTTGAGGTTGTAGTCGTTGTCCTCTATTTCCTGTAGGTTGACGAGTCGGGAGAATTTGTCTACCTCCTCTCTGTTGGCGTAGGTGTTGTAAATCTTAGCAGCGTTGTCCTGTCCTAGTTGGTTCTGGGCTTTGCCTGGGATGTATTCCTTGCTCGCCTCGATAAATAGGATGTCCTCTCTGTCTTGGTTGGCTCCGCCTTGCTCTCGGCTCCTGTCGATAATAAGGATGGCGACTGGGATGCCTGTGGTCTGGAAGAGTCCTGCTGGGAGTCCTATAACGGCGTCGATGAGGTTTTCCTCGATGAGTTGCTGGCGGATTTTGCCCTCGGCTCCACCTCTAAATAGTACGCCATGTGGCACGATGACGGCGACTCGCCCTGTCTTGGGCTTGGTGGTTTCTATCATGTGCGATATAAAGGCAAAGTCGCCTTTGTCCTTAGGAGGTACGCCTCGGTGGTAGCGTTTGTGAGGGTCGCTAGCGGCGTTGTCTGCGCCCCATTTTTTGAGTGAGAATGGTGGGTTAGCTACGCAGATGTCAAATAGCATGAGTCTGTCTCCTTCTATGAGTTGCGGATTGTTGAGGGTGTCGCCCCACTCTAATCTTGCGGCGTCTTGGTTATGTAGGAACATGTTCATCCTCGCTAGTTGGTAGGTGCTACCTGTGGATTCTTGTCCGTAGAGGGCGTAGTTGCGGCTGTTGTATTGCTGCTCGATTTGCGCACCTGTCATGAGGAGTAAGCCACCTGAACCGCAAGCTGGGTCACATATCCTGTCGCCCACTTTGGGTTGTGCTAGTCTGGCGAGGAGTCCTGCTACTGCCTCCACGGTGAAAAATTCTCCCGCTTTCTTGCCTGCGTCTGCACCAAATTTCTGGATGAGGTACATGTAGGACTCTCCTATGAGGTCACCCTCGACTTGGGTGAGGTCGATTTTGGCAAAATCGGCGATGAGGTCTCGTAGGAGTTGATTACGCTGAGTGATGTCTCCGAGCTTGTTTTCTGAGTTGAAATCAAGTGAGGTGAGGATACCCTTAATCTTGGTCTTATTATGATCCTCGATAGCATGGAATGATTGATTAATAATCCTACCTAACTCATCTGACTCTATTTGGGCGTGTAGCTGGTCAAATGAAGCTCCTTGAGGGATGTAGAATCTATCCAGTTTCATCTTGGCATCGATGCGCTCTGCGTTACCCTCAAATCTATCGTGATAGATTTGATACTGTTGCTTGGATAAATCGCTGAGGTATTTGTAAAATAGCATGACAAGTACGTAGTCTTTGTAATCAGAGGCGGCGAGACTGGTGCGTGAGGAGTCTGCTGCACTCCAGAGAGTCTTGTTGAGGTCGTCTTGGGTGAGGATCTTGGTAGATGGTGTTGCTTTGGTTGCTTGTGTTGGTTTATTCATGAGAGTTATGAGTTATAATTAATGTTAAAAATAGTTTAGAAATCGTTTAGCAATGGATGTGATAATGATTTAATAGCTCGATGGTTTAATAATTTAATGACTTTGCATGAGCTGTGTGATAGCTGCCTGCGCATTCTGCGCCTTGAGCTGAGCTTGTCTAGTGTAGAGGCTCTGAGCTTGCTTGGAGAGCCAGCTTAAATGCACTGCATCTTGTTGAGCAGCTAAGCTAGGTATCTCAATCTCTAAATCTTGGAGTGCAGATTTAGTAATGTTTTTAATCACAGCACCTATATGCAGACTATCTAATCTAGTCTGCCCTAATGCAGAGTTAAACCACAATGCTAAATAATCAGGTAGCACTGCATCAGAAGAAACCCTAATAATATAGAGTGATGACGCAGCTATGATAGGCAGTGCAGCTCCATCATTACTATCATTAAGAGAGTTAGAGATCAGGGGGCTAGGAATGACAGTTTTTGATTCCGTTATTCCAGACATCAAACTTGATGAGTCTACTCCTCTATAAACTGCCGCCTTGAATACACCTCGATTAGAGAGTAATATATCACCCTCGCTTAAGAGAGCTTTGGAATTAGGCTTAATTTTAGGTATGTGAGCTTCATCTAGCGTAGACTCTAGCTCACCATCATGTAAATTTTTAGGCTGAGCTACTAGACAGTTAGCCTGCCCCTGCTCCAAGCTAGACGCCACTGAGCCTCTAAATCCGTGTCCAAGCGACGCATTAAAACCCGAAATATCGCATAACTTCTTAAGCATAATTTTACTATACCTTAAGTGTGTGCATTTGTCAATAAATAATTTTACAGTATTGAGAACGTGCGAAAAATAAATTAATGTTTCTAACTATATACCAACTCAATCAGCGCATTTATGGTAAGTAGTCAGTTTTGGGAATTAAAATGTGCTTACCTCAAAACCGTGGAAGCGGAATGAATTAAGACATTCCTCGAAATCAGCTAGCGAATAGCGTGGCTGATAAGACTCGTAGTACCGCCCCTGCGGGACGAGAAGCCCCCTTGAGCAACTGTCTTTTAAAGCTTTCTTATTAGGCGACTAATTTTTGGTCTTCTAGGTACTTAGACATGGTGTTATTGAGGTGACATAATAACTTACGCATAACCGCAGTAAGAGCTACTTTTTTAGGTTTACCGTTAGCTACTAATCTCTGATAAAACTCACGTAACACAGGGTTACACTTGCTCGCAGATAAAGCAGCCATATACAAAGCCTCTCTGATCTCACTTCTACCCCCATAAATAGAACGTTTAGCCATCATCCTGCCACTATCTCGATTAAAAGGAGCAAGCCCAGCTAAAGCAGCAGCTTGATATCTGTTAATGGTTCCTAACTCAGGCATAGCAGATAATAACGAAAAAGCCGTAAGTTCACCTACACCTTGAGTTTGACTCAATAAATCAACTGACTCACGAACAGCCGTATGCTCTTGCTTAATGGCAACTAGCTCAGCTTCGAGTTGAGCTACCTGCTTAACCAGGG
>Ga0209533_1001251_pt1 | contig 23760 bp, 19 predicted proteins | sample COG_04_FD_184748 | JGI IMG/M metagenome (GOLD analysis project Ga0209533, IMG submission 184748) | Pelagic Microbial community sample from North Sea - COGITO 998_met_04 (SPAdes) (version 2) | ecosystem: Environmental > Aquatic > Marine > Neritic zone/Coastal water | place: Helgoland, sampling...
GTTACTATAACTAATACAAATAGGTTTTTCATTTTAAATTGGTTTATCATTAGTTTATAAAGATATAGAAATTAATTGTTAAAAACAATTAACGTATATTATAATATTGAAGAACACCCGCTATATTAATAAACTATTCTCTACTTTAGCAACTACTGCAGAAGCTATTAATTTTTAAAACATCTTAGTTCTTTTAACTGAAAGATATTAGAAAATTCTATCACAATCTGTTTAAATATCTTTATGTATTTCTTTAAATATTTTAAGATGAAACTTAAATCTAGCTATATAAAATAGGCATTGTATATATAACTCATTAGATGAAAACTTAAAATTAGCAGCTCCAACTATTAGCAAACTGCTAGTAAACGAATAACTGCAGGTTTCAATATCGCACAAAAATGGTTTACCTCTAAGTTTTGTATATTTGAATATGAAAAAAATAACTTTCATCATACTACTATGTGTTTCATTTGCTTTAAATGCTCAAAAGGTATTTGCTGTGCAATATGAAAATCAAGCAGATGTATAGGTATTTGTAGTGAAATATGAAAACCAGGCAGACTTAAACATCTATAAAGTCAAATACGAGAACCAAGCAGGAAAGAATAATGGCGCATGGTTTTTTACCAAATACAAAAATCAAGCTAAAAAGAAAATCTATTTTGTAAAGTATGAAAATCGGGCAGATTTAAAAATTTACGTTGTTAAATATAAGAATCAAGCAGGTTGGAGAAACAAATCAAAGCAACATTTAATGTTGTAAATAGATACTTAAAAATTTATTTATTTAAAATTTCTTCTCTTATTTTAAGGTATACTTTCATTGCATCTTTATTGTGCACACAGTAATTGTAGAAATATTTAATACAATAGACTCTCTTAAGCGAGCTACTGGAATCAATGTGGTGTTTTATATAAATGTTAGTTTCATTTATTTAAGAAGTTAAGACATTGCTGAATTAACAGCCGAAGATATACCTGTAGTTTATGTAAAGAGTATTAGTTGCAAACTCCATCCAAATAAGAAGTTATTCCAGCACCGATAGCCGCCTTACATGCATTGCTATAAGTTACTCCGTCACAGCCACAAACTGGAGCATACTCTTCGGTGCACAAGCCATCTAGATCAATCAAACTTTTGTCTATGCAGCCTAAGGGTATTTCTTCACCATCAGCATCACAAGTTAATAGAGTAATAGCAAAAAACGAGTAAAATAATTTTTTCATAACATTGCAAAGGTAACACATAAATTAAACCAACCTGAAGCTCAAAAGTAACTGAATTCGAAGAAAATAATATATTATTGTCTAGTAATTAAGCAATAAATTAGAAATGGTGTTATAATTGTTATTTTACTTTCGAATGTTTAGTAATTCAGCTTCTAATTCCGATTTTGCGTTCTGTTGTATTGTTAATAAAGTTCCATTTAGAAAATAGAATATAGACTTTTATTCTTTCAAAAGGTTTAATTTATTTCTTATTTTACATGGTATACAGCTTGTTATTAAAAGGTTTAAAAAGGATTTTAAAAAGCAAAAACCCTCCACTTTGGGAGGGTTTTTGCTTTTTAAAATAGTAAACTGATTCAGAAAACTACAGTATTAACGTTTTGTAGATAAATCTTCTCTCATCATAAAATCGAGGGTAGGACGGGACCATTCAACTAAACGTTCGTTGTATTTTTGATAATCATCTTCCATCGCTCCTTCACCAAACATTTCGTCGTATATATCTTTTACAGTACTATTTTTTGTTTTACCCTGTCTATTATTATGATTATTAAAGGTTGTAAGTATTCTAACTGTATTCGTATTTCCACCAGAACTCATCATAAATACACCTTGTTGGACATCAGGTCGCGCTTTTTTCAATACTTTTGAATAGCGTTTTAAATAGCGCCAAAAGTCTTTATTATTTCCGTTTTTAAGAACACGAGTAAGTGAACGAAAATATTTTGTTGGACGAGGTTCATCAAAATTTATAGATAAGCCTTTGTTCCTTTGCCAAACATAAGGGCCTTTTCCAGTTTGAATATGCTTTGCAACATTTTTCTTCCAAAATTTTGATTCCACATCATTTATAGATTCGCTATACCAATCATTTGTACGACGGGGCATAATACGCTCATAAAGACCGTTTTCAGCATCAGACCCAGTCATTAAGACAGCTGTATAAGCTGAGTTTTCAGCGGTATTAAATTGTCTTGTTTTTTCTGCAATAGCGTCCTCAAATTTTTGATTCATTCCTGCTTTTACAGTATATTCATATGTAATCCATAGTTCAGGTCCTGTATCTTCCTGAGCAAAAACAAAACCGCTAATAAAGAAAGCTATAAGGTAAAAATAATTTTTCATTTTTTTAATTTTATAATTAGAAATCAAAAATATTATTTTAATTTCAAAAAACAACTAATTGTAGTAGAAATTAATTTTAATTTATTGTAGAAACTACTCCTGACCACCTTTATTCCTTACAGCAGTTTTATTAACAGCTTTTTTATCCATTTTTAGAAGTTTTATTATAACTCGTAGATGTATACTTTCAATAAATTATAATAAAACAAACCTACTTGTGTAGTTTATAGTTAGCGGAATTGAAGAAATAAGATATACCCTTGTATTATAGTATGTTAGATTTTTTTTTGTAAGGAAATATTTTATAAATAAGCATTAGACCACCTCTATATATCAAAACTTCTCCACTACCATTAAATGGTCTATTATCTTCTAAAGGCACATCAACTCTTACCTTTCCTTGATATCCTTTGTAATTAGACATTGCATATCCCCCACCCATAAATAATTCTAGAGAAAAACGCTTGTTAATACGTTTTTTATAACCAATAGTTAATCCGTGAAAAACTGAACGTCCTGAGCGAAAAGCCCCATCTGCGTCTTCTGAAGTTGAATATCTTGGATGAATTATAAGATTATACGGTTTTTGAAAAGTAAACATTCCGTATCCCAGGTGCGCCCCAACAAACCACCCACTAATATCTGAATTGCTATAATATCTAAATTCGAAAAAAGTTTGATTTATCTGCAACGGTTTCCCATCTATTGTATCCCAAAAAGAGCCCAATACATCAAATTGAATACTTGTATTTTTTCCTACTTGAAATTCTAAACCAATATTAGGAACTCCAACAGCTAAAGTTGGAATATTTACTTTTAAATCTACTTGCGCAGAAGCATTGTTTATATTTCCAACCAATATATATATTAAGCAGTTAAAAATTAAGGTACTAACTTTTTTCATAATTTTTTTTGGCAAAACTAATCAATTTTAAATTAATATTATGTTCATAATTACTCCATTAATCCCTTAAAAATGCAATTATAGGCAAAAGGTATATAAACAAAAAAGCCTCACATTTCTGTGAAGCTTTAAGTGAGCCCTGAAGGATTCGAACCTTCGACCGCCTCCTTAGAAGGGAGGTGCTCTATCCAGCTGAGCTAAGAGCCCGTAGTTTTATAGTTGCTACGTACAACTGTGTCGGGGTGGCAGGATTCGAACCTGCGACCTCCTCGTCCCAAACGAGGCGCGATGACCGGGCTACGCTACACCCCGAAATAGTATACTTTACGCTCTAAAGTTACTTGAAAATTGCGGAGAGACAGGGACTCGAACCCTGGCGACAGTTACCCGTCGACAGATTAGCAATCTGCTCCATTACCACTCTGGCACCTCTCCTATTTTGAACTTGTTCACACTTGTTTTAAAATGCGAGTGCAAATGTATAATTACATTTACAATTTAGCAAGATGTTTTTATGTTTTTTTCGCTTTATTTCCTACTCCGGATATTCAACTCTCAAATGATACATGCTTAATAATTTTTTCTTAATTACCTTTTTAATCGTTTCAATCTCTTTAAAAGTAATATCAGAATTTAAAAACTGATTGTCGGACATTTGTTTCTCAATAATTCTGTCAATTAAGTCGCTGATTGATTGTGCTGTAGGAATTTTTAAACTTTTAGAAGCCGCCTCTGCAGCATCACACATCATTAAAATAGCCGTTTCTTTTGAAAACGGATTTGGTCCTTGATATTGAAATTTTTTAATATCAACATCGGTATCGGGATTCATCTCTTTTTCTTTCATTAAAAAATAATACGTAGTAGAAGTACCATGATGTGTTCTAATAAAGTCTATAATTCTGTCTGGTAAATTATATTTTTTGGCAATTTCCACTCCTTTTATGACATGATCTGTTATTATTTTAGCACTGTCTTTAGGAGACAAATCATGGTGCGGGTTGACGCCTGTAGTTTGGTTTTCTGTAAAGTACATTGGATTTACCATTTTTCCAATATCATGATACAAAGCACCCGTTCTTACCAACATCGAATTTGCACCTATTTCATTGGCTGCAGCTTCTGCTAAATTAGCTACTTGCATAGAATGCTGAAAAGTACCTGGGGCTCTCTCATTTAACTCTCTTAGAAGCTCTGTATTTGTATTTGATAGCTCTAACAATGTAACATCTGAAACCAAGCCAAACACTTTTTCGTAGATATAAATTAAAATAATGGATAGAAAAGAAAGTAATCCATTTAAGCCAAACAGTATAAAGTAATCTACATTTATTTGAGATGCATTGCCTTCTTTTATGATTGAAAAAGCAAAATAAGTAAGCATGTAAATACCGGTAATCTGGGCAACAGATATAAAAAGATTGGCTCTCTTATACAGTTCTGAAACGGTTAAAATAGTAACAATACCTGCTATAATATGCAGGTAAATAAACTCGAAACTATTAGGAACTACATACCCTAATAAAAGTACCGTAAGTACATGTGCAAAGAGTCCTAACCGTGCATCAAAAAAAGCTTTTAAAATAATTGGTAAAACACTTAAAGGAACAACGTATAAGTAATCTGCATTGTAATTTATGACCAATGTTTGAATGAAAATCATTGAAAAAACATTGAAAAAGATAAACGTAACCTTGTTGTTGTTGTTGTAAATTTCTTCTCGGTATTTCTTTAAGAATAACAAGAGCATTAATAAAGCAAGTGCTACTAAAATAGTGTACCCTAAGATAATCCAATTGTAATTAGATTCTGTCCAAACTTTAGATTCAGATTCACTTTTTAAAGAACTTAAAACTGCTAATTTTTTTCCCTCAACAATATCTCCTTTTAAAATAATTAATTCTCCTGACGAAACCTTTCCTTTCGTATAAGAAATCTTTCTCGTTTCATTGTCAATTACCTTCTCCGTAAAATCTGCATCATAGGTAATATTAGGTTTAATTATATCAGAGAGTATATTAAAAAATTGTTTTCTTCTAAACTCATTAAAACCAATCTCTAAGTTTGCTGTAATAATTTTTAAGACTTTATTTGAATTGTATAGATTTTTAAAAGGAATGTCTTTCACAACATTTTCTTTTGTAATAGAAATCAATGCATCTTTATTAGCAACTCTATTCTGACTAACGACTGTTAAAAAACCTTCTTTATAAACTTCTTTAATTATTTCTGCCCCTATTTTATTGAATAATATTTTCTGATCAATAGACAAAGAATCGCTTAAAAGAACGGTTTGTACACTTTTTTCAAAAGCAGTATTTACAGCTACCACTGCCGACTTATTATAAGTGAAAAAAAGTTTTGAATTGGCTTCTATTTGCTGTTTTTCTATTTTAATTTCAGCTTCAGATTTTTGAACCGCAAAATCAAAAGGCGCATATAAATTATCGTATTTCCATAATTGTCCATTATTAAAATCATACTTGAACTGTCCTCCTTTTGGAAATAAATAAACAATAGCAACTGTAGTAATTAAAAATAAAATTACTTTGTAGATGATGGTGTTTTTCTGATATAGTTTATTCACGAAATTGCTCATATTATGTCTCTTATTATTACAAATTTACTGCAAAAAAGTTAAGGTTAGAGATTGTAAAGAGACAAACCTATCAAAATCGATTAAAAAAGTTTATTTTCGCATACAACCTTGTGTCAAAACAATCTGAAAACACCATATGAAAGAAGTAGTAATTGTATCTGTTGCCAGAACACCTATTGGAAGTTTTATGGGAAGTTTATCTTCTATACCAGCAACCAAGTTAGGCGCTATCGCAATAAAAGGAGCTTTAACTAAAATTAATTTATCGCCAGAACTGGTAGACGAAGTATTTATGGGGAATGTAGTTTCTGCTGGTTTAGGGCAAGCACCTGCAAGACAGGCTGCAATCTATGCTGGGCTTCCAGATACAGTGCCCTGTACAACTGTAAATAAAGTTTGTGCTTCTGGCATGAAAGCAATTATGTTAGCTGCACAATCCATTGCTTTAGGTGATGCTGAAGTTGTTGTTGCAGGTGGAATGGAAAACATGAGTGCTATCCCGCATTACCAGCATGCTAGAAATGGTAATAAATTTGGGCCAATTACAATGGAAGATGGCATGCAGAAAGATGGATTGGTAGATGCATATGACAAAATTCCTATGGGTGTTTGTGCGGATGCTTGTGCTAGTGAATATAATTTTTCTAGAGAAGCACAAGATAACTTTGCAATACAATCTTATGAGCGTTCTGCAAAAGCATGGAGTGCTGGGAAATATGCCGATGAAATTGTGCCTGTAGAAATTCCTCAGAGACGTGGAGATGCAATTATTTTCTCTGAAGATGAAGAATTTAAAAATGTAAAAATGGAGAAAATTGCTTCATTAAGAGCAGCCTTTACAAAAGACGGAACGGTTACTGCTGCAAATGCCTCTACAATCAATGACGGTGGTGCTGCATTGGTTTTAATGTCTGCTGAAAAAGCAAAAGAATTAAAAATTACTCCGCTTGCAAAAATTAGAAGTTACGCAGATGCTGCACATGAACCAAAATGGTTTACAACTGCGCCGGCAAAAGCACTTCCAAAAGCACTAGCCAAAGCAAATATTTCTATAGGTGATGTAGACTTTTTTGAATTGAATGAAGCTTTTTCTATTGTAGGTTTAGCTAATATGAAGCTTTTAAATATTACAGATAATAAAGTAAACGTTAATGGTGGCGCAGTCTCTTTAGGACACCCCTTAGGAGTCTCTGGTGCTAGAATAGTAATTGCGTTAACTTCTATTTTAAAACAAAATAAAGCAAAATTTGGTGCTGCAGCAATCTGTAATGGTGGTGGTGGTGCTAGTGCCATGATTATCGAAAGAATTTCTTAAATAAAAAATGAATAAACCACAAACTAAAAACTAACAATTAAAAACTTGTTGTACGGCATTTGTAATATAAGTATTGTTCCTTTAAGACTAGAGGAATCTGACAAATCTGAAATGATTAATCAGGTTTTATTTGGTGAGCATTTTGAAATAATTGAAAAGCAAAAAAACTGGACGAAAATTCGTTTGGCTTTTGATAAATTTGAGGGTTTTATAGACAACAAGCAATATCTTGAAATTACTGAAGAGAACTATCTACAAATAAACAATAAAACGATTACTTATGCTGCTGAAATAGTAGACTTTGTTACAGATGAACAAAACGGATTAATAACAATTGCAATAGGTTCTCAATTGCCTTTTTTTGCGGAAGGAAAGTTAAGATTAGGAAGTAACAAATACAGGTACGACAATTCTGTTTTTCATGGAATATCTTCTAAAAGCGATCTTTTAAAAACTGCATTTACCTATTTAAATGCACCTTTTCTGTGGGGAGGAAAAACTCCTTTTGGTATTGATTGTTCTGGTTTTACTCAAATGGTTTATAAACTTTGCGGATATCAATTATTAAGAGATGCAAAACAACAAGCTACCCAAGGTGAAGTACTTAGTTTTATTGAAGAAAGCGAGCCGGGAGATTTGGCTTTTTTTGACAATGAAGAAGGAGAAATTATTCATGTTGGTATTATTTTAAATGATTACCACATCATACATGCACACGGAAAAGTAAGAATAGACACCTTAGATCATAGTGGAATTTTCAATGCAGATCTTCAAAAGCATACCCATAAATTAAGAGTGATAAAAAAAATTATATAAAAAAATCCGAAACTTAAAAATTCCGGATTTTTTTATGTTTAGAAATTCAATAACTTATTGACCTCTCATTTTTTTATAAATTGGTCTTAAAGCATCTGCTTCTTCGATCATTTCTAAAGTATCATACATATTTAATAATGTTCTAACGGTTCCTTCAGATCTCTCTATAGTATCCGCTTTCATTAAATAAGGTAACGCTTTTTTATAAAGTGCTTTCTGCTTTGCAAGCAATGCGTCATACTTATCATAATCCGATAAATTATTATTCATTTCCTCAATAATTCCTTTTTCTTCTGCAAGCATCGCAACCGCTAAATTCATATACGCATCTCCGTAGTCTGCCTTTAATTCAATTGCTTTTTTGTAGTATGCTACCGCCTCTTCTATTTTACCTTCATTTGCATTTACAACACCTAAATTAAAAAATAACGTAGGGTTTGTAGGGTCTAACTTTACAGCTTCCTCCATTAAAGCCCCAAACTTATCCATTTTATCTAACTTAATATACAACTGCGCCTCATTAAGTATTAAATTAACATCTTTTGGATTCGCTTTTCTAGCCTCTTGCAGTGCAACTATAGCTTCTTCTGTTTTTCCTTGGTTTACTAAAATATAACCAATATTCTTTACAATATCAGCTTGTTTAGATTCAGATACTTTTTCGGTAGGTTCTTTATATTGCTTCGCTTTAACCATTAAATCTCTTTGAGTTTTTGAGCCCAAATCCTCTACTTCACCGGTCTCTATGCTAACTGCTAAATATTGCGTAGTAATTCCTGTATATCCTATTTTCTTCAATTCTCTATAGTGTACTAAAGCAGCATCGTATTCTTTTGCTAACGAAGCACTAAGAGCTGCGTTGTATAGAAATGTTGTATCCTTAGGACTTAACTTATACGTTAAATGAAAATTAGTAGCTGCATCTTTATAATTCTTGTCATTGCTATAAAGATCTATTGCCTTTATAGATACTTTCTGTATTAAAGACCCAAACATAGGCTTTGCTAGTTTTGTGTATTTTTTCTTTCCTATTTCAATTTCATAATCGAAAAGGTTATTAAAACTTTTGGCTGCAGCTGCGTAATTACTTTCACCAGCTAATGCTTGCCCTTTCAAAAAGTAGTACTTTGCCTTGTATTTAGAATCCATAGTTGCTACCATGGCATCTACAGAATTTACAGCAACCAATGCTGATGCAAACTCACCTTTCTTTATTGCTTTTTCTGCAGTTTTTAATTCACTTTTCTGGCCAAGGGCTATCATAGAAATTAAACCGAAAGAAATAGCTAATGCTTGATTTTTCATTTTAAAAATTATTTAATTTATTATTATTCGTTATTTTCAGTTGAATCATTTTCAGTTGAATCATTTTCACTTGAATCGTTTTCACTTGAATCGTTTTCAATTTCTATGCCAGCTTCCGTTTCATCTTCTAAATCTTCTTCTACGTCTTCTTCATGGGCTACTTTAGCAACCGCTGCAATACTATCAGAATCTTTAATATTAATTAAACGAACACCTTGTGTAGCACGTCCCATAACTCTTAAGTCTTCTACTGCCATTCTAATAGTCAATCCAGATTTATTTATAATCATTAAATCATTAGAATCATCTACATTTTTAATAGCTACTAAATTACCTGTTTTCTCAGAAATATTTAAAGTTTTCACACCTTTACCACCTCTATTGGTAACTCTGTAGTCTTCTAATTTAGAGCGCTTACCAAATCCTTTTTCTGAAACCACAAGAATATTGCTTTCCATATCATTTACAGCAACCATACCAATTACCTCATCATTTTCATGCTGTAAAGTAATTCCTCTTACCCCAGAAGCAGTTCTTCCCATTGGACGGGTTTTTGCTTCTTCAAAACGAATTGATTTACCAGATGCTAGTGCCAACATTACTTGACTATCTCCAGTTGTTAATTTTGCTTCTAATAACTCATCACCTTCTTTAATGGTTATTGCATTAATACCATTTGTTCTTGGTCTAGAATACTGTTCTAAAGAAGTCTTTTTAACTTGTCCTTTTTTAGTTGCCATAATTACATAATGGCTATTAATATATTCTTCGTCTTTTAAATCTTGTGTTACTAAGAACGCCTTTACTTTATCATCTGGTTCTATATTGATTAAGTTTTGCATTGCTCTACCTTTAGTGTTTTTACCACCTTCAGGAATTTCATATACACGCATCCAAAATACTTTTCCTTTCTGCGTAAAGAACATCATGTATTGATGATTTGTACCTACAAATAAATGCTCTAAGAAATCTTCATTTCTAGTAGTTGCACCTTTTTGACCTCTACCACCTCTATTCTGAACTTTATATTCTTCTAAATTTGTGCGTTTTAAATATCCAGCATTCGAAATTGTAACCACCACCTTTGTATCTGGTATCATGTCTTCAATTCTCATGTCGCCACCAGCATATTCTATAATAGATCTGCGCTCGTCTCCATACTTATCTTTAATATGCGCTAACTCTTCTTTAATAATATCGTAACGTCTTGGTTCGTTTGCTAAAATATCTTTTAGATCTGTTATAGTTAACATAATTGCATCAAACTCTGCACGCAATTTATCTTGCTCTAAACCTGTTAATTGACGCAAACGCATCTCTACAATGGCCTTTGCTTGAATTTCTGTCAACTCAAAACGCACAATTAACTTCTCTCGAGCTTCATCTGCATTTTTAGATGCACGAATGGTAGCAATTACCTCATCAATGTTATCTGAAGCAATAATTAATCCCTCTAAAATATGTGCTCTTGCTTCTGCCTTTTTAAGATCAAATTCTGTTCTTCTAACAACAACTTCATGCCTGTGCTCAACAAAATAATGAATTAGTTGTTTTAAATTTAATTGCTCTGGTCTTCCTTTTACCAAGGCAATATTATTTACACTAAAAGAAGTTTGTAATTGCGTGTACTTAAATAATTTATTTAATACGATATTAGGAATTGCATCACGTTTTAATATATATACAATACGCATTCCGTTTCTGTCAGACTCATCTCTAATATTAGAAATACCTTCAATTTTCTTATCGTTAACAAGTTCAGCAGTTTTTTTAATCATTTCTGCTTTATTCACCTGGTAAGGAATCTCTGTAACAATAATGCACTCACGCCCCTTCACTTCTTCAACGATAGCCTTAGCACGCATAACAATTCGTCCTCTACCTGTATGAAAAGCATCTCTTACACCGTCGTAACCATAAATAATTCCTCCTGTAGGAAAATCTGGTGCGGTAATGTGTTGCATTAACTCATCTATTTCAATCTCGCTATTCTCTATATATGCCAGGGTACCATTAATAACCTCTGTTAGATTGTGTGGCGCCATATTTGTGGCCATACCTACTGCAATTCCAGAAGCACCGTTTACTAATAAATTAGGAATACGTGTTGGTAAAACCGTTGGTTCTTGCAAGGTATCATCAAAGTTCAAACGATGGTCTACAGTATCTTTTTCAATATCAGCCAACATGTCTTCTGATATTTTCTGCATTCTAACCTCAGTATAACGCATTGCAGCTGGCGAATCTCCGTCTACAGAACCGAAATTCCCTTGCCCATCTACCATCATGTAACGTACACTCCAGTTTTGCGCCATTCTTACCATAGAATCATACACAGAAGTATCTCCGTGCGGGTGAAATTTCCCTAAAACTTCTCCAACAATTCTTGCGGATTTCTTGTAAGACCCAGTCGCCTTAATTCCTAGCTCATGCATACCAAATAAAACTCTTCTGTGAACTGGTTTTAAACCATCTCTAACATCTGGTAATGCTCTTGAAACAATCACTGACATCGAATAATCGATATACGCAGCTTTCATCTGCTCTTCTATGTTAATAGGAATTACTTTTTCTCCGTCTGCCATATGTATATTCTATAAATATTTATTCACTTTTTTAAAACAAGGCAAGATACTATTTCTATTAGAATTTACAAAAATTTACCCGTTCTGAATTAAAGAGAGTTATCAACATTTTTTAATAATTTTTAACACTTATTTATTTGGTTGATTTTCAATAGTTTTATAAATTGTAACCGTAGTCAAACTGTCAGTTTTTTTAAGATTGGCACCTTTTTTGTAATAAAATAGAAAAAAAAAGAACTAAATTTACATCAATAGAGAATATAATATGGACGATAATTTTTCACCAAAAGTAAGAGATGTAATAGCATTCAGTAAAGAGGAGGCGCTAAGATTAGGGCATGAATTTATTGGGACAGAACATTTGTTATTAGGTTTAATAAGGAAAGGAGAAGGAAAAGCAATGGAAATCTTAACTGCATTTGATGTAGATACAGTGCTATTGCGTAAAAAACTAGAACAATTAAACCCTGCATTTACGGATACTACAAGTAAGAAAAGCTTGCATTTAACAAGGCAAGCAGAAAAGGCGCTTAAAACTACATTTCTAGAAGCAAAACTATACCAAAGTGAGTCTATTGATACTGCTCATTTATTATTATGCATTCTTAGAAATGAAAATGACCCAACAACAAAACTAATTCAGAAGTACCATGTAAATTATGATGAAGCCAAGGCTTTATACAAACAATTATATGCAGAAGACACAGAGCGTTTACCAAACAACCCAATTGCAGAAACCCCATCTGATGACGAGTTTCCCTCAGAAAAACCAAACCCATTTGACCAATCTAAAAAAGGAAAAAATGTAAAAAAATCAAAAACACCTGTTTTAGATAATTTTGGTAGAGATTTAACGGATTTAGCAGAAAGAGGGAAATTAGACCCGGTTGTAGGAAGACAAAAAGAAATTGAACGTGTTTCACAAATTCTAAGTAGAAGAAAGAAAAATAATCCAATGCTAATAGGTGAACCAGGTGTTGGTAAATCTGCAATTGCAGAAGGCTTGGCTTTGAGAATTATAGAACGTAAAGTTTCTAGAATTTTATTTGACAAACGTTTGGTCTCTTTGGATTTAGCAAGTTTGGTTGCGGGTACAAAATACCGTGGTCAGTTTGAGGAACGTATGAAGTCTTTAATGAATGAACTTGAAAAAAATGAGGATATTATTCTTTTTATAGACGAAATTCATACCATTGTTGGCGCTGGTGGCGCAACGGGTTCTTTAGATGCTTCTAACATGTTAAAACCTGCTTTAGCGCGTGGAGAAATTCAATGTATTGGTGCAACTACTTTAGACGAATTTAGAACAAATATAGAAAAAGATGGTGCTTTAGAACGTCGTTTTCAAAAGGTAATTGTAGAGCCTACTTCCGTAGACGAAACCATTCAAATCCTGCAAAATATTAAATCTAAATACGAAGAACATCATCATGTAAATTATACAGATGAAGCGATAAATGCTTGTGTAAAATTAACAAATAGATATATGACAGACAGATACCTACCAGACAAAGCTATTGATGCTTTAGATGAAGCGGGTTCTAGAATTCATATTACCAATATTGTAGTACCTCAACAAGTTTTAGAATTAGAAGCTCAACTAGAAACTGTTCGTGATCAAAAAACAAAAGCAGTAAACGGACAGAAATACGAAGAAGCTGCAAAGTTGCGTGATGATGAAAAAAACATGGAAGCTGCGTTAGATTCTGCTCAGAAAAAATGGGAAGATGACTCTAAACAAAATAGAGAAATTGTTACAGAAGATAATGTTGCAGAAGTAGTTTCTATGATGACAGGAATTCCTGTAAATAGAGTTGCAGAGGCAGAAACAGAAAAATTACACGAATTACCGCAACTAATTAAAGGAAAAGTTGTGGGACAAGATATTGCAGTGACAAAAGTAGTGAAGGCAATACAACGAAATAGAGTTGGATTAAAAGATCCTAACAAACCTATTGGATCCTTTATATTTTTAGGCCAAACTGGTGTTGGTAAAACACAATTAGCAAAAGTACTAGCTCGTGAGTTATTTGATTCTGATGATTCTTTGATTAGAATTGACATGAGTGAATATATGGAGAAATTTGCTATTTCTCGACTAATTGGTGCACCTCCAGGATATGTTGGTTATGAAGAAGGAGGACAATTAACCGAAAAAGTAAGAAGAAAACCGTATGCTGTTATTTTATTAGACGAAATAGAAAAAGCACATCCGGATGTGTTTAATATTTTGCTACAAATTTTAGATGATGGTTTTATCACAGATAGCTTAGGAAGAAAAATCGACTTTAGAAATACCATAATTATTATGACTTCTAATATTGGTGCACGCCAGTTAAAAGACTTTGGCGGCGGTGTTGGTTTTGGAACCGCTACAAAAGCAGCACAAGCAGATGAGCATGCTAAATCTGTTATAGAAGGTGCTTTAAAAAAATCTTTTGCTCCTGAGTTTCTAAATAGAATAGATGACGTAATTATCTTTAACGCTTTAGAAAGAGAAGACATACATGCAATAATAGATATTGAATTAGATAAATTATTAAATAGAATATCTGATTTAGGCTACACCTTAGATCTAAGCGAGAAAGCTAAAGACTACATAGCAGATAAAGGCTTTGATAAGAAATACGGAGCTAGACCTCTTAAAAGAGCGATACAGAAATACATTGAAGATGCTTTAGCAGAAGAAATTGTAAATTCTAAACTCTCTGAGGGTGATACTATTAAAATGGATCTTGATGAGAAAGAAAATAAACTCACAATTCAAATAGAGAAAACTAAAAAGAAGATAAAAACAAAAACAGCTTCTTAAAATTTAAAATCCTAAACAAATGTTTGGGATTTTTTTTACTTCAATTATTTATCTATTTTAGGAATACATTAACAAATTAATGCATTAATAAATAATTTAAAAAAACATAAATTTTTATATTTGTGTTCCAAAGCAAAAACAAAAAATGAAGAAAAATAGCCTCCTTTTATTTACATTGGTACTCCTAGCTTCTTGCTCGGGTAAAAACGCTACAAAATATCTCTACTTAACAGGGAAATTAGAAAAAAATAAAGATTCTATACTTACAATCGCAGGACAAACTGGGATTATTAAAACAATCGTTGTAAATACAGACGGCACTTTTAAAGACACACTAAAAGTTGAGAAAGCGATATATACAGTTACTACAAGTGCTAAAAGAGCTCCTATATATTTAAAAAATGGTTTTAATATTAACATAAATGCAAATGCAGAAGACTTTATGAATAGTATTGTCTTTTCTGGAAATGGATCAGAAAATAGTAACTTTATGATAGCTCAAATCAAGGAAAGTCAAAAACTTGGAGACCCTAATGCTATTTTAGAATTGAAAGAAAATGAATTTAAAACCAAATTAGAAACTATAAAACAAAAATATGACAGCATCTTAAATTCCTATGAAAATATTGATAGTTCTTTGGCTAAAGAAGCAAACCAACAAACTGCTCAAATAATGAATTATTTTAATAAAACGTATGCTAAAAATAAAGCATTTACTAAAGGGTCACCTTCTCCAGAATTTAAAAATTATATGGACTTTAAAGGAGGAGAAAAGTCTTTAGATTCTTTTAAAGGAAAATATGTTTATATTGATGTTTGGGCAACCTGGTGCGGTCCTTGCATTCAGCAAATTCCTTTTTTAAATTCCTTAGAAAAAGAATACCACAGAAAAAACATAGCTTTTGTTAGTATCTCTACCGATGAGTCAAGAAGAAGTGGTGGTTCATGGGATGCTGCAGAAAATAAATGGAGAAAATTTGTAAAGAATAAACAATTAACAGGAACGCAATTGTGGGCGGGACAAGATTACGATTTCCAGAAAGCGTATGAAATCAATTCAATCCCTAGATTTATATTAATAGATCCTGAGGGAAACATTGTTAATGCAAATGCACCCAGACCTTCTGAACCTAGATTAAAACAATTATTTACTTCTTTGGGTATCTAAGCACTATAAGTAAAAATAAAAAAGCGAAATTCAAATTAATGAATTTCGCTTTTTTATTATATTCTAAACTATCAAAAGTCTATAAAATTACTCTTTATAAACCCCCATTTTAGCATATTTTTCCATTCTCTGGGCAACTAACTCTTCTTCAGGTAAATCCTTTAATTCATTAAAAGCAATAGCTATTTGTTCTTGTACCGCTGCAAAAGCACCGGCTCTATCTGAATGCGCTCCACCAACTGGTTCTTTAATGATACCATCAATTAACTTCATTCTCTTCATATCTGTACCAGTCAATTTTAAGGCTGCCGCAGCCTGCTCTTTATATTCCCAACTTCTCCATAAAATAGAAGAACAAGACTCTGGAGAAATTACAGTATACCAAGTATTTTCCATCATGTAAACTCGATCTCCTACTCCAATGCCTAAAGCACCACCCGAAGCACCTTCACCAATAACAACTGTTATAATTGGAGTTTTTAAAATGGTCATTTCAAAGATATTTCTTGCAATTGCCTCTCCTTGTCCGCGCTCTTCTGCCTCTAAGCCAGGATACGCTCCTGGAGTATCCAGTAAAGTTACAACTGGGATGCCAAATTTCTCTGCCATTTTCATTAAACGCAATGCTTTTCTATAACCTTCAGGATTTGCCATCCCAAAGTTTCTATACTGACGCGTTTTAGTATTATACCCTTTCTGTTGTCCTATAAACATATAAGATTGATCGCCAATTTTACCTAAACCACCAATCATTGCTTTATCATCACCAACATTTCTGTCTCCATGAAGCTCCATAAAAGTATCTCCACAAATTGCTTTAATATAATCTAAAGTATAAGGTCTGCTTGGATGTCTAGATAATTGGACACGCTGCCAAGGTGTTAAGTTTTTATATATATTTTTCCTAGCATCTACTAGTTTCTTTTCTATTTTTTTACAAGTAGCAGTAACATCTACTTCACTTTCCTCACCAATAATTTGACATTTTTGTAGTTGATCTTGAAGCTCTTTAATAGGCATTTCAAATTCTAAATACTCCATACTGTGGTGTTTTTATTTTAGTTGTTTGTAAAGACAAACATACTATAAAAATTACTTTTCAGGTAGATAAAAATTACTTTTTTCTGTTCCATTTTTGTTGAAACTTCTCTTTCAAAATACTTCTGTTTTTTATAATGCCATTTAACAAAACAACGAACAGTACAATAAAAGCACCTAAATAAAAGGTACTACTCATTTGCTCTTTATCTCCAAAAATAAATAGTGCTAATACAATTGCATAAATAGGCTCTAAATTTATAGTAAGCATAACTGTATAAGGAGATAAGTATTTCATTACTTGCACAGAAGCTATAAATGCATATGCAGTGCAAATACTGCTTAAAACTATTAAATACATCCAATCGGATGCAGGGATTTGAAAAAAGCTTACTGAAAAACTATTTGAAAATAGCAGGTAAATAGTGATAAAAACAACACCAAAAAATAATTGATAAAATGAGATAGTATCAGCTGTATACTTCTTGATAAATAAACCGTTTAAAACCGCAAATAAAGCACCTAAAAAAGAAGCTATTAATGCATAAATAATTCCTAGTTTATACTGACTTTCAAAACTAAAGATAATATACAAACCTACAATTACTAACAAACCTAAGAACATTTCTAAAGCATTTATTTTTCTTTTAAAAAAAACAGGTTCTATTAATGCTGTAAAAAAAGCTCCAGTGCTCATGGTTACTAAAGCAACAGAAACATTAGAAACTTTTATCGCTTTAAAAAAGAAAACCCAATGCAATGCAATAACAACTCCTGTGAAGAAAAATTTTAAGAGCCCTCCTCTATCTACTTTAAATGATTTCTTCTTCCATAAAAAGTAAATAGCAATAAATAACACTGCTAACAGCATTCTATACCAAACTAAAGGAATTGCATCTATTGTTATTAAAGCTCCTAGAATTGCGGTAAAACCCCATATAAAAACAATAAGATGAAGTAATAAATAATTTTTAAATTTACTTTCTTGCATGGAAGTAGAGATAAATTGCTATCAAACCAAAAAGAATATTAGGAATCCAAACATAAGACAGCGAGTTAACGCCTGCAACAGATCCTAAAACTTCTCCAACTTTCATAAAGAAAACATATAAAAACATAATACCCACACCAACTGCCAAATTAACACCTGTGCCTCCTCTTCTTTTTCTATATGCTAAAGCAACTGCAATTATTGTAAGAATATAAGAGGCTATTGGTAAACTACTTCTTTTATAGAGTTCTACTAAATAAGCGTTTAAATTCTTTACCCCTCTTTTCTTAGAGATATTTATAAATGTTACTAATTCATTAGACGGCATTTCTTGAGCAAAAGCAGATTTATAGATTAAATCTTTAGGTGTAAAATTAAATACAGTGTCCATTTTACTACCAGAGAAAATACTGTCTTTATCTTTATAAACTAAACGTTTTCTCCATCGATTTAGAGTAAAAATAGAATCTTTATTATTATAACTTAACCTATCTGCAGAAAGTTTAGATATTAATTCTAAACCATTATAGGTTTCTGAATTAAAATCATTCCCTACATTATTTTCTGTGTTAAAACTTCTAATAAAAATATAAGTACTGTCTGTAAGCTGTAAACTAAAATCAGAAACATATTTTAACGCGTTTATTTGTTTCGAATTATTAATATATTTTTTTTCAAATGCTTTTCTAACCTTACTACTATTTGGAACTACATAATGATTCATTCCTAAAGAGAGTATTGTAATTAAAGTAGCTCCTATAAAATAAGGATACATAAAACGTGTAAATGAAACCTTCGCATTTGTAATTGCTATAATTTCTGTATTATTAGAAAGCTTCGAAGTAAATAAAATTACTGCTATAAACAACGCCAAAGGCATGAATGTATTGGTATAGTAAATAATGAAATTTAAATAATAATCATTTAAAACTTCATTTAATCCCAAGTTTGGATGCTCTAAAAAATTATCTATTTTTTCAGAAACATCAATAGCAATTGCTATGGGAATCAAGATTAATAAGGTGAACAAAAATGTTACCAAAAATCTTTTTAATATGTACCAATCAATTATTTTCAATTATTGTTTTAGTTTTTGGCAGCAGCAAATAGCTACAATCTTTTATCCATTTGTTTTACCATTTTATCTTTCCATTCTCTAAAATCTCCAGCTATAATATGTTTTCTAGCTTCACGTGTTAGCCAAACATAAAAACCTAAATTATGAATAGATGCAATTTGCTTTCCTAACATTTCTTTTGCTGCAAAAAGATGACGCAAATAGGCTTTAGAATACATCGTATCTACCCAAGTAATTCCCATATCATCTATTGGAGAAAAATCATCTTCCCACTTTTTATTTTTTATATTAATAGAGCCATGTGCTGTAAACAACATTCCGTTTCTTGCATTTCTAGTTGGCATTACACAATCAAACATGTCTACCCCTAACGCAATGTTTTCTAAAATATTAATTGGTGTACCAACACCCATTAAATAACGTGGCTTATCTTCTGGTAAAATTTCGCAGACAATTTCTGTCATTCCATACAATTCTTCAGCAGGCTCACCAACGGAAAGACCTCCAATTGCATTTCCTTGTGCTCCAGCGTTTGCTATGTATTCTGCGGATTGTTTTCTTAAATCTTTATAGGTACTTCCTTGAACTATTGGAAAAAATGTTTGCTCAAAACCGTATTTAAAAGGTAACTTTTCTAAATGATTCATACATCTATCTAACCATCTATGCGTCATGTGCATAGAGCGTTTTGCATAATTGTAATCACATGGGTAAGGAGTACATTCATCGAAAGCCATAATAATATCTGCCCCAATTGTCCGCTGGGTTTCCATTACATTTTCTGGAGTAAAGAAATGCATAGAACCATCAATATGGCTCTTAAACTTTACGCCTTCTTCGTTAATTTTTCTTCTTCCTGATAAAGAGTACACTTGGTAACCTCCAGAATCTGTTAAAATATTTCGATCCCAATTCATGAACTTATGTATACCACCTGCTTTCTCTAAAATATCCATACCCGGACGTAAGAATAAGTGGTAGGTATTGGCTAAAATAATATCAGGATTTATCTGGTCTTTTAATTCTGTCTGATGTACACCTTTTACAGTACCAACTGTTCCAACTGGCATGAATATAGGGGTCTCTATAGTTCCATGATCTGTGGTAATTTTACCAGCTCTGGCTTTACTCTTGGGATCGGTTATTTTTAAATCGAATTTCATTATGGACAAATATACTATTATTTTACAAGGAGTATTCTCCCCATATTACACTGATTTTACAAGGCTTTAAAACCTTGTATTGTTGTTTCAATAAAGAATTTGAAAATATTTTTATACTACCAACGTTTCTTTTTAGATGAAAAACTACTATTACTTCTTTTACTTTTTGGCGACGATTTTCTAAAAGAGGCACTTTTTTTATTAAAATCGTTCTTTGTAGGTGCTTTACTTCTCTTTGGTTTTGCTTGTTTTGGTTTTGCTTCAACTACAGAAGCTTCTTCCGTTTTTGACGAACTAGAGATCATAGTATTAATTTCTTTCATCTCATCTTCCGTTAATTCTCGCCAATCTCCTGATTGTAGATAACCAAGTTCTACATTCATAATTCTCGTGCGCTTTAACTTTGTTACTTCGTAATCTAAGTATTCGCACATTCTTCTAATCTGACGATTTAAACCTTGTGTTAAAACAATTTTAAATATTTTATCACTTACTTTTTCAACTTTACATTTTTTAGTAACAGTTCCCAAAATAGGAATCCCATTTTCCATACTTGCAAGAAAATCTTCTGTAATGGTTTTGTCTACAGAAACAAAATATTCTTTTTCGTGATTGTTACCAGCACGTAGAATTTTATTTACAATATCACCATCATTTGTTAAGAATATTAAACCTTCAGAAGGCTTGTCTAAACGTCCAATTGGGAACAATCTTTCTGGATAATTTACATGCTGTACAATGTTATTTGGTTCCCTATCATCTGTTGTTGAAACAATACCAACAGGTTTATTTAAAGCAATGTATAAGGTTATATTTTTTGGTTCTACAAGCCGTCCATCAAACTTTACAACGTCTTTTTTACCAACTCTATTTCCTAATTGCGTTTTTTTACCATTAATAGTAATCCTACCTTCTTTAATAAATTTTTCTGCCTCTCTGCGAGAACAAACGCCAGATGAGCTTATATATTTATTTAGATTTATAGATTGTTGATTGTTCGTTTCCAATGAAAAATATTTTTGGCAAAAGTAAGTATAAGATTATAATTCTATGGTTCTAAAAGTTAAATTAATTCTGGGTGAATTTACTTTTTTAGTTGGTGGTAATCTGTGCAGCCAGTTGGTCTGTGTTCCTTTTTTCATAACCAACAAGCTACCATTTTCTAAGACAATATCTATTCTTTGTTTATTTTCTTTGTGCTTAAATGAGAACTTGCGCGCTACACCCAAAGAAATAGATGCTATTGCTCCGTTTTTTTTTAACATTTTTTCTCCATCCGAGTGATACCCCATTCCTTCTTCACCCGTGTGATATAAGTTTAATAAACAAGAATTATAGGTTTCTCCACTTTCCTTTTCTACTATTTTTTTTAATGCTAACAATTCTTTTGTAAAAAGGACTGCAGTTTTCATAATCCCAGAATATTTATATGAAAACTCTGAGGTTCCAAACCAAGCTACCTTTCTTTTGGTAATGATTTTTTTTCCAAAAATAATAGCTTCATCATTTTTCCAATGTATCGTATTCATGAGGGTCTCAAAATAGAAGTTACAGGCATTGGTATCCAAAATAATACCATGATAATTTGTAACTCCATCACAAGGAAGTATGTTTTTCACTATTTCTGAAGAGAATAAATCCATTATAGTAAATATACAAAAACCTTATTACGCGTTTAAATAGTTCTAAAAAAGAATAGATATAATTTTTATAAAACCAAAAAGAGTCCTTTTTAAAGGACTCTTTTTAAGTATACTTAATATCGTAATTACATGATCTTATTATTACTCAGTAGACACATTCATCACCATTGCATGATCATACTTGCAACAACCTGGCAAGCCATCATAAGCTTCTTCATTACCTGCCACTTATTCAGTATCATAACCAGACGCTGCAATTGCTTTATGAATTGCTACCGCATCTATTTTACCATCATCAAAAGAAATATCAATTTTCTTTTGATCTACATCCCAAATTGCACTTGCTACCCCTTCAACACTATTCGCTGCTTTTTCAATAGTCATTTTACACATGCCACAATTGCCTCTTACGCCAAAAGTTAGATTTGTTTTTACTACGGCAGCAGATATCTCAGTTGTTGTAGTTTTTATTTCTTTTTTAGCTTCGTTTTTACAACTTGTAAATGCCAACCCTGCTATTACAGCGATATTTAAAATTACTTTTTTCATTCTTTTAAAATTTAATTATTGTTATTCTATTACTTGTTTTACTTCTACACTTATAAGCATTGTATTGCCAAAACAAGGATGTATTACTTTTTATTCTATACTTAAACAATACGCTCCATTATTCTCTATTAATTTAAAATATGTTTAATAGCATTAATACCGCCATTAAAATCATAATCGCATTTTCTATAAAGGTTGCTTCTGTCATTGGTAATTTTAATGCAGTTCCTAAACAAGCACAACGAATTGATTTTTTATCTAAAAGCGCCCTAGATACACCTACTGTTGTTACTCCTAAAATAATTAATGTCATAATTAAAGCAATGTCAATTTCAAAACGCATTAAAAATAGCAATCCTAACACCGTTTCTATGAAGGGGTAAATTTTACCGTACAAAGGAACTTTTTTTGCAATAGGATCATACATCACAAAAGACATTTTAAACCCATTTAAGTCTAGCATTTTAAAGAAGCTAAAGACAATATAAAATAAACCCATAAAATCTAACATAAATTCACCTAAAGACCATTCTTTATAATTTAATAAAATACTTACTGTTGTAATATAAAATATAATGATTAATAAAGGTTTTAATTGTGCTAATTTACTTTTCTCTTTATCTAGAGATACAAAAGAAGTATTTGTAATTGCAACCAATTTCTGTTCTACCTTCTTCGATATTATGAACTTCTCTGGCAATGCATTTTGAAGCACGGCAGTTCTGATATGTCTATTCATTGTAATAATTGCATCACCTTCTTGAATGTCCACAAAAACATTGGTAACATCTTCTACTTCGTTTAAATTTTTTTCTACGGAGGCTTTACAACCACCGCATGTCATTCCTGAAATTATATATGTATGTTTCATTATTGTTGTGTTAGGTTGTTAATAATTGATATTTGTATAAAATAATTATTAACCGATTCACTAGTATTCATTTCAAAATTCAGTTGCACTTCCCTAATATCTATTTAAAATTAATCATTCCAGTATAATGATTATTTTTATTAATAGACCAAACCTCGAATAATTATTCTTATAATTCCATCCCGCATCTTTAAGTTTATGAAACGTAGCTATATCTAAAAAATTATCTTTAAACTAATACATATCTACTAAAAATAATAGTATGCTAAAAACGCTTTAAAAAGCAATAAACTTTGTCAATATTTTAACTGAAAATTCTTATACAATATGTAAATATATAAAAAAATTAAGCACAACTTTTAAGCAACTATAAATCATTGAAGAAACCATAGTGACCAGATGCATATATTTTGAATAGTAAGTTATTAGAAATATTTCTATCGGATAAACTTCAAAAAATATATATTTAAGTATAATTATTAAGTACCCTATTTTTTTCATAAAAAAACCTCATATCGTTAGATATGAGGTTTTATACATCTTGTTATTTCAAGATTAAGAAAGG
>Ga0209533_1001258_pt1 | contig 23696 bp, 21 predicted proteins | sample COG_04_FD_184748 | JGI IMG/M metagenome (GOLD analysis project Ga0209533, IMG submission 184748) | Pelagic Microbial community sample from North Sea - COGITO 998_met_04 (SPAdes) (version 2) | ecosystem: Environmental > Aquatic > Marine > Neritic zone/Coastal water | place: Helgoland, sampling...
AATAGGTTGTTGAGTTTTGATGTCTCCAGAGAGGCGGTGGTGGTCTACGACTTCTACGACTTGTTCTGCTTGGATACCTGGAATGGACTGGGCTAACTCATTGTGATCGATGAGGCAAAATTGGTAACTAGCTAGTTGAATTTCATCGGTATGCATATAGCAAGTAGGTGCTTCAAGCTGAGTTTGGCTAAGCACCCATTGCGTACGCTCAGGGATAGATCCACAGCAAATGGCACTCGCCTCAACACCTCTTACCTCTTGCAAGAAAGCGGCATAACCAAGTGCGGCACAAATAGCATCTGTATCAGGATTCTGATGACCAACAACGAAAATAGGTGAATTCATAGAGAGGAGTTAAGAGGGAAAAATTAAAAATGAAAAGTAAAATTAGTACTGGGATTAGAGAGTCTGCGAGATTTGAGCTAATTAGATGAATTAAAAGTACATGAAAGCATTGCTATTAAGTATTAAACAAATCGTTGTCTGGTTTTTGTTCGCGTTCTAGTTCAATGCGGTCTTCGAGGTTTCTGGCTTTGACTTTTTTGCCACGTTTGTTGCGGCGTTGGACGTTGCGTTCACGCTGTTGTTTACGTTGATTGAGTATTTCGACTTCTTCGACTAGTTTGAGGTAGGATTCGTAGCGCTCGGTACTTAGGGTTTGGTCGGCAATGGCAGCTCTGATGGCACAGCCATGATCTTGCTCATGTTTGCAGTTGCTGAATTTGCATTGCAAACTGAGTTGACTGAGGTCTTGAAAGCTTTCACTGAGTGTCTCTTCTGGGCTCCAGAGGTGGATCTCTCTAATACCGGGGTTGTCTACGAGCAAGCCGCCTTCTGGTAGGAGAATGAGGTCGCGAGCGCTGGTGGTGTGCTTGCCTTTGCCGGTGACTTCGTTGACCTCGCTGGTCCATTGCCAATCTTGTCCTAGGAGCTGATTGGTCATGGTTGATTTACCCACACCACTAGAGCCTATGAGAGCAAGCGTGGTGCCTGTGTCAAGGTAGCTTTTGAGAATAGAGACGCCTTGTTTTTTTACAGCGCTGGTAAAGTGTAGGTCGACACTAGCATCGGGAAAATGGTCGAGGATTTGCTGCTTGATGTCAGTAAGGTGGTCTTGACCCTCTTGGTCTACTTCATAGAGGTCAATTTTGTTGACGAGGCAGATGGCTTTGGCTCCGCTCTGTTCGATTAGGGTGAAATACCTGTCTAGGCGCTTGAGGTTAAAGTCAGCTTCGGGGTCAGTGACTACAGCCACATAATCAATATTAGTCGCAATGATTTGCTCGACACTGGCTGTGCCTGTGGCCTTGCGTGATAGACTGGTGCGCCTAGGTAGGACGAGTTCGATAAAGGCGTCTGTTTGATTGTAGTTTGAAGTCTCGTAGTCGAGAATAACCCAGTCACCTACGGCAGGCTTTTGTTCTGGATCTAGGTTTTTGCGGCTTTTGCCTTTGAGGCTGGCTGTGACCTCGACGACTTCATTGTCGCTGTCGATGGTCATTACATGGTAGTAAATCTTATTATCTCGACTGACTCGTCCGATTTGATAGAGCTCAGGATTGGCATATTTTGTTTTATAAGATTGATAAGCTTCTTTGAAGAAGTTATTCCAACCTAGGTCTTTGAGTTTTGCCATGTGTGTTGCCTAATTAGCGTTTTACCCAATTGGCATCGTAGCCTCTAGTATCAATATGCACAAAGCTTGAATAGATACCTATGCCGCCTTTGAACCAGCCATCTCTACGCAGTTTTTTAGCATAGCTGGCGACTTTCCAAGTTGAATGACCTGGGAATTTAACGTCCAAAGCTTGGTTTTGTAGATGGTATGATTTAGAGCTAGCGCCAAAGCAGGTGCGGTTGTACTCTGGATCCCTGTAAGCGGAAACGATGAAAGGCGTGCAGTTAAGTTGCTCGGCAAGTTTGTCGATGACCGCTAAATTATCTACAATATTCTTCCATAAATAAGTTGGAGGAATATGATTAGAAACACTGCGTCTTGATTTAAAGTGACTTTCAATAAAGTTAGGGATAGAAATGCGATTGAGGCCTACCTTTTTATTAATGTAATTGGCGTACTTAAGAGTTTCCTTGGATTGTTGGTCAACCCATTCCTGAGGCAGAGTTTGCCCAGCATTTGAAAAACCTAAGAAAGCTTGTGACTGACTAGCACTAGCGCAAATAAGGCCAGCAGAACCTAACAGAGTTTTACTGATGAAAGCTCTGCGAGATACTTGAGAAGTAGTAGCACTTTTTTGCATAAAGGCGTCAATATATAGATTTTCATTAAAAAATCAAGTTTTTAAGAGGTAAGACCTAGACTGCCAGCATTAAAATTGATTTTTATTGGCTTGAATAAGCGTGTTGAAACTCCTTTTCTAAATGCTCAAATTAATAGCTAAAACCAACTGTTTTTAAAGGCTTAGAGTGGGTGTGAAAAAATAAATAATTTTTTTTTGAGAGGGTACTTTACAAATGCGGATTTAGTGATACTTTATTGAAAGTTTATGCCTAAGGATACCAGTATTAAAAAGATATTAGTGATTGGTTCGGGTCCTATTGTTATAGGACAAGGTTGCGAATTCGATTACTCAGGGGTACAAGCGTGTAAAGCTCTCAAAGAAGAGGGGTATACGGTTGTGTTGATTAACTCTAATCCAGCCACGATTATGACTGATCCAGAGTTTGCTGATAGGACTTATATCGAGCCTATCACTAGAGAAATTATCATAAAAATTATTGAGCGAGAAAAGCCAGATGTTTTACTGCCTACCTTAGGAGGTCAAACCGCGCTTAACGCAGCTATGGATCTCTTCAAAAGCGGTGACCTAGATCGCTTAGGAGTTCGTATGATTGGAGCTAATGCTGAAGCCATTGATAAAGGCGAGGACAGACAATTGTTCAAGGACGCCATGATTAAGATTGGTTTAGATGTGCCTATTTCAGGGGTCTCGCACTCCATGGAAGAGTCTAAGCAAATTGCTGAGAAAATTGGTTCTTACCCATTGATTATTCGTCCAGCCTTTACCTTGGGTGGTAATGGCGGTGGAATTGCTTACAATAAAGAAGAATTTGAAGAAATCGTGACGCGTGGCCTAGAGCTATCTCCAGTTACTGAAATCCTTATTGAGGAGAGCTTGTTAGGTTGGAAAGAGTACGAAATGGAAGTTGTGCGAGATAGAGCAGACAACTGTGTGATTATTTGTGCCATTGAAAATATTGATCCAATGGGTGTGCATACAGGTGACTCAATTACCATCGCACCAGCTCAAACACTAAGTGATAGAGAGTACCAACATATGCGTGACGCTTCATTTGCGATTATTCGTGAAATTGGAGTGGAAACAGGTGGCTCTAATATCCAGTTTGCTATCAATCCTAAAAATGGGCGTATGATTGTCATTGAGATGAACCCACGTGTATCGCGTTCATCTGCCCTTGCTTCTAAAGCAACTGGTTTCCCGATCGCTAAGATTGCAGCTAAATTAGCGGTAGGTTATGTACTCGATGAATTGCGCAATGACATCACGCAAGAAACACCAGCTAGTTTTGAGCCTACTATTGATTATGTGGTGGTTAAGTTACCACGCTTTACTTTTGAAAAGTTCCCGCAAGCGAACCAAGTGCTCACAACACAGATGAAAGCTGTGGGTGAGGCAATGGCTATTGGTCGTACGTTTAAAGAGTCAATGCAAAAGGCCTTACGTTCGCTAGAGACTGGGCGTTGGGGCTTTGGTTTTGATGCCAAAGAAATTAAAAATGCCACACACGAGGATGTCGAACGCAAACTAAGAATTCCTAATGCTGAACGTATTTTTTGGATTCAAGTCGCTTTCCGTGCAGGTTGGACTGAAGAGCAAATTTTTGAACAAACAGCTATTGATCCTTGGTTTATCAAGCAGTTAAAGCAAATTTCTGATGCGGGTGAAGAACTAGCAGATTTAGATTTACGTCAGGCTAAGAAGTTAGGTTTCTCAGATAGACAAATTGCTCTAGCCAAAGATACAGATGAGGCTAGCGTGCGCCAAGAGGTAAGAGCTGCTGGTATTAAGCCAACTTACCGCTTAGTAGATACTTGTGCGGCAGAATTTCAAGCGTACACGCCTTACTACTACTCAAGTTATGGTGACGAGAATGAGTCTATCAGAACTGATAAGAAGAAAATTGTCATCCTAGGTGGTGGTCCTAACCGTATCGGTCAAGGTATCGAGTTTGACTACTGCTGTGTGCATGCAGCATTTGCTCTCAAGGATTTGGGTTACGAAACTATTATGGTGAACTCTAATCCAGAAACAGTTTCAACGGATTATGACACCTCTGATAAGCTTTATTTTGAGCCGCTCACTCTTGAGGACGTGCTCAATATTTGTGAGAACGAGCAACCTGATGGTGTGATTGTTCAGTTTGGTGGGCAAACACCGCTCAACCTTGCAGAAGGTTTAGAAAAACATGGCGTTCCTATTATCGGTACTTCTCCAAGTAATATCGAACTTGCCGAAGATAGGAAGCAGTTCTCAGCTTTGCTTGACGAATTAGGTCTTAAACAAGCAGAAGCTGGCACAGCAACTTCAGAAGAAGAAGCTCTCAAAGTAGCCAATGAAATCGGGTACCCAGTGTTGGTTCGCCCATCCTTTGTGCTCGGTGGTAGAGCGATGATGATTGTCTACAGTGACGAAGATCTTAAGCGCTATATGAGAGAAGCAGTAGACGCATCTCCAGAACGTCCTATTCTTGTCGATAGATTCCTTGAAGGTGCTCGTGAATTAGACGTAGACTGTATTTCAGATGGTAAGCAGGCTGTAGTAGGTGCGGTGATGGAGCATATTGAGCAAGCGGGTATTCACTCAGGTGACTCAGCTTGTGTAATCCCACCATTTAGTATCGGAGCAGATATCCAAGAACGTGTCGTAGAAGCAGCCAAAGCATTAGCTAAAGGCCTCAACGTGATTGGCTTAATGAATATTCAGTTTGCCATTAAAGACTCAGAAATTTATGTCATTGAGGCTAACCCTCGTGCTTCACGTACTGTACCATTTGTTTCTAAAGCAACAGGTATTCCTCTGGCTAAATTAGCGGCACAGATCATGGTAGGTAAAACTCTGGACGAGTTAGGGTTCACTGAGCAGGTTATTCCCGAGCACTATTCTGTTAAGGAAGCGGTATTCCCATGGGGTAAATTCTTAGGCGTAGATACTATTCTCGGTCCAGAAATGCGCTCAACTGGTGAAGTTATGGGTATTGATGATGATTTAGGTATTGCTTATGCTAAAAGTCAAATTAGCGCCTTTAACCCATTACCAACTCAAGGGAATGTCTTTATCTCTGTAAGTGATATGGATAAGTCTGAATCTGTAGAAATAGCAAAATCTCTTTGTGAGCTAGGCTTTAAATTATTTGCTACTGGAGGTACTTGTGCTTATTTAAAAGAGCATGGCTTAGAAGTGACTAGAACTTACAAGTTGGCTGAAGAATCAAGACCTAACATCTTGGATTTAATGAAAAACGAAGAAATTAATTTTGTCATTAACACTCCAAGTGGTCCAGACGCAAGAAAGGATGAAGTCGCTATTCGTAGTGCAGCAGTTGAGCATCGTATCTCACATTGCACAAATTTAGCAGCTGCCCAAGCGAGCATTAAAGCTATTACTTCATTACAAAATAAGGTAGTTAACGTAAAAACTATCCAAGAACACCAAGCAGGGATTGTTTAAATTTACTAAATCTCTAATTGCCTAACCTAATTACTCCAGAAGCTGTTACTTTCTAAAATTATTTTATTTTGCGGTTTTGCAGAGGTCTTATGTTGATGGTTCAGGTATAGTTTTTCGCTAGCAGATGTATCTGCAATATTGGAGTTGGCTACAACCAATATAGTTGCTTATTTAGTGTCTGTTTTACTAGCAGTATCTTCTGAGGCTTCTGAGCCGCTTTGCCATCTAAATTTAGCAAAGACAACTTTGGTGATGTCGGAACCTCTGGCTGGAGTAAGTTTTATGATTTCAGTCTCAGACCAGTCGTTGAGAGGTTTTTTGTTGTGCTTGTTGATCAACTCAGCTGCTGGTATCGTCATGCTCTGCCAGTCATTGGATGCCGTGATCTCAATCTCTTTTTGAAAGGCTTTATTCACTTCTATCAAGACCTTTTGTGGTTGGGTGCAGTAGAAATCAAAGGTAAGAGGAGTATTTTTAGGAATGACAAGGGCTGGGTCGGCAAACTGTTGATTGAGAGTTCCGCGGTTACTCATCGGGCGGAAACCTTTTATGCCTCCTACTCCCTCAATCGGTCCTGAGTTGTTCCAGCCACTACTACTATCCAGTTGAGTTCGCGGCTTGTCAGTAGCGATTGCCTGGCCGAGTTTGGAAGGGATTGCAGCCTGGAATTTGGAGGTTATGACGATGTTGCCTTTGTAATTGAGTTGAGCAAATGCGAATACATAATCATCGACATTGAGAACGGGTAGTTTAGCAGTCCATTGGTCACCACTGCGGACAGCTTCGCTATCTCTCCAGGATCTGCCGTAACTGATAGGGTTTTTCAAAGCATAGAAAATCTTAATCTCTTCTAGTTTATCTGTAGAGTCCGGAGAGATTTTAAACTCAGGCACTCCTTCGGCGTCGAGTTCTATGTTAGCCTCCGGAAGCTTTGGCCAGAACAGATCTTCACCAAGTACATGTTTTTTGAGCCAGATTTTGGTGTTATCTCCTAGTTTATCTGTATTGTGGTGGGCTCGTGCCTGGTGCGCAAATGCCCAGGGAACTCCCTCCTTGAAATCATCAAAGGTATCTTCCCCGCGCTCATGACCACCGTGATGGTCATTGGTGCCATTTAGCCATAGAGATGCTGCCTTGATGTAAGGAGCGTGGGCTTGGGGAGCGATGCTCTTGAGGTAGATTTTTTCACCCGAAGTCTTCTCAGGCTCTACATAGGGAATTTTGTATTTGAAAACACCACGTCTTCTGTAGTATTCGTTCCAACCTATACCAAAATAGGCCACAATCGCTTTTACCCGCTCATCCATTCCCAGGTTCCAGATGATGGTTCCACCGTATGAATATCCTTTGGCACCAATACGAGAAGCATCCACAACATCATGGGTGAGGAAATAGCTTAGAACTCTTCTCTGCAAGGCATACCAAACATAGTCACTCGTCTCTTCAGGTTGGGTAATAGAACTATTGTTTTTAGGGTGACTAGTCCAGACAACATTTTTTCTGTCCTCCATATTGCCGCGTTTAAGAGCTTCTGGATATTTGGTGTATTCTTTGCGATTACCGGTTTTTCCACAGTAGTCGTAGGAAATCACTGCCCAGCCATCTTTGATATAATCCTTATCTATACTGGCTTTCGACATCCAGCCATGTATGTTCATAAGGCCAGGAGCTTTTTTGATACCTGACTTAACCGAGTATAAACAATAAACTCTGACTTCCTCTCCTAAGACATAAGCACTGATGTAAGATTCTTTATAGTAAACCCCATTGTTGGTTCTTTCTTTTATGATTTCCTCTTTATAAGCTCCTTTATCTGGATCATATTCGGCCCAGATTTCTTGAGGGTTTTTCAAGTCTTGCCCCATCAAATAAGAAAATAGCATAACTGTGCAAGATGCTAATAGAAGAGATAAGTGATTATAGAAGTTCATGAAAAAGGTTTTTTAGATTATTTCACACTACATGACAAAATATGAGTGTATGAATGTTGATTAATGGTAATGGGTTGGGCTTTACTAGAAATTTAAAATACAAAGTGCCCGACTAAATGATTTATGCCTAAGTTAGGCTGGTTAAGCAAGTTTTATTTGTTGATTTTGATATTTTTTAATGAATGGCGGATTCAACTTGCTAACACAAAAAGATAATAATGTTATGAAAATCTGCAACAGTCACTAAATGCGAATGTGCACAAAAAAGAAATTGACAATTTATTTGCTAAAGTTAGTATGAGTTATTCTATTTAACTAACATTTACTATGTCTTTACCTCCAGTAAAACCTTCTCAACCTCTTCCTTCTGCGCCATTACCTCCAGCAAAACCTTCTGCAGGAGCACCATTACCGCCACCAGTACCTAGCGCTCCTAAAGCACCGACACCGCCTCCGGCTGCAAAAGCGCCAAGTGCTCCAACACCACCAGCCGCCGCTGCTCCGGCCCCGCCGGCTGCTCCTAAAGCTCCTTCCGCACCAAAAGCACCAACCCCACCAGCGGCCGCCGCTCCGGCCCCGCCGGCTGCTCCTAAAGCTCCTTCCGCGCCAAGTGCTCCGAGCGCACCAAAAGCACCAACACCACCAGCGGCCGCCGCACCAACTCCTTCCTCTACGCCTAGCGCTCCATCCACTCCTGCTATACCAGCTAGTAAGCCACCAGCGGCAGGTGTGCCAGCACCTGTAGGGAGTACTCCTCCTGCTCCAGCCGCTACACCGGCACCATTACCTTCTGATGCTCATGGCGCAGCAGCGCCAATCGCTCCAACTAAAACTGTTGAAGTAGAAGTTGTGGTAGAAAGTAAAGCGGTAGCTATTGCCTCTGTAGTCGGCGGTTTAGCTGCTTTAGTGATGTGTGTCATGAGTTATATGGCTTACAGTCAATTTTCTGGATAAGCACAAAGAAAGGCTTTAAAAAAACTCGCTTATAACTTGCGCGTTACATAGCTAGTTTTTGTTGGTTATTTTTCTTATTGCTATTTGCTTGACGAACAGTAAAATAGTAAGCTACTTTCGAGGTATGAGTTTAGCAGTTAATGAATCTAATTTTCAAACAGAGGTCTTAGATGCTTCTGTACCAGTTTTAGTCGATTTTTGGGCAGAATGGTGTGGGCCATGTAAGATGCTATTACCTATTATTGATGCACTTAGCCAAGATGTGGGTGATGCTGCTAAAGTAGTAAAAGTCAATGTAGATGAAGCGGCGCCTTTGGCGGCTCAATTTAAAATTAGATCTATTCCTACGTTACTTATCTTCTCTAATGGAGAGGTTAAAGAGCAAATTGTAGGAGCCAATGTTACTCAACAAGAGCTCAAAGATAAATTGCTCAGCCTTAGCTAAACCGTTAGTTTAATTTAAGGCGGAGTGGCCAAGTGGTAAGGCAGAGGTTTGCAAAACCTCTATTCGCGAGTTCGATTCTCGCCTCCGCCTCCAAAAAAAATCACCACAATCATTTGTGGTGATTTTTTTGTAAACACAACTTTTTCATCGTGTAGTGCGATTTACATATGAACCAGAAAAATAACAACTTAGTTATTAAAACCAGTAAATCTATTTCTTATTGGTTTATATTACCTTCATTGTTGATTTCTTGTGCGGTTATTAAGTTTGCTTTGCAAGACTGGTACATGTGGGTTATTTTGCCCGTTTTTCTTTATGGTTTATGGTTAGGTTTACAATTGTGGCTTCATCCAAAGTTGCTTATTAAAGTAGAAGATGAACAACTCTGGTTATATGAAGGTTCTCTCATTCATGAGTCTAAACCTAAAATTAAACTTCCGTTTGAACTTATTGAATCTTTTGACGTACAAATGTTCAAAGATAATCGAGGGGCTAGTTGGTTTCTGACACTTCAATTAAAGCAACCAGTACAGTTGCCTGAATCAGCTAAAAAAGCGATTAGCAATAGTATTAGATTTACCAGGCTTGAAGTAGAGCCTAAATTTATTCCTTGGGGTGTTAACTGGCCAGAAGGTGGAGCCAAGAACCTCAAACAACGTTTAGAAGAGGTAATTATATTAAGCTAAATTATTTAAAATTATTTTATTTAGGCTAGTGCATTCCAATTTATCGACTATTTTCCAAGGCTCAAGCTCAGTGATTCGTGTGGCTTGCTGTTTGTGGTAGATTTGACTAACTAAGTCTAATTTCTCCAAGAGTGCTTTTTCATCTAGTTGTTGGATATTTTCCCAGATAGGAATTAATACAGCGCCTCTTCTGGAATGAGGTTGAGCTGTAACCTGTGCTTGTTTAGCATTTAAACCCACTTGATGAGCTGCGGTTTGTAGCTCAGAGATTTGCTTAGAAAGAGAAATTTTTTCACCTAAAATTTTAATAATATTTTGTTGTCTCTCAATGCTTTTAACCTGTAGTTGGTCATCAAACTCAACATAGTCATCACAAGTAAACCAGCCTTCTGTGTTCCTTGCAGATTTGAACTCCCATTGTTGCTTATTTTCAGAATGAGCAATATACCCACTGCAAAGAGAGTCTCCTTTGAATTGAGTTTGATTAGCAGAGGTTTGCTGATAGCTCCAGTTAGGCAGAAGAGTCATTCCTGCTCCTGGTTGATGCTCGACTGCGAGCATAGCAGAGGTTTCTGTCATGCCGTAGCACTGATGTAGAGGCCAGTTCAGTTTAGCTGCTTGTTGAGCTAATTCAGGTGATAGGTAGTCTCCACCAACAAAGATAATACGTATGGATTTTGGGCAAGTAATTTGTAAGTTAACTAAATCAGCGACTTGTGTAGGCACTAGAGAAGCTATTGTGATGTTGAACTTTTTGCATTGTTGTGACCAGTGTTGGGCATCCCACTGGATATTGCCATTTTTATCTATATTACGCAGGTCATGGTAGCTACATTTAGCTAGGTAGCCCCTTGCTAAAATTCCAAGTCCAGAGACATGAAATAGAGGCAAATTAAGCGCTAATATATCCTGACTATCAATAGCAAAAGCTTGGTTGACCTGCTTTGCTGCACTAAGCATAGCCTGCTTAGATAAAGCTATCCAGCGTGGCTCACCAGTAGTGCCTGAAGTAGGAATGAGTAGATGGGACTTGAGATAGTTTTGCTTCTCAGCCCATGCCAACAAACCAGGGCTATCTATAGGTTTTTTAGGATTAGAAAAAAGAGTGATGCTATCACCTTTCCAAAAATCATCAGTTATGAATTGAGTGGAATCCATGATAATTGATTGAGTAAAGAGCCAAAACCTAGGCCTGCCTGTTTGGAAGCTTTCCAATAAGGGGTAGAACTGAGCTCTGCTGAAAAATCATTACTCTGATAAGCGCTATGAGAAAGAAGCCCAGCTGTAAGCAATTGCTTGGGGTATTGCTGTTTCCAGTTAGAAGCTTGGTAAGATGCCCAAGCTTGTCCGACAGGGTGATCTAAATAAGAGGTAAAGGATAATTGGTAGCCGTCTTTAAGTAATGATTCAATGATAGCATCGTCATCAATAGCAGGCTTAATGACACCTACAAAATTATCAGGATTTAGTTGACTGAGTAGTTGGATATTTCGATCGATAGCAATTTTTATCGGACCTTGATAATTTTTAAGGGTCTCAAGGTTAGATGAAATGCAAATAGGATCTTCAAAAAAATCGATATATTCATTAAGTCCTAAGTTTTTAACCCATTTTATAGTCTCATTAAATTGCTCTGTACTTAAGCGTTCGTTGAAATCCAAACGCCATTTGAAGTGTGGGAACCGCTGGGTGAGTTGATGCCAAACTTCACGCTCTTTTTTCCAATTTTGACCTACTTTTATTTTAATTATTTTAAAAGTGAGCTGTTTTTTTTGTTCAAGAATAGCAGAGATATTTGGGTGAGTGAGCTCGCATAGAGCGTGATTCTTGAGCTGGTCTGAAATATGGAGAGCTAAGTTGTTTTCTCGGGCTACAGAATCAGCATAAGCGCAATGTATAGCTTGCTTGATGAGTGGTGTTGGCTTATTGGCTGTTAGATGTTCAAGTTGCTTCGCTAAATTTTTGTCACCTAGTTCTTCCCAAGGGTGGATACATCCATAGCCATAGCTTTGTTTATTTTCAAATTGAATACGTAGTAGAGCTCCTTTTCTAAAAGAACCCTTCGCAACACTGCCTAAGTGATGATTGCTAAAAGTTAGCTGATAAGGGTGATAGTCTATGTGTGTTATGTTCAAATCACAAAAATATAAGTCCAAAAAATACCGTATAACAAAAGGTGCAAGGCGGATAGAGCTAAATAGCGATTATGGGTAACGCTAGGTTTGAGCTTGCAAACTTTAAATGCAATCATGAAACCAAGTATAGCAATAGGTATAAAGAAAATAATATGATACATGGTTAATTCAAATTTCACAATGCCTACCAAAGTGAGCAAATAAATACTGGTCCAAATAATAAGAGGTAAAAAACGAGCTTTTTCCCAACCGAGTTTGACAATGAGTGTTCTTTTTTCTGATTGAGTATCTTCGTCTATGTCTCGCAAGTTATTAATCGTTATAAGCAAGCAAGATAAGCCACCAATGCTCGCACCAAGCCATAGAATAGAGCTATACCAAATACCCGTTTGAATCCAGGCACTGCCCAAAGTGGCTAAGATTCCAAAAAAAAAGAAGACAAAAATTTCTCCTAACCCTCTATAAGCAAGAGCAATAGGTTTGCCTGTGTACCCATAACTCAAAATAAGACTGGCAATACCAATAGGAATGACGAGCCACCCTCGAATTTGAGAAAGTAAATAACCAGGAATAAGAGTTAAAATTAAGAGGCTTAGACTCACAATGAGTAATGAACGCGGCGAAATTTTGCCAGAAGCAGCCATGCGTTTTGGTCCAAGTCGTTGAGCTGTGTCAGCTCCTTGATAGTGATCCATTAAATCGTTAAATAGATTGGTAATAATCTGAATGAGTAAAACTGAGATGAGAGTTAAAATAAAAGCTAGTTGAGAAAACTCTCCAGTAGTAGAGTAGGCATAACTAAAACCTAAAATAACAGGGATGATAGATGCGGGTAAAGTTTTGATGCGAATTGCTTGTAGCCAATAGAGCATAGGGAGAATAAACAAGTAGTGAAGGTCGGATAAACGACTCTGAGCTGGAAAATAGCACATAGTTCATGGATATAAAAGAATATGTAAATAAATTGAAAAAAATACTTGCTATTTAGACGTGCTAATCTTAATAAAGTGCTCCGCTTTGCTCAAGGGCAAAGATCTTTAATGTGCGAAGGTAGCTCAGCCGGTAGAGCAGTTGACTTTTAATCAATTGGTCCTGGGTTCGAATCCCAGTCTTCGTACCATTTTAAAACCACCATACTGCAAAGTATGGTGGTTTTTTTATGAAGCGAATAGTGGAGGTCGACCTTGCTATATTTTTTGAATATAGCAACAGGGTTTGACTCGCCCGTTTCTATTCGAAACGTCTCTCGCCCTGCTTTGGAAAAGCCAGGGCTGTCGCTACACTCCAGTCTTATTAGCGCCCTATACAGTTGCTAATTTGACTGCTCATGTAGAGCTTAGCTCTGCTATAAAACCCTATGGCGAAGCCATAGTGACAAGTAGATCGTCAAGCGAGCAAAGCGAGCTTGACGATAATCCCAGTCACTATAATTGATGGGTGTTTTTGATAGCTTTTAAGTATAGGAGCTTTATATAAAGGCATGGTATTAAAAAGATAGAATTCACCATTTATTAGCCTATTTCCTGTTATTCATTGAAAGAGAACCTTTGAACTTTACTTTTAATAAGCAAAAAATTATAAAGTGAGACTTCTGCAAATTCTCCACTTTTAGCAAAATTGAGCATGATGCAAAACTTTCGCAGTTCTCGAGTATCTTTTATACACTGCGCTTCTACGGTTTTTTCATCATACTCAACTTTATCTAAAATCATTTTATTTTGAAGTTTTGCAGAGGTCTCAAGTTTTAACTTATAATTATTATGAAAATTGGATTTAATCTCTTACTCTGGACAGGTCATGTAACATCAGAACATTTTGGTGTTTTGGAAAAACTCAAAGCCAAAGGATATGATGGTGTAGAAATTCCTATTTTTGATACATCAAATCTCCAAGGTTATAAAGATTTAGGTCAAGCCCTCAAAGATAATGGCTTGCAGTCATGTGCTGTGACTATTTGCCCAGATAATAGTATGAGTTTAATTAACCCAGATGCAGCAGCACGTGAAAGAGGACTAGATCATCTTAAGGCTGTTGCTGAATGTGGTCATGCGGCTGGCATTGATAATCTCTGTGGTCCTTACTATCAAGAATTAGGTTTATTTACAGGTCTTCCTGCTAGTGAGCAAGAGCTTGAACACGCCGCAGAAAAACATCGTATTTTTGCTGGTATCGCCCAAGATGCAGGTATTCATTTAACGATTGAGACATTAAACCGTTTTGAATGTCATTTGCTCAACACGATGGAGCAAGGCAAAGCTTATGTAGAGCGTGTTAACCACCCTAACTTCAAGACCATGTACGATACGTTTCATGCTAACATTGAGGAAAAAGACCCACTAGGTGTCATCGAGCCTAATTACGATGTGATTGGTCATGTGCATATCTCAGCTAATGACCGTGGTACACCGGGTAAAGATCACACCCCAATTATTGAAACTATTCAAAAATTTAAATCTCTAGGTTACGACGATTGGTTCGTCATCGAAGCCTTCGGTGCCGCCCTCCCAGACCTAGCAGGAGCCACCAAAGTATGGCGCAGTTTCTTCCCAACCTATGAAGAGGTGTACGAGTTTGGGTATGATTACATCCGTTCTGCTTGGGACAACGCTTAAGCTTGCCCTTTGACTCGCCTAACTTAAACTGAGCACTTCCTTGAGTCTTGAGTAGTTTTTTCTATTATCCTGTCGCTAGGCTCCACGCTCTGCTAAATGCATAACTTCGTTATGAGGAAGGTTTGCAGTCTTCTCCTCAAGGGTTACTTGCGTTTTGCGTTAATCAAGTCAAATTGCTGTGCTTAAGTTGGGAGTCTTAAGTTTTTTTAAAGATTTATTTCAATCTAAAAGTGACTTAGCTTGCTAAGTCACTTTTTTTGTTTTTTATTAGGGGCATGGCAACTCTTTCTTCAACGACAACCGCTCTTTGCGATAGCGATACTATTATTGCTATGGCGACCCCTGTTGGGCATGGCGCTATTTCTGTAATTCGTTTGAGCGGTTCTGCGGTGTTGCCAATTTTGCGAGTGGCGATAGTTGAAGATGATTGGGAGCCTAAACCTAGACATGCTTATCTGAAAACTCTTAAAGATGCCGAAGGAGCGACCGTGGATGAGGTGCTCATTACTTATTATAGAAATCCTGCAAGTTATACAGGTGAAGATACCATAGAACTTAGTGGTCATGGAGGTGTTTTTGTGACTCAAAAAGTTTTGCAACATTTGTTGAACTGTGGAACTGACCATGGCTTGAGATTGGCTCAAGCGGGTGAATTCACTCAGCGTGCTTATATGAATGGTAAGCTTGACTTAACTCAAGCAGAAGCGGTCATGGACGTGATTTCGGCGCAAAGTGAGCTCGCTTTAAAAGCTGCTCAGAAACAATTAGGTGGTGATTTTAAGCTGCAAATCATGCAGTATCAACAAAGCTTGCTTGAGGTGCTAGCCCAGATAGAGGCTTATATTGACTTTCCAGATGAACCATTAGAGCTAGAATCATTAGCGCAGATTGCTCAGAAAGTGAGTCATATTAAAAAAGCAATTGCTCAGGCGTTGAATTTTAAAGATCAAAGTCGTTATGTGCGCGAAGGGGTCAAAACAGCACTGATTGGGGCGCCTAATGCTGGTAAGTCGAGCTTACTTAACACCTTAGTGGGTTATGAGCGTGCTATCGTTAGTGATATTCAGGGAACCACTCGAGACACAATTGAAGAGAGCCTACGTCTAGATGGTATGTTGTTGCGACTCATAGATACGGCCGGTATTCGTGATAGTGAAGATGTTATTGAAAAGCAAGGTATTGAGCGAAGTCACGCTGTTATTGAAGAAGCTGATCTTATCTTAGAAGTGGTAGATGTGAGCCAGGCAAAACCTGCAGGCTATCCATGGCTAGCTGAAGAGACAGAAAACAGAATAGTTTTATATAATAAATCAGACTTACCTATTCATAAAGATTGGCAGGCAGAATTAGAGCAGGAGTTAAAGCTTAAGGAGGATGCATTTTTGATTTCTTGTGTAGAATCAAAAGGTATTGAAGAATTAAAGTCTGCCATTAAAAAGAAGCTAGGTTTAGAAGAGTGGCTCAATCAATCTGAGCTAATAGCGACTAATAAAAGGCAGCAAGAACACCTCAAGGAGAGTTTGAAATTTTTAGAAAAAACACTAGAATCGATAGATAAGACAGCTGAAGCAGAATGGATTTCATTTGAAATTAGAGAGGCTCTAGCACATCTAGGCGAAATTGTAGGTCATGTAGATACAGAAGACTTATTAGGCAAACTATTTTCAGCTTTTTGTGTGGGCAAGTGATGAGGCTCTCTTGTAAGCTAGATTTGAAGTTGTTTTTTTGATTGAAGACTTGCCAATTATCGAGGTGCTTGGTAGCTTTCTTTAAACTTTTACTAAATAGTATTGAAATTAAAAAATGTCTTTTAAAAGTACTAGCAGTGAATAAGGTTTTTATAATTTAGGTTAATTTTATGATGGCAATAGCAATTGAGATGCCCAAGCTTTCTGACACTATGTTAGAAGGTACTTTATTAAAATGGTGCAAACAAGAAGGAGACACTATCAGCGTAGGTGACATAATAGCTGAGATTCAAACAGATAAAGCGACCATGGAAATGGAGGCTTTTGATGATGGAGTGCTCGCCAAAATTCTTGTCCAAGAAGGAGGTGTTGTGCCGGTCAAAAAACCATTAGCTATTCTCGCAGAAGAGGGTGAGGATCCAAGTTCTCTAAGTATTGATGATATAGAAGCTGAAGTCGCAGAAGCTGCTCCAGTTGAAGAGGAGAGTACAGAGTCTAAGTCAAGTAAGCCTTCGATGATTAAGTCAGGTAGTGCTCAAATTACTTCTGAAGAAGGAGAGCAATTAGCTGGTGACCCAAGCACTGTTAAATCATCACCACTAGCACGTAAAATCGCTCTTGCCAAAGGAGTTGATATCACCTTGGTCACAGGAACAGGCCCAGGTGGACGTATTGTAAAAGCTGACGTGGAGCTTGCAGCACGAAGACCTAAAGTGCAAACAGGTGGTGGTTCAGGTGGGCCAACTCCTGTGCCAAGTATGCCAGCAGGCAAAGGCGATACAGTGAATGAGCCTTCTGTTATTCAAGCGATTGCCATTGATAGATTAACCACCTCTAAGCAAACGATTCCTCATTTTTATTTGCGTTTAGAAGCAGATGTGACTCGCTTAATGCAGTTGCGCAAACAAATTAATTCTCAGGTAGATGCTACTCATGGTAATAAGTTTACTGTGAATGATTTTGTGCTTAAGGCAGTAGTCGAAGCTATCAAGAAAACTCCAGTCATTAATAGCTCTTATGACGGTGCTAATATAGTGTCTTATAAAGATACAGGTTTGAGTTTTGCGATTTCAGCAGGTGATGATTTGGTCACGCCAGTGATTCAAAAAGCCCAACTTAAATCTCTGCTACAGATTTCACAAGAGGCCAAAGAGTTAGTAAAAAAAGCTCAAATTAATCGCTTACATCCTAAGGATTTTGAAGGGGGTACGATTACTGTTTCTAATTTGGGTGCATGGGGCATCGAATCATTTGACGCGATTGTCAGCCCTCCACAAGCAGCGATTTTAGCTGTAGGTGCTGCGATTGAAAAGCCTGTTGTTGAAAATGGTGAAGTTGTGACTCAATGGAGAATGAATATCACGCTTTCTTGTGACCATCGTGTTGTCGATGGTGCAGCAGGTGCAGATTTTCTTAATGCTATCAAGAGAATGCTTGAGGCTCCATCACTCATGCTTATGTAATGAGCTAGAGTTGACAAGTTTTTACTATGGATACAAAAGAAAAATTAAAAGCAATTTTACAAGAGCGCTCTATTCGCTTTGGTGATTTTACTTTGGCGTCAGGTGCTAAGAGTGATTTTTATGTAGATTGTAGAGTCACAGCTTTAGACCCTCAAGCTGCTAATTATATAGGAGAAGCTGCTTGTGACTTGCTAAAAGCCCAAGACTTAACTCTAGATGCTATTGGTGGCATGACGATGGGGGCGGACCCTATATGTTTAGCTGTAGGCATGGCATCACTGGAAGATGAAGGATTGCAAACACTTAATGTATTTGTCGTACGCAAGGAGCCCAAGGGCTATGGTGCGGGCAAGCAAATTGAGGGTAATTTTAAACCAGGTCAAAAAATAGTAGTTGTAGATGATGTGATCACTACAGGAGGCTCAACTCTCAAGGCGGTAGATGTTATCGAAGCTGCTGGAGGAGAAGTAGTTTTAGCGCTAGTTCTTGTAGACAGAGAAGAAGGAGGTAGAGCTGCAATTGAGGCGAGGAATATACCTGTTGTAAGCCTTTTTACTAAATCAGATTTCAAGATTTAGGGTGTGCAAGTTATAATTTTAAGAGTATTTAAACAAATATTTTTAAAATCAGCGTTGTTTAGATTAGATTCAATCATTTATCAACGTTATGAAAAACACCATTAAAACTATTAGTAAAACTTTAGTAGCTGCAACTGTGGCTATTAGCTTAACACAATTAGCGCAAGCATCTCCAGTTACACCATTAGCTATAGGCGAGTCAGCGCCAGACTTTAGCTTAAAAGGCACGGACGGTAAAACTTACCAACTCAGTGACTATGCAGATAAAGATGTCATGGTTGTGGTGTTTGGATGCAACCACTGCCCATTTATGGTGCCAGCTTGGACTCGCCTCAATGCTTTTGCTACTGATTATGCTGATAAAAGTGTTGGTTTTGTAGTGATTAATTCAAACGATCCTAATTATGGCGGCGGCAGTGATAATTTTGAAGCTATGGTTAAAGAATATGCTAAGCAATCTATGCAATTCCCCTATATTTATGATGGAGAGACCCAGAAAGTAGCAAAGGCTTACGGGGCTCTAGCAACACCACATGCTTTTATTTTTGATAAAAATCGCAAGCTAGTTTACCAAGGTCAATTTGATAATGGTAAGCGTAATCCAGGTCCTACGGATATTAATACGGTTAGAGATAATGTAGATGCAATTTTAGCGGGTAAAACCATTGAAACGCCAACCACTAGAGCTATAGGTTGTAGTATCAAATGGAAAAAATAGATTTTAGTTCATATTTGTCTTAGTTATAATATCGTAGCCTCGGTTATCCGTTTTTAGTTAATTTGGATAACCGAGGTTTTTGATTGTCAAATATAATTTATAAGTTAACTTAAAAAAATATGAAAAAACAAAATTTCTTCATTATCCTGGCTTGCCTAGCAAGTATCTTTACTTTTTCTTTCGCAGCAGAACAGTTTAAACCTATACCGTTAGCCATCGGATCTCAAGCACCTGATTTCAACCTCAAAGGTGTGGATGACAAAGATTATAGCTTGGCTTCATTTGCTGAAGATGACTATTTAGTGTTAGTCTTTACCTCTAATCATTGTCCTGATGCTATTGGAGCTTGGGGACGACTCAATGATTTTGCCAAAGAGTACAAGAGCAAGGGAGTCGCTGTCGCTGCTATCAGTTCTAATGACCCATTAGCATTGAGGCTCGAAGAGTATCGATACTCTATTTATGGGGATAGTTTTGAGGAAATGAAGTTAGAGTCTGATGAGCGTCAACTCGTTTTTCCTTATCTTTATGATGGGGACACTCAAGTTGTAGCCAAAGCTTATGGTGCCATGGCGACACCGCATGTATTTATTTTAGATAAAGAGCGCAAATTAGTCTACCAAGGTCATTTTGATAGTGGTCGTCGTAATCAAACGACAGACTTAAGCCAAATTGAAAAAAATACCGTACGTGATAATATTGATACTTTGTTAGCCGGCGGCAAGATTGCTGAGCCTAAGACTCGAGTGCATGGTTGTTCAACTAAGTGGAGCTATAAGCGTGATACAGTCAAGAAAAAGGAAGAGATGTGGAGGGCTTTGCCAGTAGAAGTCGAAATGGCAGAGTTGTCTACTATCAAAGAGTTGGTTGCTAATAAGACAGAAAAATTACGTATTATTAATGTTTGGTCTATCTATTGCCCTCCATGTGTGGCTGAATTTCCTGATTTAGTAGATACTTATAGGCGTTATGATATGCGAGGAGTAGAGCTTATTACTATCGCTTTAGATGAGGCGCAAGATGCTGGCGAGGTCAAAAAATTCCTCAAGGAGCAAGCGTTACCAGTAAGCCCATTTAATAAAAAATCAGTAGTGGCAGAAGGTAGAACTACGAATAATTATCAATACGCAGGTGATGATTTAGATGAGTTTTGTGATATCATAGACCCAGAATGGCTGGGGCCGATTCCTTACACTCTGGTTGTAGCTCCAGGAGGAGAAGTCATATTCCGTCATCAAAATGAAATCGACCCGATTGAATTGCGTAAGGTTATTATCAAATACATGATGGATAACAAAGTTAAATAAGCTTTCCATTTGGTCGCTTATTTGTAAAAGCTAGCGATTCAAAGCAAAGCCTCAAACTCTTAGTTTGGGGCTTGTTGCTTTTATGAAGTAAAACTTGTTTTTTTTGTAAAATAATTCATAGTTTTGCCATGATTAGTATCAATGAAAACTTCTTGAAATTACAAGCTGGCTACTTATTTCCTGAGATAGCCAGAAGGGTCAATTTATATAGCTCAGAAAACTCTGATGCAGCTAAATCACTCATTCGTTGTGGGATTGGTGATGTGACAGAGCCATTGCCTTTGACTGCTCGTGAGGCTCTGAAGGCTGGAGTGGATGAGTTAGGTTCAGCAGCTACATTTCGTGGTTATGGTCCTGAGCAAGGTTATGACTTTTTACGTGAAGCTATTGCGGATCATGCTTATGCAGGTGTTGACGTGAATGCAGATGAGGTATTTGTTTCTGATGGCTCTAAATGTGACACGAGTAACATCCTTGATATTTTTGGTCATGATAACAAGATTGGTATTACGGATCCAGTATATCCAGTATACGTAGATACTAATGTTATGGCAGGTCATACAGGTGAGGCTGACGAATCAGGTAGTTATGCTGGGTTACACTATCTAGAGTGCAATAAAGATAATGGCTTTGTGCCAAGTATTCCTGATGAGGCTTTAGACATTGTCTATCTTTGTTACCCTAACAACCCTACTGGTGCTGTAGCGACACGCGAGCAACTTGAGGCTTGGGTCGCCTACGCTCTTAAGCACAAAGCTATCTTACTTTATGATGCTGCTTATGAAGCCTTTATCCAAGATGATTCAGTACCACACAGTATCTATGAAATTGAAGGCGCACGTGATTGCGCAATTGAATTTAGATCATTTTCTAAAAACGGTGGCTTTACTGGTGTACGTTGTGCGTACAGCATCGTGCCTAAGAATTTAACAGCCACTACAAGCAAAGGTGAGGAAGTGACTTTACACAGCTTATGGCAACGTCGCCAAAGCACTAAGTTTAACGGAGTAAGTTACCCAGTACAAAAAGCTGCTGCTGCATTATTCACTCCAGAAGGCAAAGCTGAAATAGGTGCACTCATTGCTAACTACATGGAAAATGCACAATTACTCAGTGATGCTTGCAAATCTGCAGGCTTAACTGTTTATGGTGGCGAGAATGCTCCTTATGTATGGATTGCCTGTCCGGAAGATTTAGATAGTTGGGGTGCTTTTGACCTCTTTCTTGAGAAGGCACAGGTAGTTGTCACTCCAGGTGCTGGTTTTGGTCAGGGTGGTGAGGGCTACTTCCGTATTTCAGCCTTTAACTCACGCTCTAATGTTGAAGAGGTTTGTAAGCGTATTACGAACTTATTTAATTAACTTATTTAATGATGAAAATAACTTATCTAGGTCACGCTTCTTTTATGCTAGAAATAGCGGGCAAATCATTGTTGATTGACCCCTTTATCTCAGCTAATGAATTAGCCAAGGATATTAACCTAGATGAGTTAAAGCCTGATTATATATTACTCACACATGGTCATCAAGACCATGTGCTGGATGTTGAGGTCATCGCCAAGCAAAGTGGCGCTACCATTATATCTAATTTTGAAATTGTATCTTGGTTCGCCGAGCAAGGGTTAGAGGGACACCCTATGAACTTTGGAGGTGAATATACTATAGATGGCATCACTATGAAGTCAGTAGTAGCTCAGCACTCTAGTGTCTTGCCAGATGGTACTTATGGTGGAAATCCTGGAGGTTTCGTAATTTGGGATGCTAGTAGTTGTGTTTATATTGCAGGAGATACTGCGCTGACATTAGATATGCAGCTTATACCTCAGACTTGTCCCCCATTAGATGTGGCTATTTTACCTGTAGGTGATAACTTTACCATGGGTTACAAAGATGCGTGCCTTGCAGCAGATTTTGTTAATTGCGATAAAATCATAGGTTGTCACTATGACACTTTTCCTCCTATTGAGATTGACCATGATGAGGCTCAAGCGCATTTTGCCAACCAAGGTAAGAGCTTACTACTCATGGGTATAGGAGAGCAGGCTGAATTTTAAAATCTCAATTTATGAAAATTTTAGTAACAGGAGGCGCTGGCTTCATCGGCAGTGCCGTAGTGCGTTATATTATTAACAATACTACAGATGAAGTTATTAATGTAGATAAGCTCACGTATGCAGGTAATCTGGCGTCATTAGCTCCTGTTGATCAATCAGGCCGCTATCATTTTGAACAGGTTGATATCCTCAATAAGGCTGAGCTTACAAGAGTATTTAATCAGTATCAACCAGACGCTATTATGCACTTAGCGGCTGAGTCTCATGTGGATAGGTCTATTGATTCAGCAGGTGAGTTTATCGAGACTAATATTGTAGGCACTTACCAATTACTAGAGGTAGCGAGAGCTTATTATTTGCAACTTAATCCAGAGCAACAAGCTGCCTTTAAATTTCATCATATTTCAACTGATGAGGTGTATGGTGATTTAGAAGGAACTACTGATTTATTTACCGAGGAGACCTCTTACGAGCCAAGCTCTCCTTATTCTGCGTCCAAAGCTGCGTCAGATCATTTAGTTAGAGCGTGGGGGCGTACCTATGGCCTTCCTATTGTGGTGACTAACTGCTCTAATAATTACGGCCCCTACCATTTCCCAGAGAAACTCGTGCCACATATTATACTCAATGCTTTAGCAGGTAAGTCGCTGCCCATCTATGGTGATGGCTCTCAGATTAGAGACTGGCTCTACGTGGAAGATCACGCTGAAGCTCTTTACATAGTCGTCACTCAAGGAGAGCTCAACGAGACTTACAATATAGGCGGGCATAATGAGAAAAAAAACTTAGAAGTGGTTGAGTACCTCTGTGAATTACTTGAGGAATTGGCGCCAGAGCAAAAAACTCAAGGCTTACTAAATTACAAAGATTTAATTACTTTTGTGGCGGATAGACCAGGGCACGATGTGCGTTACGCGATTGACGCTAGCAAGATTCAAGCTGAGTTAGGATGGCAGCCTAAAGAGACCTTTGAAACAGGTATGCGCAAAACGGTTGAATGGTATCTAACTAACGCTCCTTGGTACGAGGCTATTTTATCAGGTGATTATCAACTTGATAGAAAAGGACTATAAGGCTATTAAAGAAATATGGATTTTAAAACCACAGAAGACACCGAAGTCACAGAAGGTTTTTTATATAAAGAGGAAAGCTACGAGATAAGAGGTGCTATTTATGAAGTCTATAAGCAAGTAGCATTAAATTTAAATTATAAAGGGGAATTATTAAATCAAACTTATAAGCCTAACTTTATTTGTTATAATAAAATCATCGTTGAGATTAAAGCGGTCATTCTTTTAAAGCCAGAACACAAAGCTCAACTTATCAACTATTTAAAAATGACTCAATTAAGAGTGGGTTTATTAGTTAATTTTGGTGAACACCCTAAAGCTAGAATAGAGCGTGTTATTCTCTAGTAT
>Ga0209533_1001263_pt1 | contig 23653 bp, 24 predicted proteins | sample COG_04_FD_184748 | JGI IMG/M metagenome (GOLD analysis project Ga0209533, IMG submission 184748) | Pelagic Microbial community sample from North Sea - COGITO 998_met_04 (SPAdes) (version 2) | ecosystem: Environmental > Aquatic > Marine > Neritic zone/Coastal water | place: Helgoland, sampling...
GTTATTGGGGGAATAGAATTCGTAGTAAAGTTTTTCATTTATTATGGCCACGAGCGAGCTTGGAATTTGATTCAATAAGCTTAGTTATCGATAAGGGTATTTATCGCACGCCATGATTTGGATGTGGATTTGGCTTCGTTTTGTTACTTTTTTAATCTAGCCCCGCCGAACCGCCCGAGATAACCGAGCAATACCGTGGCGCTGGTAGCGTATCAGTTTGTGGGTATCCGAAGAGCGACGGGATACCGGGCCACCCTTTCGCCTCTCCTGTCTTTGCATATCGGCAAAAAAAGCTGCCATCTCTCGCACATCTTGAGGCTCACTGCCCGACGGACTGAGAAGCTCGCTAAAGATAGGGTGCGAGGCCTTCACATTCATATCACGCAAAAACTCATCCTCTGGCTCGGGGCTGGTATAGGTATCGTAATAGGCATCCATCACCCGTCGGTAATTAAGAAGTCCCACTGCAATATCAGCACAGGCGAAGGCAGAGAACCCCTCCCCCGCAATTAAATCGATAAGCTCCTGATACTCATTGGATAATTCAAAGGTGGGGGCACTATTTAAACCATGCTTACGAGAATTTTGGCTACTGGCCCTCTTCCCAGCCACTGACTTCGGACCCGTTGATTTAAGTGCATTAGAGCGATTTGCAAGGCTCCTATGAGGATTTATCGTCAAGCGACAGAACCCCCTTCACAGACTGCTTTGATTCAAGTGCCGCCAGCTCAAGGTCCATACGCTTAATCAGGCGTGACTTATAGTCTATGGAGTCGATACTCCTTTGAAGGTGCCTAATCGTCTGGTGCTGGCGGTGGATCAGATCATCCACCATCTTGATGTGCCTGGCCGCATCCTTAAAGGCCTTAGCACGAAGATCAGACAGGGTCAGATTGGCATCAATAAGAGCTTCTTCAATCAGGGCTGCTTGATCCGTCTGCGCGCTACCGTTCAGATAATGCTCAAGGGCCACCGACAGTGCACTGTTCCCAGAAGCCATCCAGTTACTGCCCCCCCTAGACAAAAGCCTCGCCATCGCCTCGTGGAGCAGAAGCTCTTTATCGGCAGTATGCCTCCTAATCCACCAGAAGCACTCATTGAGCTGGCTGACCAGAGCAACCGCCAAGGGTGAGGGATTGTCAAGCTCGGATAAAAGACTTTGCAAACCTGATTGGAACTCGGCCTCAGATTCATCAGGCAAAAGCTTGGGGCTTGATAGGAAGGGTAAAAGAGACTTGGATTTATCTTCAACAGGCATAGCAACATCCAAATAAATATCGGAGTGGACATTATAAAGCATAAGCTAAAAGATAAAGCAGTTAGAACTTAGTCGTCGCACTTGATAAGCAGGGTCACGCCTGGGTTAACCAACGGATCGCCGGTGAATTCAATGCCGGCTGACTCTAAAGTTGCCTTGAGTTTCATTAAAACAGATAAATTAGCTGCAGGAACACCACCTAACATCTCATAACGACGTAAAGTCGTTGCCCCAACAGTACTGCGTTTTGCTAACTCAGCAGCACTCCAACCTAAAAGTGCACGAGAAGCCTTGATTTGTTCAGCAGAAATCATTTATTATCCATTTATGGAATATAATATTCCATTTAAAGTGCTTTAATTTCCTATTAAGGAGAATAACATGATTGACAATATTTTCGCCAAATTCGATGGCGCTTTTGCCAAAAATACCATCAGGGCCTACAGATCAGACTTTATGCAATACCAGAGCTGGTGCCTAGAAAATAAGCTAAATCCAATACCCGCAAATGGAGAGACCATAGCAACCTACATCGACTATCTTAGCGACAATAATAAAAGCGCCACCATCCGCCGACGAATCAATAGCCTAGGGACCGTACTCAAACTCTCCAAAAACCATGACCCCACCAAACAACCAGAAGTAATACTGGCTCTAAAACGTATGCACCGCAAAATTGGACGGGCACAGCAGCAAGCCACTCCACTCACAAAGCCGCTACTTAACCAGCTACTTAGAAACTGCGATAACAGTCTCAGGAGTTTAAGAAATCAAGTCCTCCTAAGACTCGGCTACGAAACAATGCGCCGCCGGTCGGAACTTTGCGCCTTTAAGTTTGGGGACATCTGTAAGGGGGCTAACGGAAAACCGGCTATCCGTCTTAACTTCTCAAAGACAGACCAATTCGGGACTGGAAAGATACTACCCATCAGCAAAGAACTGTTCGACCTATTAAAAAAATGGAGGAGTGTGATCAGTCCTGAAGGCTATATTCTGAGATCAATTAATAGGCATGGGCATTTTGGGAACAACCTACACCCAGCAAGTATCAGTACCCTATTAAAAGAACTGCAAAAGCACTTGAAAATGGACTCCAATGAACAGCCGCTCAGCGGCCATTCGTTTAGAGTGGGTGCCGCGATTGATCTGCTAGAGCAAGGCGAACCACTGGAAAAGATAATGCTCAGAGGCGGATGGCAGACGGATTCGACTGCCATGTCATATCTTAGAAATTGGATCGCATAAAGCGGGGGCAAGAAGAGCCACAACGGTTAATCGGTATAATTAAGGGCCCGCTTCAATACGCAGGGCGGCTCTGGCAAATCTTTGAAAACACGCCAAACTGCCGAACTCTTAGGTGCTAAAATAATCCACACAGTCATAAGGATACTTAAAAAATAAATAGAAAGACTTTTATTGGACACAAACCACTCCTCTAGCTCCCCTTTGTAAGGGGCTAGGACAGAATCATAAAAGCTGACTGATGCTGAAGCGCCGTCCATTAAACCCTCTTCATTGCGGATCACCACCTGTTGCACACCTGAAAGGCCTGGCCTCACAGACTTTATAGCATCTTGTGTCACGGCAGAATAACAACTGAACGTATCCTTAGTCAGAGGCCGGGGGCCAATCACACTCATATCTCCTAAAAAAATATTTAGAAGCTGTGGAAGCTCATTAATTTTAGACTTCCGGAGCAACCCACCAAATGGAAGTATCCTAGGATCACCTTTCATAGTTATAGTGCCAGTGCCAATGTTGGGGCTATCCTTGAGCATCGTCGCAAATTTAAATAAGCCAAAAAACTCGCCCTCCTTTCCAACACGCTTTTGGGTAAAAAAAACCTCCCCCTCTCCCGAGAAACGTAAAAGCACTATAATTGGGATAAGTAGTGGTGAAAGTACGAGTAGGGCTAAAGTAGAAAAAATAATATCAAATAATCTCTGCATGATTACATCCTCTGATCGAGATATTTGCCAGTTTCTTTATGTGCAAAATCGGGTAAGAGCCCAAAGTATAATTTAATAATATCCTCTTTAGCCCAAATTCCATTTGCCCTCAAAGCCTCTATACCATCCATAAATTCAATTAACTTATGATCATCAAATTTCGCGTCATTCTGAATCACCCCAACAGTTTGGAAGCGAGTCATATCCAGATTTTCCGCCTCTGTAAAGAATTCCTCAAAATCTTTTTCTCCTGTTGTATCGCTCTTAAAAAAATAACAGGGCCATTGTTTCTTTTTAATCAATTCCTCCGCTCTATCTCTAGCCTCGCTCTCCGTCGCACATTCATAAGGCTCATAACCATGTTGCCTCAAGTATTTTCTAGCGATATCAGAAAATGTAATAAGATTTAATTTTTCACTTAACTTTGGGAAAAAGACGTCTCTGTTGTCCCCTAAAAGCCCAGAAAGCAAACAGAGTTCACCTGACTCCTGTTGCGTCACAAAGTATCTGCGCACGTCATTTGGAGCAGAGAAGGGCTGCGATTTTGCAAAGCGATTATTAAATCCATGTAAAAGAGAACCGTCGGAGAAGGCAACATTAGCAAACCGAGCCATTGATATATTCTGACTTACACTTTCACGCATCATGAACATTTCCATGATACGCTTACTCGCACCCATCATGTTGACAGGGTTTGCTGCTTTGTCTGTAGATACACAGAAATACTTCTTTGCGCCACTATCCTTAGCCAACCGTAAGGTTTTGACAGTATTAAATACATTAACCATAATCATTCGCATTAGAGTATAAGGATCTTTCTCACTTCTCACATGCTTCAAGGCCGATAGATTGAATACATAGTCATAGGGACCTTGGACAGCCATCAAGGCCTCAAATTCGAGGCCACCACAATCTATGGCAAATGTTCTAAAGTCACCAAATCCATATCCAATGGTACTTCTAATATCTCTTACGAGCTCAACCATATTATTCTCGGAAATATCCACCACATGGAGAGCATTAGGCTCACGTTTAAAGATCTCCCGCGTGACCGCTTGGCCAATAGTACCTGCACCACCAATCACCAGAAACCTTGACCCAGATACGATATCCTTAAGTGTGTTTTCCAGCTTTTGAATATCTGGACCAAATAGCTCCTGATCCCTGCCTATCATCGCCAAATCAATCATATTAATACCTTATTATAATGGTAAGTGTTATTACTCGGATTTATCTAACAAAGACGCCGGACTCCAACCTAATGTATGCTTGGTATGCTCATCGTTAACACTTAAGTCACTCACCAACCGCCGCGACATGTCACTTTTACCGATCAAAGAGAACATAAGGTGCAAAACAAAAGCTGGTAGTGAAAATAGAATTGGCTTGACCCCCGCATCTTTAGCGAGCATTCTGACAATATCAACCGTCGATCTATCACACTGATCCTTGACCATAAAAATCTGGTTTTTAGCCGCTGGATTCATGACGCATTCTTTAATCAAGTCACATAAATTTTCTAGCGAAACCAAACTTCTACGATTTAGTGACAAGCGCTTAAAAGGAAGAGGGATCCGCAGTTTCACTGCCCGCTGTAAAGAGTCCAAATTACCTTTTACACCCGGACCATAAATCAACGGAGGTCGGATAATCACGACTTCAAGACCACTTAAGCGCCCCAGCTTAATCAACTCATTTTCAGCTAATAATTTCGAACTGCCATAGCTCCCCAAAGGTTGCGGAACTGAGTCATGGTAGAAAGGAGCATCAGGAGAAGTTTGTTCACCTAAGACCTTGAGTGAGCTCAGAAAAATAAAGCGCTTTACTCCCTGCCTGTGCGCAGCTTCAGCCACTCTAATCATTGCATGACAATTTATTTCGTTATAGATTTGCTTATAATCAGAGCCCTCTTCGTTACCACGATGAGTTCTAGCCACAGTGTAGACAACTGTCGTGATCTCATCAAAGACTCCCTCATACTTTTCGCCCGAAAGTACATCACCAATTTCAATAGTCGAAGGCGTTAGAGATTCACTACTCAGCTTTCTCACCATAGCGATTACGTTCAAACCGTCTCTATTCAATAAACTAGTTAGATATGATCCTACGAAACCTGACGATCCAACAACCGCGATTTTTTGACGACCAAACCGTTCCTTTGACACTTATCGCTCCTTATTGGTTTAAATGAACATTTCACTTTTGGCCCTGAAGCCAATTTTAAGATTTTGTAATTTTAACAAACTTTCTAAATAATTTACTGCGCGAGGGTAAAACGATAATGGTAAGAGCTTCAATAATTGTTCTCGCCATTTTTGCTATCGTTGTTCTAGGATGAAAAACTAAAAACTCGAACCACCGGAATCCTGAGCCTCTTAATATCGAGTTGGCGTTTAAGCCCCCACGTATGCTATATAGCGGCTCCAAGGCAAAAAAAATCAAGCTCAGGCCTAACACCGTGGAAGTAATTAGCAAAAATATTTTTTCGGAGAGCTTATTCCAACGATAACCATTCCCTTGTTAGGTATCAAACCCAAAAATTCTGACAAGAAGCAATTAAATCTATATGCAGATGACGAGCGGCTAATTTGTAGATAGGTAAAACCTAGAAATAAATTGCTTTCCTCGTTAGTTTAAAGCAATTTATTTAAGAATATGTTCCTCTATCTGATACATTTCTAACCGCTTAGATTTTCTCAAATATAAAGCCTGAACATAAACAAGTAACTCTCTCCACCTGCCTCTATAAGAGCGGCAAAGTCTAAAAAGATAGCTCAAACTAACATCGCCTGTCAGCTCATAGCGCTCTAAAAGACCAACAAAGCTCTTTAGATTAACCATATCATTCTGATCAAACGCAATATAGCGGCATCGCTTTGAAATAGCCGCATGGTGAAACATATTCTTTAACGTTGCATCTCGGAATACTGTATTTGGCATTACAATAACAGGACAGTTTTTTTCGGGCATATGAGAAATATTGTCAACTGAAATCACCTCCCCCTCTTTTACTTTGAATCCTCTATCATCAACTGATTCAGGCGAGGTTATCAAAAACCGAATTGGTACTTTAAGTTTAGAAGCTCCAGATTTTTTCAGTAGAGACGCAAATTTATCCAGAATCTTATTGTTTATTTTAACTTTAGACTCTCGATCCTGATAAAACTCAATACGCTCAGAAACTCGGATGGCGTATTCTTTTAAATAGCGCTCTTTATTGGTAAAGCAATCTTCATTTACAAAGTTAAATCCAGTCATAGACGACCAAGAAGACCCAGGCAGCATCACTTCAAGACTCCATGGAAGATCGGAAAACCTGCTTGTCATATAGGATCTCAATTCAACAGGATCAGATATATAGCTATTAAACTTAAGCCCATCGTAGTTTAAATGGCAGTGATTTGATGCAAATGGTATTGCATAACGTGGTTTAACTCGGTCCATAAATAACTTGAAAGATCGAAAATAATGCTCTCTATCATCATTAATAAAACTGCCATCATTCGGAATTTCGTAACAGACCCTTGCATTTGCTGATGAGTGAGACCTAAGCGCAAAATCAATAGGTCCATGCTTGTTAACTATATAGTTTAACGGAAGTCCTGCAATCTTAGCATCGTTGGCATTCAATATAGTTACGCCATGCGCCTCAACAACTATAGCGCTATCTGTGAGAAATAAGCCAAAATTATAAAACGTGATTTTTATATCCCCCACATAAGTGGATATACCATGACCCACCTTTGTAATATCGGAGTATCCGATGGAACGTAAATCTTCCACCGACCGAAGACTAGGATCATCTGAAACAATCACTGGTTTGTCTTTGAAGTATTTTTTAAGCGTTGGACCATGCCAATGATCCCAATGCAAGTGACTAATAATTACAGCATCAACTCCGTCGAGCTCCACCTCACTGTAGACAGCCTCTGGAAAATTCCACCAGGACCGCCAATAGCATGAACCTACCAGCCACGGGTCGATAATTACTGAGGATGTCTCTGTTTTTACCAGAAGACATGCATGAGAAAGGATCTTTAACTCACAACTCATTGTCAACTCCTTTTTTTAATTGCTCTTGATTTATTCTTACACAAAGTTAGATTTCCGCAACACGCAATTCGCACTTAGTAAATGAGTTTTCCGTAGAATATAGTAACCACTATCGGGCAAAGGCATTTATCACAAGTCGGCTTTTTAGGACTTAAACTTATCATTCATTTGGTGATCCCTCACTGCTTCCTAAATACTGACATCATGGATTCTCGCGTGTCACTGCCTAACAAATAGAACCCAACCCAGATATCACAAAACAAACGTGACGCTGCAACCAAATCATGTAATTACAAACGGATAAGAGATAGTGCATCACAAAATAGCTTAGCTTAACCAAGCTATTTGAGATAAAATATGGATCCAGAATCCAAATATTTACAAATTTCTAAAACTTTACCAGATGAAATTTTGACACCACATTTTTGACTCCCGAATTCCAATCCGAAGGTTTAACACCAAAAGTATTTCTAATCTTATGGCAATCTAAAGCAGAGTATTTTGGACGTTCTGCTATTGTTGGATAATCAGAGGTCAGAATTGAATGAATCGAACCTGGAGTCTCAAGGCCAAACATTGTAGCTTCTTCGAAAATAACTCGCGCAAACTCATACCAAGAACAGATCTGATCTCCACAATAATGGAATATGCCAGAGGCCGAAATTTCCTCATTAAGTTGTGCCATCATAATAGCGATTACCTTAGCGAGATCATGTGCATACGTAGGACAACCAATTTGATCGCCTACAACACTTAGTTCATCTCGAACGGAGCCCAGCCGCAGCATTGTTTTTAAAAAGTTATCCCCATACTCACTAAAAACCCATGCAGTTCTTATAATTATATACTTACATCCTGACGATTGAATTGCTAACTCACCAGCTAACTTTGTATGACCATAAACACCTTGGGGGTTAGTCTTATCTAACTCAAGATAAGGCGACTTGGAGTTGCCGTCAAACACATAGTCGGTGGAAATATGAATTAGCCAGCAACCTAATTCGAAACAGATAGTGGCAAGATTGTCGACAGCTAAATGATTAATAAGCTCCGCATTCTCCTTATCATTTTCAGCCTTATCGACTGAAGTATAAGCAGAAGCATTTATGATCACATCCGCTGCTATATGTGTGATTTTTATCCTAGCATCTTCAAATTCAGAAACATCAATTTGATCACGTGATGTATACGTAACCTCATAATTTGTATTTTTTAGCTGATCATTTAGGCATCGACCAAGCTGACCTTTGCAACCTATCACGAGCACTTTCATCATTTTAAATCAACAAGCTTTTTAGCATTAGCATCTTTGTCAGACAAGCGAGGATTATCTATTGGCCAAGGAATATTTAGATCAGGATCATTCCACAAAATGCTTCCTTCGTCATTAGAATCATAATAATCAGTACACTTATATTCAAAATCTGCGGTTTCCGAAAGCACAACAAAACCATGGGCAAATCCAGGTGGCACCCAAAATTGAGTTTTATTCTCCTCGGAAAGGATTACAGCTTCCCATCGGCCGTATGTTGGCGAGCCTTGGCGTATGTCCACAGCAACATCATAAACCACACCTCGAACCACCCTAACCAATTTCCCTTGAGGTTTAGTTTTTTGGAAGTGCAGCCCACGCAATACACCTCTTGATGAGCGTGAGTGGTTATCTTGAACAAAGGGCAAGCTGATACCCACAAGATCTGCATACCTATCTGCTTGAAATGTTTCCAGAAAAAAACCGCGCTCATCACCAAACACCTTAGGCTCAATAATGACGCAGTCTTTTAATTTAGTTTTAATCACATTCATTTATAGCCACCCGCAACCTTGGCTAAATATTCGCCATAGTTGGTCTTTTTAAGTGCGTCAGCTTGCTGTAACAGAGTATCTTTATTTATCCACCCCTGATGAAAAGCAATTTCTTCCAAGCAGGCCACTTTAAGACCCTGACGATGCTCAACTGTTTGTACAAATTGGCCAGCTTCAATTAAGGAGTCATGTGTGCCCGTATCAAGCCAAGCAAAACCTCGGCTTAAGAGCTCAACTGTTAGATCCCCTCTATTTTGATAGGCATTATTAATATCAGTAATCTCTAGTTCGCCACGGGCAGAAGGCTTTATAGCTTTTGCAATTTCAATCACATCATTGTCGTAAAAATATAACCCTGTTACCGCGAAATTTGATTTAGGATTTTTCGGTTTTTCTTCAATCGAGGTAACTTTGCCATTAGTATCAAAATCAACCACACCAAATCGCTCAGGGTCTTTTACGTGGTATCCAAAAATAGTTGCACCATTTTCTTTTGAAGTCGCAGCTTTTAAATTTGTAGTGAAATTTTGCCCGTAAAAAATATTATCCCCAAGGACTAGTGCAACATTACTATCGCCAATAAAATCTTCACCAATTAAAAAAGCCTGAGCTAGGCCATCGGGGCTTGGCTGAATGGCATACTCTATTTCGATGCCAAAATCAGAACCATCGCCCAATAAACGTTGATAGCCTGACATATCTTCAGGGGTGGAAATAACCAAAATTTCTTTAATACCCGCAAGCATTAATACAGAAATTGGATAATAGACCATTGGCTTATCATAGACAGGCAATAACTGCTTGGAGACGCCTTTGGTGATTGGGTGAAGGCGTGTTCCAGAACCACCGGCTAATACAATTCCCTTGTAATTTGTGGTCATATTATTCTCCTAAACGCTCAAGACGGTAGGCACCCGAAAGCACTCTCTCCCACCATTGACGATTATCCAAATACCATTGAACAGTCTTACGCAAACCACTTTCAAAGGTTTCCTCTGGCACCCAACCCAATTCACGTTCAATTTTAGAAGCATCAATGGCATAACGCACATCATGACCAGGTCGATCTTTAACAAAGGTTATTAAATCTCGATAACTTTTCACTCCTTCCGGTTTCTCTGCAGCAAGTTCTTCCAGAAAATCACAAATAGTTTCAACTACCTCAAGATTAGTTTTTTCGTTGTGGCCACCAATATTATAGGTCTCACCAACTTCACCCTCAGTGACGACCTTGATGAGTGCCTTTGCATGATCCTCAACATATAGCCAATCACGTATCTGTGAGCCATCACCATAAATAGGCAAAGGCTTACCATGCATCGCATTCAAAATAATATGAGGAATTAGCTTTTCAGGAAAATGATATGGACCATAATTATTAGAGCAGTTGGTAATAATTACCGGTAAACCATATGTTCGCCTCCAAGCACGTACCAAGTGATCAGAAGCAGCTTTGCTTGCAGAATAGGGTGATGAAGGAGCATAAGGGGTTTTCTCTGTAAATAAATCATCCTTGCCTTTCAGATCACCATAGACTTCATCAGTAGAAATATGATGGAAGCGAAATTTACTTTTACCCTCATCATTAAGACTCACATAAAAATTAAGCGCGGCCTCAAGAAGATTAAAACTACCCATAATATTAGTCCTAATAAAATCATCAGGATTATCTATTGATCGATCAACATGACTCTCGGCCGCAAGATGCATTACGTTAGTTGGTTGGTGCTTTTTAAATACTCTAGCAAGTGCTTTTGCATCGCAGATATCGACTTTCTCATGGGTATATTGTCCCGAAACCGCAATTTCCGGTAGAGAGTCAAGATTACCCGCGTATGTTAACTTGTCTACGTTAACCACATCAAATTCTGACATTTCAATTAATTCACGGATTACCGCACTACCGATAAACCCAGCACCGCCTGTAACTAAGATTTTCAAACTAAGATTCCTTAAAGTTAAAAAGTTGTGATTTATATATTATTTAATAGTAGATTCTGGTTGTGTACAGCGGAATAATTGACTACTAAGAGTAAACTAAAATTTGTCTAAAAAATGCAGTCCCTGATATATCTCGACATAGGTATGTGTGATGAAACGCTAATTTAGTGGAGCAAAACCTTACAATTATTAGAATTATTAACAGAAAAGAGATTAAGTGGCATAAATCGTAACAAAAAAAAACATTTATTAGCTATACCCATCTGGATTTTTTGACTGCCACCTCCATGTATCCTCACACATTTGCTTTAAATCTTTTTTTGCTGACCATCCCAAACATTCTTTTGCATAAATTGGATTAGCATAGCATGAGGCGATGTCTCCTTGACGCCGAGCTTCAACCTGATACGGAATAGGCCTTTTTGAAGCTAGCTCAAATGCCTTGATAATGTCAAAAACAGAATAGCCAATACCCGTACCAAGATTAATTGTAAAGATTCCCTCGGAAGAAGATAATTTTTCAATTGCCTTTAAATGTCCTTCCGCTAGGTCAACCACATGGATATAGTCACGCACTCCAGTTCCATCCGGGGTGTCATAATCGCCCCCAAAAACTGAAAGTTTTTTTCGCTTACCAACAGCTACTTGACTGATAAATGGCATCAGATTGTTTGGCACTCCGTTAGGAACTTCACCTATCAAACCAGACTCATGTGCCCCAACGGGATTAAAATAGCGTAACGAAACAATTTTCCATTGCTGATCGGACCTGTATAAGTCATTAAGAATTTTTTCTATCATTAGCTTAGAGTTGCCGTATGGGTTCTTCGGGTTTTGAGTAGGCATTGACTCATCGAAAGGGAGCCCTTTAGGCTCTCCGTAAACGGTAGCTGAGGATGAAAAAACAATTGACTTGACATGGTGTATAGCCATCGATTTAAGTAATTTTACTGTTCCACCAACGTTATTTTCATAATAGATAATCGGATTTTCAACTGAATCTGAAACAGCTTTTAATCCAGCGCAATGTATAACGGAATCAATTTTATGGTTCATAAATACATCATCCAAATCTTGAGACTTACATATATCTCCCTTAATAAACAACGGGGTACTGTTAGTAATTTCGGACACGCGCCTCAATGACTCAATTGATGAATTAGAAAGATTATCGAACACTATAACTTCGTAGCCACTTTCAATAAGTAAAAGCGTTATATGAGACCCAATATAACCAGTGCCACCAGTAATTAAAATTTTTCCCACAGCTAATATACCTTTCTAAATTTACCAATCTTCCCTTCATTTCACGCCGTTCGATCTCCAGCATGACACACTAAGGGCAAATGATTATGATTAAAATCCAACGAGAGGCTTTCGTAGGCGAACTATAATTTCCCTGTGATCTTTTAAAGAACGAAAACTAGTTGAATCGATAAAACCCAAATAACCTATCATTAAAATATTTTGTTTTTCACTGGTCTTTACTTCCAGAAAAGAGAAAGAGCAGTAGACTCCGTAAGTACCAAAAAAAATGTTTTGAGAATAACCGCCTGTTGGCATGTTGACCAATATGAACAGCCTTTATTGACTTCAAAAACCGTAAATCAATACCTTTCTGTTTTAATCGCTTGCATAAATCAACGTCTTCAAAATACATAAAATAGCGCTCATCAAAACCACCTATCAGTTTAAATTTAGATGAACGAATACATAGAAATGCTCCAGAGGCCCAATCAATAATTGCTCCATCCTCTAAGCTATCTTTTTGATAAGGCTTGTTAATTGGTTTCATGAGGAAACCAGACACTACGTCATGAGGTTTTGGGAAATAACGGAGAGAATTATCATACTCATCATAAGTATGTTGTTTGAACAAATTAGGAACATAAAAATGGTTTACAGTCTGTAACAAATAACTGGTCAGCATATTAAAATAGTCTATTTCAATAAAAACATCCGGATTAATAAGCAAAAACCATCCATCGGACTCAATAATTTCATTACGAATAAGGTATCTATATATTTCGTTATTGTTTTCGCCAAATCCTTTGGTATTATTTTTCCCTAAATAATCAATTTGGTTTTCGTCACAGAAAATAGCCAACTGAGTCTGGCCAAGGTTATCCTTAATAATAATTTTGACATCACTCAACAATCTAATTTTTTTCAAGCCTTCATTAGATGCGATTAAGTCATAGTGCCCATGAGAAACTATTGACACAACAAATTTAGTTTTCACTGATTACCCTTCCGTGTTTATGACATGTTTAATAACACTGCGTTCTTAAATTTACTAACAGATGAAATCTTGTTTACTCAAAAATTAAGGGAACCAACTTAAAACAGAGGTCAATGCTCCATTAAATCAAACGATGCTAATTTTTAGTTGATAAACTCAGATAAAACGTCCTTTATAAGCGGTATATTTCCCATACGTGCGGGCACGTGATTAGTCACCTTATTTTTGTAGACGCTTGTCAATTCTTCAGGATCATCACACAATTCTACAAGACCAAGCTTTGCGTAATGGTTTGCTAAGGAGTCTTGCTCGGCATCCGTCTCTCCAAACTCGATTTTTCGCGGGATTACTATGACCCTATTGCCTGATTTAATTGCATCGAACATACTCCCAAAACCCGCTTGGCAAATAATTAATTCACTTTTGGATATCAGTTCGAGTAAGTCATTGTTAGAGCAAAAATCGAACCCTTCCAGATCCGTACCGTCGAGTTTAGAATGGCCGTGCTGTATAACACAATCCAAGCTGCAATCATTTTTTAGTTTAGAAACAGCAACTATAAACCGTCGAAACTCTAGGTGACTGGTACCAACAAGTGCAACAATCACAATAACCTTCCCAATTTGGCATTTGGAAAGTATTGTTTTAAACCTTCATACTGAACGACAAAAACCGTCGCATGCTGATATGCAAACTTTCCAGTTCTAGAGGGAACATTTACGCTTGCCGCTGTTTCAATAAATATCAATTTAGCGCTAAAATATTTTGTAAGAAAAATACTTGGCACAGCTATACCTGCTCCAGAGGAAATAATGAACTCAGGCCGATACTTCAAAAAATAAAAGAACGTTTGCGCAAAGCAGAGGGCATAAGCCAATAAGGACCTGTGGGGGTTAACTATGAATTTCACAACTCCACCATCTTGAGAGACAGTCTTTGTTTTATAAGTCAGCAGCGTAGCTTGACTAAAGTCAAAATCATCAGGAAGTGATTCATAAAGCTCTTTTAAATGCCCGCCTCCAGAGGCCACAAGCAAGTACCTACGGCGAATCACTTTAGGCTCTCAATATTTTGTTCGATCGATCCAGAAGAGGTATCCAAGATTCTAATCTTAAACGTAGCCGATATTTTACTAAATGCGTCCAAGCGAAGAGTGAATTTTTTATCGTCTTTGATATCTGGCCTCCGAGATACAATCGTCTGTTCATTGCATGTGATAATAATTAGATTCGCCCTACTTTGTAGCCTTTTGACTAAATTAAAAAATAAATCTAAAACTAGTTGATCTTTTTTAGTGTCGACAATGAGATCTGCCATTGTATCCAGCAGATATCGATCATAGATATGGTGTATATTGGTGGACCCGATACTTCTTCGATTGCGAAACAAAAAAATCGGGTAGAAAATCAGGTGATCCACGTAACAACAATAGATGTAGAGGTAGCCGATAAGCCCATCATAATCATGATAACCAACCTTTCCCCACGAATGTCTTTCCACGTAGCTTTTACCAATTAGTCTTCCAAACATGTTAATAATTTTCGAAGAAAAATTAATAAATCTAAGCCAAAATGTTCTAGTGTCTCCTTCCTCACTGAGATGTTTGGAAAGTCCATCCACGATAGTAGATTTTCCCGTACCATCAGCTCCCGATATTATTATTAGCAACGCCAACCCTCAATATTTTCCTTGACCAAAGTTACTGCAGGTCGTGAATTTGGATATTTCATAAGGAAGTGCTCATCACCTTCAAAAAATGAGGGAGTCTCATCTGCCCGTAATTTTTCTAAAAATGTGAGGTCAGAAAAACAATATACATCCATGGGAAATCGTCTAATTACTCCTAGAAATCGAAGAAAGAAAGCATAGAAATAGGCTTTACATGACGACCGAAAGTCAGCTTTATGCATAATGCGGAGATCTAAATCACTCGAACTAGTCATCTCAACCCTGCAAAAACTGCCTATAACCAAAACGTCATCTATTCCAAATTTACGATAACTTGTGCCGATAAGTTGGATGAAATTTGACAGCTCATTAGTTGTTATAGCATCTCGCGAAAATAAATACCGCGACAACACAAAAAACTGGCCATTCAAAGAAAAATTAGCGAAGTGGCCAAGGATAGCAGCAAGAAAAATATTATTGATAAATACACTAAAAAGACAACAAAAAATAAGAGTGAACGATAATTTAAAAATAAGCTCTCCCCTTGTCATATAACGCATTCCCTGAAAAACAAAGTTAGCCAAAAGAACCATGTATTTTTTATTAAGTAGTGAAGTAATCATAGAAGAATTTTTGTGTTTTAGTTTTGGCACAAGAGATTCCTCAAGTTGTTATGCGATTGAGTAACACTTTGAAATACTTCCTCATTTTGATCCGTATCTTTAACGGCTCCAATTTTTAAAATCTCTCTAAGTTCAGATTCTGTTGAAATCAAGTTAATATTGATGATATTGCAAAATGGTGAGTCAGAGACGATCCTAGATAGGCCTGAATGTTTTGTAGTCAAAACTAACTTTTTAAGTTCGATAGCCTCAAGGACTACAATTGGTAACTCGCTAAACACAAAAGAAAAAGGTAAAAGAACCACATCTACATCACTCAGCTCGTTGTAGAGTAATTTCCTTGAGAGAACACCCCCAATAACCTCCACGTTTCCGATATGTTCAATCTGCTTTCTGTAAAGATCCAATTTCTTTTCAAGTTGATATCTCTCTGTTCTTACTATTAACTTGAACTCAATATTATTTTCTCGGCTACTTATATTCTTTATCAACCGGATCACATCATCGAAACCTCTAGACGTAAAAGGAGGTCCAAAGTAGCCAACAGAAATATCTTTGGTTGCATTCGGCTGTTTAAGATCGCTTACTCGCCCCCAGTTTCCTCTAAAATAGGGGTAATACATTATTGAGGCTTGTAATTTCTGTCCAATAAGATCGTATGAGCGATCAGAGATGAATATAACATTGTCTGCCTTTCGTAGATTATTCAGTAATATAAGCTGAGGAACCATAGAAACCAAAAAGATCTTCCATATATCTTTCCGGTTTTGCCATAATTTCAACGGTGTAGCTAATAAATCTTTACACTTATAAATTGGAAAGGACATGAGAAATATGACCTTTCCGTGATTAATAGGCGAAAAAAATAAATCTTTAATACTCCAGAACTTTATCACGACCGCATCCACTGAATCAGTAACATCAGAAAATGAGGACACTACTTTAACCTGACATCCTGCTAAAACCACTTCTTTTAAGTGTTTCACTGTATACCATGGCTGCCGCTTAGCATTCTCCAAAGAGTAGTCACTAACAACAATATAATATTTCTTATTCATAAAGATGTTTGTGTAGCCTGTTAACATTTTCTACGGAATAATGCGTTTCAACTTTATCTCGAGAGACCCGACCATCAAAGCCTCCATTTTGAATTAAACTGTAAGCGGCCTCAATCCCTTCTTTTAGGGCAATCACGGATCCTTGTTCAACGACTATTTCGTCAACCAATTCACATATAGACCCGTTGTTAGTCGTCAATATCAACATACTTGAGGCCATTGCCTCCATCAGGACAACGGGTATTCCTTCTTCACCCTCCTCTTTTGTAGCTTTTGAGGGAAGGCAAAACACTTGGCATTTATTATAAAAAAAACGAAGTTTTTCTGGACTCATTTTATCAAACACTATGACTTTATCAGTTACGTTAAACTCTTCGGCCAACGAATTCAGATCCAAGGGTCCCCAGCCTATCGTGATAAACTTAATGTTACCAAAATCAGGCAATAGTGATATGGCCTCAAATAACTCTCTAAAACCCTTTCGTTCCGTGTACCGAGCTACGGTCAAAAAGTACACCTCGTTAGATTTACTAAAATTCTCTAAATCAATCGACAGTCTGATCACTTCGATAAGCTCTGCCCTTACTCCAAAGTCTTCAATCAAAAGAGTCTTATTTTTCTCCGATATGCAGATGATATTGTCAGCTTCATTAATTATAGCTTTAAACAATTTTTCATTTGGGTTAGCAAAGATTTCGTGAGCATGAACAGTTAGGTTCAGAGTAATACCAGTAAGTCTTTTACAATAATACGCCACAAAGAATTTTTTATCGCCAAAGTGGCATTGAAGAGTATCTACGCTTTGCTGACGGATTTTTCTCGCAAAATATGTACCTATTAAAAACTCTGGAACAGCTCGATAACTAGCCGCATGGAAAAATAATTTTGTATAGGAATTAGGAGACTTCAAAAACTCTGATACAAAAGCAAATAATATTCCAAAGGCCTTTAATGTGAAAACAGGGATGATCTCAGAAGGGGAATACAGTCCTCCCCGATCCTTAAATAAACTAAACGCTATTATTTCAATACCTTTTTTTTGTAAAAGCAAAATCTCTCTATATATGAATGACTCTAAGCTATCTCTTATAGACAGGATATATGCTACTTTTCTCATATTTAACCCTCGAAAAATCCTAAAATATACGCATCCTGGAGTCATAATATCGGAAGATGATTTTCCTTAGATTATCAACAGCCAGGGAAGCGCGAAAAATACTTAATTAACTGATGATGATTTTGCGCTTATCAGGCCACTAAATATTTTAATGTATTGATCAGTAACAAATTCAGACGTTCTCGTATTGATTAATTCATTGGCATTTTGAATAGAAAAATCATACCCATCAAGCACATCCTTTATAGCAGAAAGGTAGCTGTCGGGGTCTTTTTCAACAACTAATCCAAGTCCGCCAGGCGCAAGTAAGGACTTTATGTCGCCTATATCGTTTGAAATTACGGGTGTTCCACAAGCAATAGACTCTATTGCAACAGTTGGGCTCGCTTCATGCCTGGAGCAAATAATTGTTGCAAGAGATTCATTAAAAACATGATTCACTCCATCAATATCCGTTTCACCTTTTAAAACTAAAAGATGACTAACACCGTCCAAATTAATAGCCTCTGTAAGCTCTAGTTTTCTTTCGCCCTCACCATAAATATTTATCTGAATAGCATTACTTTCAAAAAACAATTTATGCTTTTTAACAAGCCTGATCAAAAATGGAATATCTTTCACGTAAGACAGCCTCCCAACAAAACAAAATGACTTTATTTTTTTAATTGATTGACGAGAGCTAAATTTTGATACATCTACCATTGAGGCTAAAATTCTTAGTTTTTGTCGGTTGTTATTTTCAAAATTGTTGTACTTATTTTCAAAGGAAGATACGACATCCTGAGAAACAGGCACTAAAAAGTCTATCAACCATATCGAAGTTTTTTCAATAAGCCTAAAAACCATAAGGGCTACGCGTAATTTCAATCCGCCTTGTTTTTCTTTGAACACCTCAAAAGTGCGTCCGTGCATTGTGCAGACGACTTGACAGCCATTCCACCACCGTAAGAGCGCAAATGGCAGCCCAAAATAAAGCCGGTGCACATGCACTATAGAGCCCTTCATTAAGCTCCTATCTAAGGCAAACTTGAAGAGCTTTAAGGCGAAAAGAACATAGTTACATTTTTCAGCTACAACAGGAATAAACTCAAAGTTATTATTTTTCTTGCCAATCGTACCTTGACCTAAAAACAAAACTCTCGTCACCTCGCTTCGCTTCCTAAGTTCTTGAGTCAGCATTTGTAAATATCTAACACCGCCGCCCTGACCATCAATAGTAGGATCACATTGATAAACTTCAATTATTTTCAAAAACATCACCTAGACAAATTTTAAATAGAAATGGGGATCTTATTTTTACTAAATTGCTAAAACTTTACATTTTTCCTGCCAATCAAATTTTCTAACTGACATTACTGCCCTAAAACTTGTCTACCAAACAAGGAGTTTTATGCAGACGAGCACCCGCCCCCACTAACTTATCATCCCCGACTTACATTGGAACAACCATACAACAAATCGCATCAAGAGTTTCATTATCACCCAGTGGGGACATATCCGAACTATTGTCCATTACTAACGGTCCGTTCAATAAAAATTGTACCTACCTAAGTGAATATCATCTGCAAAAGGCCCAACATTGCTACAGGAAACGGAACCAATTTTTGTTAACTCCAAGACATCAGACGCTGAAATTTTAGTGTTGCCGCTGAAATACTGCTTATCAAATTATCAACCTAAGTTTAACGAGAGATTTCTATTTTATACGCTCTCACTAATATCTTGTTAATTAATAGCAACTTCCCTATCAAAATAGGTAACATTGAAGCGATGATATACAAAAAGAAGTCCATTCCGATCGAAAAATATACGATGCCAATACTTACTATTCTAGAGACCATTATCGCTAACGCAGTCCTTAACACGCTAGTTTCGTATCCAGTTTGGGAACCTATAGAATCTACAACTGCGCCGGCAGAGGGTATCACAAGAGCAACAATTAATAATACTTGCACCACCAAGGGGAGGTTATCGAGAGCTTCGAAGAAAACCATAGGCAGTACCGCAAGTACAACTAAAACTCCTACTGAACCCAAGACGATAATTAAAAAATATCTAATTAATGCAGGCCTAATACTTCGATATATTGATAAAAAGACTTTCCCCCTAATCTGAAATTCGTTACCCAATGTATTTAATGCAGGGTAAAGTGGAATAACAGAAATTCGCTCAACGGCCGTAAATATTCTCGTAACCATGAAGTATGCAGCTGAAATATCGGGCTCAAAGATGAGCGTAATCAACAACACATCTCCCCATGATGTGAACGAGTTTGAAAAATTTGCCAAACCAAATGGACTAATTTTTTTAAAGTATCGCTTAAAAGAGTTGGTGCCGTATCTTGCATGTCTTATCAAAAACAACCTTAAAACTCTAATATCTTTAGCAAAGCAGACAATCACTAGGAACAACAAAATTAAGTGTTGAAAAAGAACAACCTCAGGTCCGTAACTCGGTGAGATTACCAATATCATGATGATTAATAATACCGGCGGAATCACATCAAAAAGGAGTATGGACTCTCTTATATGCCCTCTACCTCTAATCACTAAACAATAATAGTGAAGTAAAGACACGCTTTCTACACACAAAAAGATGGTAAATATTTCAGAAAGCGAAAATAAAGGCGTAACGACAATAATTAAAATTAACTTTATTAGTATGCTTTTTTTGTAAAGGATGGCGACGTCAGAGCAAGCTTTACTGAGTTGAAAAAGAGATCTGCCTGTTGAAATACGATAAAGTAAATTATCAGAACCGTAACGAAAAATGTTAGATGCCAAGGCAATAATGGAAATAAAAAGTATATACCTGGCAAACTCGTCAGTACTCAGTGAACGTTCCAGTAGAACTATGACTCCAAATTTTGCGAAAATTCCTATAAATCGAAGAATATAGTCTATCGGGAAGTTCATCATAATGACCGAGATTGGTGAATAAAATAACTTACTTGGAAACTATTATTACTTTCTATCACTATGAAACATGTGTCCGGGCTGCCCTTAACAATAGAGGTTTGCGATCAGGTAAATAATGACATTCTTATCTACATAGATCGTTATTAAGCTTGGCCGATTGAATCAAACCGATGACCATGCGATTCAAGAAATATCATTCACATTTTCTTAGAGCACAAAATTCTCAGCTGCACACATAATAGATCGGATCCTTACAAGTTTTCTAGTCATTCGAATTACCCAGTATTTTTTGCTTCAAAAAAAATCTCTTATAATCGGCACTAATGTTTCCAATCAAATGTGGGACGTAGTTCTTAAAAAAAACAAGCTACAAAGAAAGTCAATATGCCAAACAACCTGGCCATTATAATTATCTATGCCTGACCCTTTAGCTTACTCGACGTTAGGATATAACTGACAGGTCATATCATTTACGTTTACCGGAGTTTAGATTTGCGCAAGCTATTCTTGGGGTAGCTTTCAAAAATAGTTTTCGTCAAGGGCTTAAAGTTGGGTAATGAATCCTGCTAGGTCTTAGACTAATCGAGATAAACTGTTTATAGCTGAATTTGTCAAAATGAAAGCACTGCAGCCTCTGGACTAGACTTAAAGTTCTAGGGCAATTTATTAGCAGATAGTTCACTCACTACAATGTATCTCAGGAGATGATGTCACAAAAATGAGATCACCCTTCGGATACAGCGTGATGGTTACAGCAATCCTAAATTCGCTTAAGCACTACAACATAACCAAGTGGAAAAGCAGATTCAGTAGGCCTCGTATTGGCTATTAGATAATTAAATACTCTTAATGGATAAAACAATTTTCCATCAGTAAAAATATCCCAGAGTACCTGAAACTTTCCCCCATGGGCGTGACTTATATTAACCTCAAACAAATCAGCCGCTAGACTTTTAATTCCACTCAATGTAAATCTAAAGTAATCGTCTGGATCACCATGAATTTTAAATAAAAATGGAAAAGACAAGATAAGATATCCATCCTTTTTAATCAATGAATGGGCTCTGCTCAAAAAGATCCTTGGGTCTGGCACATGCTCGAGAAATTCCGTCGCAATCAGACAAGAGTATTCATTTTTAAGATCTATAGTAAAAAAATCCCCATGAAACGTGGCCGGAAGCTCCTCTTTCAATTCTATGGTGTCATATACCATCAGACGGGCTCCATCGAAGTAGCTTTTCCAATTATTTATGCCTGATCCAATGTCAAGAACGTTAAAATTATCGTTAAGACGAGCAACCACCTTAGGGATTATCTCAGCTGTAATTCTTCTTCTCGCAATGCCTGTGACTGAGGGCATCCGTCTTAGAAAATGCTGCCTATTGAATATATTGAATCTGTTAAGTGACGATATTAAAATTTTGATTGTTATCTCCCCTAATTAATTTCTACCGACTCTTCACAGACAGATTTTATAATTGATTAAAAAAACAACCTTTAGAAGAGACACTATAACAAAACCCAAAAAAAACACTTTTTGGGAGATTTTCGTCATACCTTGCTAGCCTTGGATAGATTAAGACCTGCAACCACCATTACAAAGTTAGACATTAACTGTGTTTCCAGAGATATATTCACGAACGCTAAAAAGGAGCTAGCAATAATAATCATACATAATGCCGCAGAAAAAAACTGATCCAGGGCATTTGTTGATATACGAAAATTATTTTTCGCTTTTTTATAAACACAAAGCCAGTATAAAAAGAACATCAACGTGCCAAACAATCCTATTTCAGCGACAAAATGAGGCCAAAACATATCTATGGAACTAATACCCTTGGTTGACATGTCGTACATTTCATAAACACTACTGTAGCTGTAATTAACAGACACCCATCCCCCAAATGCTCCTGGTCCAACACCAAACAGCGGGTTATCTGCAATAATTGTCAAAGATTTTAGTAACGCTAAAAACCTATATTGATCGTCGATAAAATAATCTACAGACATACTCATAAATCTGCTAACGATAACAGGAGATAACAAAAGCAAAGCACTTAACAACATGCCAAGTTTAAAGAGCGACTTAAACGAACTCCCACGTGACAACGACTCGATAACAAAGAATACAATACATAAGCCTATTAGTGGGCCCCTACTACCCGACATAATGAGTAAAAATAAGCATATACTTAGAGCAATATAAACCCTTTTTTTACTGTAGAAGCCGACTTTCATCGCAGAATAGAATATGCAGAAACACATGACTGCCCAATTACCTAAATCGACTGGATTACCAATGAATGAGTAGTAACGTCCGTGCGATGAGATATTGAAACTTTCTCCATAACGGTTGACCTCATAAATCAATGATTTGTCTGTTACCATCTCCCAAACAATACCAAACATTATAATCCATAGGCAATAAAACAATAAATTACATACAAGCGTCGCTAACTCTAGACGATTAATTTTTAAACTTTTAAGAAGAATAACGATGCCAAATGGCAGGATATAAGTCCGTGCTTGCATTAAAAAAACATCTAAATCAATTTCGTTAATTATTCCCGACAAACAAACACAGATGAAATAAAGCGAGAAAAAAGCACTTTCTTTGAGATTGTACAATTGCTTTACCGGCAAAACTGCCAAAATAAAAAGTAGTAAAGATGAAGCTAAGACGATGTCATCTAAAAATGAAATCCAGGCAAACAAAGGGTAGCTGGAAAAAAAGTTTTCAAAGATAGGCACTATCAATAAAAACGTTACCAATATTTTGCTGAGCAAGATATTCAAAAAAAAATATTTATCGGAGATATTTAGAATATTGCTCATAAGATTAACTTTCATGAAATAAGTATTTGACAATAATATACGGAAACCCGTTCTTAAACCGCGATAATAGCCTTTATCACTGCCCAGACACACCACTCATCGCCGCACTCTCAATCATCTGTGAGGACCTTAGTCGACTCAGCGTGATCAGATACACAGCAAACTGCAGGCCAAAAACACCAAAC
>Ga0209533_1001266_pt1 | contig 23610 bp, 23 predicted proteins | sample COG_04_FD_184748 | JGI IMG/M metagenome (GOLD analysis project Ga0209533, IMG submission 184748) | Pelagic Microbial community sample from North Sea - COGITO 998_met_04 (SPAdes) (version 2) | ecosystem: Environmental > Aquatic > Marine > Neritic zone/Coastal water | place: Helgoland, sampling...
AGACGAAGACGACGATGAACGGATGGATGAACGGGACGACGAACGGATGGATGAACGGTTGAACGAGTGGTTGAGTCAGTTTCGAGCCAAAAATCGATTGGGCGACCCCTTGGTCGGTCAGAAAGTGGTCGCCGAGATCAAACCAGGCAAGCATTTCGTGTTTGGCCATGTGACGGCCGTCTCGGACGAGGGCATGACAGTAAAAGTATCCGAGTTGCTGCTGGACGAGAAAGACGAGGAAGACGAGGACGGCGATGACGGCGAGGACAACGAACACGAAGGGTGCTACGAGTTCATTGTGAGTGATGTATACTCTCCGGAGATGTGTTTTACCGTCCAAGATTGGTGGTCTGTCGTCGATGACCCTCCGACGTGCGTGCTTCGGGAATTTTTTCGGTCCGAGAGGGGTGCCGTACAAATGGTACTGGACACGCAAAAACAAGCGCGGCACACCGCGTACCAGGTGCCGTTCGAGTGTGTCCGAGGCACGCCGCTGGACTGGACGTATGCCTTTGTCGGTCGCATGCTGTACGAGCTGAACGTGTTTGACCAGTGGAGTGTCATTCCGTTCTTGAAGGGCAAGGCCGGCACCGGCAAAAGCACGCTCGCGAAACTCGTGTCATGGTTCTACGCCTCGCACAACGTCGGTATCTTGTCGAACAACTCCGAAGCCAAGTTCGGTCTGTCGGCGATTTACCAGTCGTTGGTCTGGCTGTGCATGGAGGTCAAGAGCGACATGCAGCTGTCACAGGCGGAGTTTCAGTCGATGGTGTCCGGCGAGAACATGAACATTCCCATCAAAAACCAGACCGCGAAGAGCAACGTGATGTGGAGCTCCCCGGGCATGCTGTGCGGCAACGAGTCGGCACCGTGGTGCGACGCGGCTGGTTCGATCGAGAGAAGGGTGCTGTGGATTCTTTTTGATTATTCAATTCCGTCGGACAAAAGCGACATGAACCTCGACAAAAAGTTGAAAGGAGAACTGGGGTCGCTTATCGTCAAGGCAAATTGCGTGTACCGCGAGTTTGCCGCTCTTTTCGGCAACAAATCGGTGTGGGGGGCGGTACCTAAGTGGTTTACGGAGAACAGTCGAAAGCTGCGCACCGAGACCCAACCGGTCGCGGCCTTCATAGAGGACAACGAAACATTGCGTGTCAATATAACGTACTACATGCCTCTGAACGAGTTTCGCGACCAATTTTTGACGTACACGCAGAGCGTAGGGCTGAGAAAGGTGCGCTGGAACGCCGACCTGTACGGTAAGACCTTTGAAAACGAGGGCTTGAAGATCGAAAAGCAAACGATGAAGGCGTGGCCTCCAGGCGACGACATACTTGTTAGCAAAACGTGGTTGCTCGGCATCGGGCCAATGGATCACGCAAATGATTTTGAGGTAGGCGGACAGTGAACAGTGACACGGGTAACAAGATACAAACAAATACAAATTAATATGTAGGGTGTGACATTTTAATTTTTGATATGAAACATCTACATAAAAATCTTAGCCTACAGTAAATACCAAAAAGAAAAAAAACATGTCGACAAAAATTACGATCGGGATTTCTACGTTGATCGCCGCCACCGCTGTAATCGCCGTCACGATCGTCGGTATATTGTTCGCGCGCAACATCGCCAGTGTCGACAAGACCCTTTCCGAAAAGCACAACCTCGAGACCACGACTCGGGTGGTGGCCGGGCTTGCCTCCGCCGTGTGCTCAGGGGATGTAAACACTGACGAGTTTCTAAAGACTCTGGAAGGGGTACGCCTGTTCAAAGACCCCACCGTCCACTTTTTTGTGCTCGACAACAATGGCCGCTTAATTGCCGATGGTAGAACCCCGGTGCAGGACGGTGGCGCCGACCCGTCCGAGACCGACCTTGCACGCCAGCTGGTGCGGGTCGCGCTGGAGGACGGTGGGGGTTTCGTTCGATACAAATGGCTAAACTCCGCAACTAAAAAAAAGGATTACAAAACCACGTTTGTCATCGCTATTCCTGGCACGTCGTGGATTCTGGGTGCTGGATTTTATCAGTAAGAAAGAAAACAGACAGTAAGAAAAGGTGAAAGGCAACGACCAACAGGCTCAAACACAAACACGAAAGGTTGAACAAGCAAACAAAGAATCAAAGAAACAAAGATAAGAGTTTCTAAGTTTTCTGAGTTTCATTACAAGGTATCAGGTAATTTTTTTTGGAATCATGTTTTACAAACCAGGAAGTAGTTTTAAACAGCATATTGAGACTGTCGACACTGTTCGAAGTGTATGTGAAGATGTCACAAACTGGTTGGGCGATGAGATCGAGGACCTTCAGTCCATTGTGTACGAGGTGACGCTGAGGGTGTCCTACGACCAAGAAGACACGACGATCGCGGAGATGGGAAGGTGCTGCGAGGCGATCGGCATTGCCGTGCCGACGGAAAAGTTTGATCCCGCGTTTGGTAGTGTGACACCTGGGGGCTGGCGGCTTGCGTTGACAAAAGTGGCCGAACGAACGACGTGTTTGCACCGGCTGATGGACGAAATACAAAGTTGGTTCGACCATGAACGCACTGACGACGTGCTGCAGTGGGACAAAGGTTATGAGAGCCCCGAAGAGACACGGGAAGCGCTGGATCAGTTGCAAGAGTTTGTCGACGCTGTGCCAATTAAATTGTACGACATCGACCGAACCGTTTTTGTGCAGTGAACTGGTCAAAATCTATTTTTTTTTTATCTTTTATTTAATACAAACAAACCCCACATTCACCTTCTAGTTTTTTACAAAGATGGCTTGCAACCAAAACACCAACAACACTTGTGGTCGTGCTACCACCACCAGACATTATTGTCGGGGGAAGCACCGCAGTCGTGATCCAAAGCACCTGTCAACGGTAACCGTGGACTCCGTGTTGGACCTCGACATCTCCGCACACAAAAACTTCGACATTCACTTGCAGCACAATGGAGCGACCCTGCATTTTAAGCACCTCAAGACAGGGCGCAAAGGAATTCTGTGTGTACAAAACGCAACATCGAACGATCTTTCGGTAAAGAACGTGGACGCTTGTGGAATCGATGTGGCCACTTTTGGGGGAATTTTTCCGCTCACCATCGTCCCCGAGCAAATACTCTTTGTCGAGTACTACGCATCGACGCTGTCGCTCGTGTTGCGAATACGCCTGTCCGACATGGCGCAGGCGCTGGTGCTCCAGTCACTGGAGTTGGAGGGCACCAACGCGGCCGTCGCTGCGTTTCAAATTAATGTCACGAGCGCCGTTGGGTTCAACATCTCCGACTTCACCTACACGGTCTCCGGCACACCGACCACGTTCACCGTCAGCGACGCCACAGTTCAGACAAACGGCACGCTGCGCCTCGAGGGAGCGACGAACGACACCAATGATTGGTCGGTCGCAGACACGGTCGTGACGGTCTCGTACACTCCCACCCCTCAGTCAGACTGTGGGTCGACCGAGTCGTTTTCCCTGATGAACGATTGGGTTCAGGCATTCACAAGCACGGTCCAACTGGCGGCATGAACAACACGAGGAGCAACACGAGGAGGCAGTCCGGTTCCTGCAACACACACCAAAATAAATTTAGCACAAAAAATGTACTGTTTACAATCGTTGATCAACCAACCCGGGTCAACCAACAACAACCTCACGTTTTTCGTTCTGGAGACCCGTTGCCGCTCGCCGTGTGGACTCCACAAAACCAAACGCCATCTCGTTCCGGAACTGTGAGTCGCTTTTCATGTGAGTTGTTTGCTGTTGACTGGGGTCGCCGCTTAACGACACTCCTTCGAACATCCCCGCTCGCTTTACGTTGCGTGAGTCCGTGCGAGTAGGGTGCAGCGAACTGTGTATTATTTTTTTGTTCGGCTTCGACGGCAGAGGTTTGAGGTGCTTCATGGTGTTCTGTTTTTTGCGTCGAAATTCAGAGTCGACAGAAGTGTCCAACAAATACACTGCTCGCCCCAATGATTGCAGCAGCTCTTTCTTTGTCGAAGCTCGATGCTTTGGTTTTTCACCAAACTTTTGCACATGTGACTGTCCCAACGACTTGTAGCTGGAATGTGCGTTGTCCTCCACGCCAATGTTTACCTTAGATACCACACCCGGTTGCTGCGGACCTACCACGTTGGCGTTGGTGCGACGATTCCGAACTCCGTCGCTACCGAAGCTAGTCACCTTGGCTTGCTTGATTGAACCCAAACCCGACACGTTGTCCGCTGGTGCCGTGCTGGCGCTCTCTGAGACCCCGCGACTTGTGGTGGGAATAAAACTCACCTGTTTCAACTTCTGCTTATGCTTTCCGCTGACTACTCCTCGGTATGCTCGGGGAGCGGAAGCTTCAAACGCGTCCGAGCGATGGTTCACCGTGGCTCTACTGAGTAACGGAGCAGCCTCGTTGCCCTCAACTTGATGCATTGTCGTATTGTCTTGTTGGGTTGGAAGCCGGTATATCTTGTTTTGGTGAGTCTCTAGGTTCAGGCCTGAGTGGTAGTTGTGCCGGTGACCCTCAGCGATACCCCTATCGGTGTCAACGACTATCGGCAACACACGAGCGTGCTTGTCGGCGGGAGCATCGAACAGTTTTTCGCACGGTTTCAGGTCGTCGGTAGTGGTGACTGGCATGACAAAGTTTTGCTGGATATAACGCTCTCGCTGAGTGTTGAGGTTGTTAGAGCGATCCAGTTTAGGTGCCTCGCTTACTACGGTTTGCTTGGATCTCCAAGTCGACGACCCACCCTGCTTCTGGTCCAAACGGTTTCCCTTGTCCATGTTGCGGTAGTCGCCGTCCGGATCGGGCTTCGGTGGGCCAACTATCCGATACCGGTTGCCCTGCTCGTCCTCATGAACTTTACTCTGTTCACCGGTCAGGCGCGAGTTGTATGTGTTATCGGTAAACGCCGCGAGCGTTCCGGACGACGAGTGTGGAGGGTTCCACGCGAAGACGTGGCCACTGTGCATCATTGGCTTTAGTGTGGTGGAAACTTTTATCAGGGGTGGTTTTTGTAATATGGTTGACTTTACTGTGGTGTCATCCAACTCAGTTATGTTGATGTCATCGTCCGAGTCCTCTTGCAACACTGTCTTGTTGGAATATTTTTGATTGTTCCATACGGTGTTGTTGCTCATGTCGTCGGTGGTTGTTTTTTTTTTTAATTTATATACAACATTTTTTTTTTGTCAAATTTTTTCTTTTGGCCAACACTTCCGGGTGGGTCGGGTAAGGCGAAGACCGATAAAATCCACGCAACTCCCGAGCAAACTTACCCGTTAGTCCATGAAGCAATTCCAAAATCAGTCTGTTGGACGTCAACCAGTGATGCTCGACGTCCACGATGTCCTCATACAAGTATTCCCACTCAAACACGGGTCGCCGTTCCTCAAACGACCTCTGCAAGCACCGCTGCAGCTGAGACAGGCGGTTCACTTGGCGTTCTGATTGTTCTGATTGACTTTTTGATCGGCGCCACGACAACAGTTTCTTGTCGATGGCGCGGTGCAAATCGATCATGATATATTGAACGAAGCGAGTCACCACACCAAAAAACAAGCCCGTTGTTTGATGTGCAGCTGTGTAAAAGTACAGCGAAAACATAAACATGCGAAGGTCATGGGCTTCAGAAGATCCGGGATTTTTGTCCATGTAGTACGTGCCGCGAATGTACTCGCCGCTTTTGTGTCGAAAGCTTGACATGCCAAAATCGATTAAAGCAAGGCGGTAGCGAGTATCAAATCGCACGGTCATTTCATCGTGCTTATTAATCTGAATCGTCAGATTGTTCGAAGTCACTTCGGACTTGTACATGACATTGTTGAGTTTCATGTCGCCGTGCCGAAAATTCAAACTTCGCCAGTACTTTGACAACGCCGCGACGAAGACGGCTAGCGTGCCCAAAATTTCACGATCATTCACCTTCGTTTGAAACCAAGAATCCAACGTTCCAGCAAACTTTTCCATACCAACGATGTAAAAGTGCCGGCGAGTCGCGTCTTCAAACACACTGTGGATTTGAGGGGCGATTTTCGGATACTTTTGAGCGACCCCGTGGTGCTGAAGTTTGAAGTGGATCAACACTTCCGCGAAACGAGCCACATCACCGTTCTCGCCTTCCATGTCTTCCTCGTCGTTCGGGACTTTAAAAGCCAGTCCGTTCCGCGACTCGTAGACGTCGGCATAGGACCCGGCCCCCAAGTGCTTCACAAAGTTGACCCCGGTACCGTTTTTAACGTACATCATTCGCTGCCGATCACCCACTCGGCCCTGAAGAAAAGACGCCGCTAGCATTGCCGCAGTTATGTCCAAATGCGGCGCCGACAACGAAGCTAACAGTTGCGGAAGTAATTTCATTTTTGTTGTTTTTTTAAGGGCGAAGAAAAAAATATAATAGCAGTGTTCAAGATCTGGATTTTTTTATTTTGAAAAACTAGGAATAAAAAAAATCCTGGCAACTGTGTCAAGACAGGAATAATGAAATTGTACAATCACCAAGTAAGGGCAGTCGATTGGATGCGAGGTCTCGAAACGGGTCCAAGAATGCACGCAGAACAACCGAGGGGTGGGATTTTAGCGCACGAAATGGGGTTGGGCAAAACAATTACGATGCTGAAATACATAGAGTCTCAGGACGACGCACCGAGCCTGATTGTCACGCCCAAAAGCGTATTGCTGCACTGGCGCAGCGAAGCCATTGACAAGACGTCAGTCACATCGGAAGAGATCGTGGTGTACCACGGCAACCGACGACGGGAATCGGTATTTGGAGCGCAGACTAGAATCGTACTTACCACGTTTGACATTGTTCGGCTCGAACATCAGGGTAGTGGCCCCCTTTCGACCATGACGTGGAAACGAGTCGTGCTTGACGAAGCGCACCGTATCGCCGAGGCCGGGAGCAAGACGGCTTGTGCCATTCGCGCCCTCAAGTCACCAAATCGTTGGGCGATCACCGGAACACCCTTTCGAAATTGTTTGTCCGACATCATTGCCCTTTGCAAATTTGTAGGCGTGGCACCGTACCACCGCACCGAGTGGTGGCGCTCGCATGCCAACAACCCTACCAGCGTTCAAAAGTGGCGGGAAACATACATGAACATGCAGCCGAAAAATGTGCTGAACTTGCCCCCGGTGGTCGAACAAGAGATGAAGCTGTCCAAGACTCCGATGCACTGCGAGTTGGAAAAACACATGCATCGTTTCCACGGAAAAGATGGCAACCCGACCAACGGCACCGACAACGCCACACATGAGAACGAGCTACTCAAAATACTGAGAACTAGGCAGCTCTGCGACCATTTTGCCCTGCTGTTTCCCAAAAAATTTGTTAACTTTTTGGTTACCCCCGCCACGGTGGAGAACGACATGTGTCCGCTGTTCCCGCAGGAAAAGGCCGACTGCCGCTTTGCCTGCCCCCGCAACTGTCGAGTTTCTAGTAGCTGCCTCAAACAATGCCTGTTTTGTCCCAAATGCTGTCTGCTGCTGTCGCGGCGCGACGGAATGCTGGTTGACGGGTTTTGCCACAGCGAAAAGACGAGGGCGTTGTGTAAATTTGTCCGGCAGACGTTGCAGCAAGACAGCACCAGCAAATTTGTAGTGTTTTCGCAGTGGACGTCTTTTCTCGACGTGCTGCAACGGTTGTTTGATCACATGAACGTCAACTACATGCGGTTCGATGGCGCTGTCAACAGCATCGAGGAGCGATTTGAAGTCATCAACAAGTTTCAACAGGACCAGGACATTCCCGTGCTGCTCACGAGCCTAGGAGCAGGTGGAGAGGGCATTACGCTTACCCTGGCAAACCACGTCGTTCTCATGGAGCCGTACTGGAATTCCAGCATCGAACAGCAGGCGATCGATCGAGTTCATCGCATCGGACAAGTTCGAAACGTGCACGTGACGCGCATGTTCATGGAAAATACAGTTGAAACGTGGGTCAAGCAAATCAAGCAAGCCAAGCGCGTCGAATTGTCGGTGCTTTTGCACGGAGAAAAAAACAATGGAAGAGTCAATGTGAATTTTTCTTTGACTAATCGCAAAGTTGTGGCAAGCATGAAAGATACGTTTCACACGGTCCCAATAGATCTCCTCAAGTCGTTGCAAAAGCAAAATCGTAGAGATAAAAAACGTCGACACCATAATTTGTCCATGTTTGTTCGTGTGAAAAAAAATAAAAAGTAGTATGTCTTTTTTTATTATAGTATTATTGATGAATGGCGAAGCGGTGCCGACGGCGCACGGAGGCCAGCAGTTCGCTCAACTTCACATCCGCCGCCGCTTCGATTTCGGAGTCGCTGTACAGTTTTCGAGCGGCGTTGACGTACGCCAATGCAAACGAACTGTGCATCACCTTTTTCACGGTGTCGTTGTCTGTTTCGGATTTCGACGAATAATACGCCGCTTTTCGTATTAAACTACGCAGTTTTTGATGGCATCCGCGAGATGCCGCGGACCCCGTCCACTTTGAAAGCAAAGTCAATAAAATTAAGATGGACACAAGGGCTAGCCCGTATTTCACGTGGGTTGCAAGTAACATTTTTAACATCTTTAATTGATGGAAATATTTTTTTTAGCAGTTTTCACACACCACTGAAAAAAAATTTAAGTGGTAAATGACCTTTTGGAATGCTGAAACTTGCTCTTGGCATCGGCAACAATTGTATTGAAATAAATTGTCATGCGCTATTGGGTAATATGTCATGAAAAGAGGATGCAACACCGGTTCATATGTTTGTGGAAACGTGATCTGATCTTGTACAATTTGCCGGCGGTCGCATTGTTCATCGCAACTCATTTCGTCGTTGATTTGAACTGAAATGGGTGCCTTTTCGGACATTTCACAAATGTTTTTGTGTCTTGTGTACTTTCGCATGATTGTCGCGATGCGCTTCGACACAGCCTCGTGCGATTCGCGCTTCCCCCTTTTTTTTGTTTTTTTTTTCATTTTACTTCATATGATTTAAAAAATAATAGGAAAATACCAACGAGTGCACAGAAAAAACCAGGAATAAAATGAAGCGCCCGCTGCCGATCGTCAAGCGGCGGCGAAAGCGGCGGCGAAAGAATCGATTCATCTGCCAAGGCCAATGCGGCAAAGACGGGTGCACGTACGCTGCAGGGTACCCGAGCAATTTTAAAAGACACGTATCCACCGAAAGGTTTGTGTGCGAGCAGTGCGGCAAGGACTTCAGTTTCAAATCTAACATGTTGGCGCACCAGACAGCGAAGCACAACCGCTTGCCAAAAAAGAATTTGCGAAAACCTGATGCGATCGATCTGACCAACGAACAGTGGCAATTTCTCAAACAGATGGTGACCAGCTGTGTTCAACAAGACCAAGTTCACTCCAACGTGTCCGCGGCGGACCGAAAAAAACTCGAAAAAATGAGCAATGTCAATATTCACGACCTCACTGAGCAGCTGGCCCCACGAGCAATCGAAATGGTCAAGTTGGGGAGTCGCGACGACTTCGGTGGGTATTTAAAGAACGGCATACGGTTGCGGGCTTTCGGTGGGCTGTTCAAACTCTCGTTGGACCGTAAACGTAATCGCCACGCCAACGGCAAGCATTTCATCCACTTTCCCGATCCGAGCGACGTTTTCACCAACATCCGTTTGGTGGCGATGTGCTCGAACGTGGGTCATTGCGACCCGTTTGACATTGATCAGGTGCGTGTTGAGATGGCCAAACACGACAACAAATGCGACGATGAATGCAACAACGAGTCGACGGCCGCCCGCGAGTACGAAAGCAAAACATGGCGCAAAGGAAAGCCGACGACGCTGTACAGACACGCCCAAAACTTTCATCGCAAAGACGAGGCGTGCCGGCAATGCTTTGAGACCGCGAACGACTACTGGCGGCACCTGCGACAGCTGCTGGAGGAGCAGCGCGGGCGGTGCTCACTCAGTGGGATTTGTCTTCGCACCAACGCCGAAGCTGACAGGTGTTTCCTGATGTCTCCCGACGCCATCGATCCTCTGAAGGGGCACGTCCCGGGCAACCTTCGTCTGGTGTGTCGGTTTTTGAACCCGATCGACCGCAGCAAACAAAAGACGGTCGACGATCCTTTTGACGGACCGGCCCAGTGGACTCGGTCGCTGATTGTGCAGTACTATTTTGGTGGTCGTGGTACGTCACCGAAAAAAATAATGTTGCCGTAAAAAGAAAACGGAAAGATGTCAACAGATCAAAATATCAACATCAAACGGTTTGATCCCAGTAGATTGGGAAAGGAGACAACTATTCTTTTGATTGGAAAAAGAAATACGGGCAAGTCGACACTTTTACGAGACTTGATGTACCACATGAAAGACAAGCTTGATTTTGGAGTGTTGATGTCGCCGACCGAGGAAGCTACTGGCGACATGAAGGACCTTTTGCCGGCCCCATGCATCTACAATTCGTTCAATTCGACGGCTGTAGATGTCTTATTGGACGTTCAAAAACAAACGGTCAAAACTGGAAATTTCAAAAGTGTATTTTTAATTACCGACGACTGCATGTACGACAAAAAGGTGATGAAAACGCCACAAATGCGAGCCATTTTCATGAACGGCAGGCACCGGAAGCTCTTTTACATCAACTGCATGCAGTACATGATGGACTTGGGTCCTGAGTTACGATGCAACACGGACTACGTGTTCGCTCTCCGAGAAAACATCATTTCGAATCGTGCAAAACTGCACCAATTTTTTTTCGGTATGTTTGATACGCTTGGTAGTTTCTCAAAAGTCTTCGATAAATGTACACAGGGATACGAGTGTATGGTTCTGGATAACACGGTGCGTAGCAACAACGTCGAAGACTGTGTATTTTGGTATCAAGCTGAGCACAACTTGCCGAAGTTTCGCATGTGTAAACCAGTATATTGGAGATTATCTGACAAATACAATAGAGATGACGATGATGACGACCAACCGGTGGTTGGCGTGGCCGAGCGCGCGCTGCTGAAGAATTCGGCAAACAAAACAGGTCTGACGATAGTCAAAGAGGGAAAAAAGCCTTCCTTTTTTTAAAATAAAATCTAAAATAACCAGGGCAAAAAAAAATACTCCTTAAATTATCACCAAAGGACAAAAAAAAATGTCCCGCGATTGGTTGTTGTGTTTACCCGACCACGTATTAACCACTCATGTGTTTACGTACTTCAGCTTCAGAGACTACGCGTTAGTCAGTTGCGGCGCTCGTTATTTGTGTGTTCATTGGGTAGCAACGAACCAACGAGAGCCGTGGCCGTTACATGTACCAGAAGATGCTAATTTGGAGGAAGCAGTGTCTCTGGTCGCCCTAGACAAACGAATCGACACCATTGTAATAGGTCAAGGCCACCACCGAGTGACAAGCAACTACTTAAAGGTGGCCACGTCGGTGCGCCTTGTGGGTCGTCAAAACGTACCGAGAAAAAAAATTGTGATCGTCGGTGGCATTTGGATAAAGCCACGTGAGCGAATAAATGGAAATGTTCACTTGGAACACCTGACTGTGCGTTCGGCGAAGTTCCACGGGGTTTTTTCACAGTCCCCTTTCACGATGGAGGACGTTCTTGTAGAGAAGTGCGGCGGCGACGGTGTGTGCGCATACTCATTGTCATACGTGTCGAACCCGGTCGTTGGTCGATGCACTAATGTCGAAGTTCGTCACTGCCACGAGAGTGGAGTGTGTGCTTGCCACGGTGCGAAACTGTTATTGATGGGTGAACACACTAAGGTTCACGACAACTGCACAAACGGATATGAAGGGCACGGGTTGGAAGTGTACAACGTTGGTAGCGACGGTAACCCGTCGAGAGTTCAACTTGTGTCTCCGCTGACAAAAGAAACGGTATCGTTTGACAATTCTGGGAACTTTAACTGGGGCAGTTCATATGCCGCCAACGTCAGTGAAATCAAGACGATTAAAATTTAAATAACTTCAGGGGCAGGACTACCCCCCTCTGTCCGTCGCTGAGTTTGTGCAGTGCAGAGTGCAGGTCATATATGTATTATATTTGGAGTTACTCATTGCACACTAGTTGCACACACTCTTTGCACAGCATTCTCACAGTAAAAAAAACAAAAAACCAGGATTCTATTTTTTTCCACCTGTCAACATTTTTTTTCATTTATTTTTCTGATGAAAGATGCCCCCCCGTTCGACAAAACAATGACAAGAAGCATCACGACATCGCCGGAGACAGCAATGGTGACAGATGACCAAGACCCAACGATAAATTTGAGAAACCAGGTACAAAGCCAAAACATATTGACAGGCAAGAGAAGAAGAAATCAGACAAAAAAATATGTACACCCCGACGAGGGGGACGTGCTGAAAATGCATTTTCTCGACCCGGATGTCTTTTCAGAAGAGGAGCAAACTTGTTCCGACAACGAGGACAACGAGGACGGTCAGGACGGTCAGGACGGTCAGGACGGTCAGGATGAGGATTCTGGCAGTGAGTGGGAGGAGAACGACAACACATGTCCATGGATGACAGAAGGCGATGACGACTGTGACGAAAAGAGTGGAAGCGACACATATGACAGTGACAACAACACGGACGACAGTGACAACGACACGGACGATGACGACGACGAGAGAGCATGCAAGCGGCGGAAGACAGTAGAATAAACATACAAAAACAACTGGAAAAATAACTTGTACTTACTTTTTTTGTGTGTAGTTTTGCATATTTATTTGTGGAAACCAGGAAAGAAGTCTAAATGCAAATAGCCGCAGCCAACTTTTACAAAGTTCATACCTCTTCCGGGGCAATGACGATTTGCGGCGACACAATAAGTTCAGTGAAAGTGCAAGTAGTTGACTTGAATAAGGTAATGTCTGTGTTGGAGATTCAAAAGAGTTCGAATGGAAGAATAAACAAAGCGATGTCGAACACAGACGAAGTAAAGGTCTTTGCTGAGAATGATGGAACGTATTACGATTGGGGAAAATACAACTTCAACAAAGAATTCAATCACTACTTCGAACTGAGAAAGCAGGAGGTAAAAAAAAGAACGGCGGACGACGATGGCGTGTTAACACGCTCTCAGAGCAAGCGTCGGAACACCAACTCCGGAGCGGAGACGTACCCCCAAACGTCGGCCGACATGGCACTGACTACTCACTACAGTGGTATAAAGTTTCGGTCACGCCTCGAGGCCCGAACCGCAGTGTTCATGGACTCTGTGGGGGTGCAGTGGAAGTACGAGGTGTTTACCTGCCGGTTTCCGGAAGGTTTGTCAAAAAGAACCTACACACCCGACTTTTTTCTGCCAGACCAGCAGATGTTTGTTGAAATCAAACCGGCGTTCCCACACATTGATGAGATTAAGGCTTGTGAAATGTTTGTTAAGACTACCGGAATGCCAATCGTTCTTCTGTACGGATCGACATTGGGTGCACCCTACAGGAGCTCCGCAGACGACGGGGGTCGATACTACGCTCACGCAGAGGTGCAACGCGGAATGATGTGGGACATCGACGGGGAGCTGATAGGAGGACACGTAGTGTGGGTGATGAATGAGACCGGGGCCGTCGAATTGGGTGCCGTGCGCAGTACCGAGGACGAGCGGTGGAACAATTCCACCATTTTAAACCAACTTCGGATGGCGGCGACGCATTCTTTTGCAAGCTGAAACCGACGGGGTGGCATGCCAGCCAAGAAGGTGATTTTGTTTTTCCAAAAAAAATGTAGCGGTATTATTAAAACAACAACGTAGAAAATCGGAACAATTGTAACAGTTTAAATTGACATGAAATTGTCTCGGTATTTGTACGACACGTCCTCTTGGAGCTTTCTCTTTATTTTAACAGCTCTCGTTACCTTTGGCAGCACGTACTGCATTTCGCTGTACCGCCACGACATCACAATGAGAAATTTTACACTGTCGCAGAGTATTAACAAGTCCAATGATGGAAGCACCGTGGCGATGCGAACCGGGCAATTTGGAATCACGTTGACCGCGACCCTTCTGTTGCTGATGGAAGTCTCGAGAAAGCAGAGCCATTTTTTCCCCCGCATGTCGTGTGTCGCAATTATTGCCGCGCTGATGATCTCCGTGGCGTTTTCTCCGCTGTATACGTCCAGCGACCGCCACTTTAACTTGGCGGCGATACTGTTTTTAATGATTGTGTGTTACACTGTGATGTACGCCATGATAACCAAAAATCCTCTCATTTACTGCTTGCTTATTGCTCAGGTCGTTGCTTTGGTAAGCATGTTTTACAGCAAACGCAACGGCGACTGGACTATGTTTTCGGTCACTGAAATCACAGCCTCGACTTTGATGCTGGTCTTGGTTGCGATTTTGGCCGACCCTTATTTCATGCATCAGGAGATTGGAAACTTTACCGCCACAGGTCGAGCACTTATCACAGGAAAATCGGGCGGGTGCAATACCGATCGAGGGTGGTACAACACAATTTGACAACATAAGATGAGTGTGTCTCTGGAGTTATCAGAAGCATACATGTACATTTTTTATGTTATTTTTTGTTTTATTTATGGCATTACTATTTTTTTAAAGTGGTCTGTGCTTTGCGGCGCTGTGTTTTCTTTCAGTCGTCATCGTAGTCATCGGAAATTTTGGCAGAGAGAATCGCGGTCAGGTACGATTTGTCACCGAGCGGCACTTTCAATCGTAGCGGTTGGTCGGGGCACATGCTGATGCAAACGTCTTTCTGATCCATTGGCTTGGTGAGAGAGTTCAAGTAGTCCACCGAAAAATCTTCTCGGTACAATTCCTTCGTTTTTTCCTTTTCCTCCTCCTCGTGTGCCTCGTCAGCGTTGTCCATCTCGACGTCTTGGTCTTTGAGCTGAATGGCAAACTCGCCCGTTTCTTCGTCGTCTTCCGTGGTGTGGCTTTGAAACTTGATTTGCACGGTCGCTTGCTCGTCGCCTTGCGCCGAGGCAACAAACGCCAACTTTTTACCAACACTCAACACTTGAAACGTCACGTCCGTGGCCTTGATGCTGTTGACCAGTTTGATGAAAGACTTAAGTTTTTTGCAGTTCAAATGCACTTCAATGAGAGACATAATGTTTTTCAGACACGGCTTCTGGTATTCACCTTCAATCAGAGCAATGGTGAAACTCTGCTCATTCCCAGAGTCATCCTGGCCCAACATCTTCAGCTTGTTGTCCCGTTTTTCCAAGACAAGAATGGCTTTGGGGTCCACTTCTGCGACAAAGTCGTGAAATATAGCGGTGTTGACACAGAATGACATGTTTTCCGCAGCGCCGAACACCGGGACGCTGCACCCAAACTTCATGTCGATAGCGCAGACAAATGCTGAATCAATTGAGAACAGCGAAATTCCCTCAAAGTCAGGGGTTTTTTCCACGTGAAAGTGCGCCTTCGAAATGATCCCCTTCAATATTCCGAGAACTCGTCGAAACGACTGAGGATTGGTGATTGTCATGGATGCGTCCGGGGGTGGCCGTTGCTTTTGCTTGGCGTGAGAGGACTTTCTCTTTTTGGTGGCCGGCTCTTCCATGTGGGTGTTTTTTTTTCTTTTTGTCCCTGGTTTTTTCTGTTTTTTTTTTTCTGTTCTTGCAGCCTCAGCCCCCTGGCAAGCGGAAAGAGCAGTATAAGGTACTTAACAGTTACTATTGCAAGCAAGACTTTTTGAGGAATGTTCAGTTAAAATCACTGGTACGCTTCTTTGGTCACAAACTTTGTGCAGGAGAAATAGCAGGTACTTAAGCAGCGGCACAATATTTTCTTGGACACTGGTAAAATAAGCCAAAAAATAAGCCAAAACTGAAATCTGAAAAGGCTGTACGTCATCTCATACTAATACAGTAATTGAAATGTCCTGCTCCTTGACACCGAGTCCCGACAGGCTCGACCTGTCGCCATCGGTGTGGGGACGTAAAACGTGGGCGTTTCTCTGGGCGTCGGCACTCAGCTACCCCGAAACACCGTCTGAGCACATTAAGCAATCTTACCGCACCCTGTTGCACCATCTCCCCACATACTTGCCGTGCGCAAGCTGCCGCCATAACTCCACGACGGAGCTGTCGCAAGTGGACGTGAACGATGCCGTCAGTAGTGGTGTGGCGTACCGGCGATGTATCCTGAGTTTATACAACTCCGTCGCCACTCGACTTAACCATCGTCGACTCATTGACGCAAACGACGCTACTTCGTACCTGCTACTTTCTTCCCCGCCACAGCGCTTCTGCGCCGACGGTACGGCCGTTACATTGATTGTGGTAGTCGTTGTGCTGGCCCTTAGTTTGGTCGCAATCCTGTGGTCGCGCGGTGGTGTAAGAATAAAATAATTAAAATAATTTCTCAAGAAACAAAAAGCAGCGTGAGTTGTAGATGTCGCAACCAGGATTGTTTCGACCATATGTGTCTACCGTGAACGGAAAGCCACACCCTAGTCCGGTAGTCGAAAGCACAAGCCTGTCCCACACACCGCTGCCACCGCTGCGGTACGAACTGAGTCTTCCGGAACGCTGCAAACAAAATGTCAGCGCGTTGCAGCTCGAAACGGTCGCTTATGCTGGACAGAGCCTGTTGGAGGTATATAGTGACGGTCGCAGAAGTGGTTTCTTTCTCGGGGACGGCACTGGCGTGGGCAAAGGCCGCAGCATAGCGGCCATTTTTGTGGACCAGATGGCCCGGCACATTGCGGAGGGACAAAGCCCGCATCAGTTTCGGGCGTTGTGGGTGTCTGTGAACATGGAATTGAAAGACGCCGCGAAGGCCGACATGCTTGACGTTTTGAGAAACAGTGACTTCAAGCTTTCCTATGTCGATTGTGTGACTGGCGAGGACGGCGGGTGGGCGTTTTGCACGTATGCTTCGCTGTCCAGAAAGAGTGGGAAAACCATGAGGGACATTTTGCGATGGATAAGTGGGGCGACAAACGCGGTCGTTGTATTTGACGAAGCTCATCGTGCAAAGAACCTCGACGCAAACAGAGACAACAACATTGGAACGTCGTCCCGTGGCACCCTCACCGCGAAGGCGGTCATGCATTTGCAAAGGAGCCTGCCGGACGCCGCCGTAGTATACGCAAGCGCGACCGCGGCCTCAGAAGTGCACCACATGGCCTACATGACCCGACTGGGGCAGTGGGGCCTACCGGACTCACAGTTTACCACCTTTAAAAAATTTCACGATGCCCTGCGACGTGCGGGTATCGCGGCCATGGAGTTGTTTAGTTGTCAGTTAAAACAGCAGGGCAAGTACGTGGCTCGCACACTGTCGTTCGACCAGCTAAGCTTTGACGTCCGTGGTGTGGAACCGACGCCGGCACAACTCGCGCTCTACCGGCAGTGTACAAAAATTTGGGTCGAGCTGATTAAGCACGGAGCGTCGTGGACAGCGCACCAAAGATTTTTCAGGCAACTTTTGGTAGCGTTCAAAGTACCTGAAACAATTGACACGATTCGGCAATTTCTCGACCAAGACTGCTCCGTCATCGTCGGCGTGCAGAGCACGGGGGAAGCGAACAGCGGCGGCGGCGCGGCGAACGGCATACCGTTGCATGATATACCAAGCACACTTCATGCAGAACTGCAAGCCCAGGTGACCCCGCTATTGAACCTATCCAACGACGACCGTTCTTGCCTGATCGCCAGCATCGACGCATTGAACCTACCCTCCAACACCATCGACGTTCTTGTGAACCACTTTGGGCGAGATAACGTCGCGGAAATTACGGGAAGACGGGCCAGATTTGAAAAGACAAACGACGGCACGTTTGTTCGCGTCTCCAGAAAAAAACGAAAAAGAGGCTTGTCCACCCTAAATTTGCAGGAGAAGGAGCGGTTTCAAAACGGCAGCGCCACCGTGTGCGTCCTTAGCGAGGCAGGGTGCACTGGAATCTCCCTCCATGCCGACAAGTCGCTCGATGGCGTGGCACCACGACAACGTATCCATATTTTCTTGGAATTGCCGTGGAGCTGTGACATGTTTTTGCAGCAGAGTGGCCGTGTGCACCGGAGTAATCAACACTTCGCTCCAAAGTACATTTTGATGGCTTCCAACGTCCCGGGTGAGCAGCGATTCGTCGCCAGCATCACGGCAAAACTGCAAAGTTTGGGGGCTTTGACCGTAGGCAGTCGCGACGCCTCCCACATTGCCGCTGGAAGCCTGAACAAGTACAACGTAATCACCCCGCACGGCAACCGATGTGTGAGAAAAACAATGCACGAGCTCGTCGAGCAAGTCGCGTTCGAACGATCGCACGCCATCGCATGTGTTTGCGATCTCCCGGACATCGACGCAACCCACGCCAAATGGCTGTTGCGTCTGCGACGTCATGATGTTTTTCGACCGAAATACGTGGCAATTGCGGCCAAATGCATTGACAGCATCGCCACGCACGACGACGACGACATGGTGGAGCGTTGCTTGACGTGGTCGAGCTCGCTCGACAGCTATTACGCCGCGCTCCGAACAAGCTACTGTGACGTGACGGGATTTTACCGCCAAGACAGCAACGCGTGTGTCTTTGTGTGTGCATTGAACGCCGAACGGTTTACCTGCATCTACATGCACGGCGAGAGAAGGGAGGGAGAGGTGCTGACGGTGTCCGCGAACGAGATCTCACTCTGGCTGGATGCCCTGCAATACGTTCGAATTCGGGACATTCGCGACGCCTGGCAGGCATGGTCGCCGGAGTCGCTTCTGCACCAAGTGACTCGAAGCTATCAATTGCTGTCACAGAAGTCCGTGCTGCCAAGGAGTGTGGGGTGGTCGAAAGAGTCTCACGTCGCATTCCCCGCAAGGTTCAAGTCAGCCGTGAGCGAAATGGTGCGCCTACCATTAGCGCCGAACGTGTTGCAGGAAATATTTGCGTACGGCTCGGCTTGGCACGGCGTGAATTATCAAAACATTGTTTGTTTATTTGCAGGGCTCCGACTCAGCTGTCAAAAGCTGCTCAAGATGAGTGTCAAGACGTTTTTGAACAAGTTGTTGGCTATCGACATCCAAACTCAGCGAAAACTGATGAGGTGGTTTCGGTCGACGATGGCCGACGAAGCGAAGGGCGACCGTCGTCGCATAACGCTGGACAACGTTGCCGAGGTCGAACGGCGATACTTGCGATCGGACTGTGGAATCGAAATCGTACTAGTCACCGTGGAGCTGCCAGCAAAAAAAAGACTGTCGTGGGATGCATTAATGGAGACGGTGGGCGCCAGGACGTTCAAAGTGTTGGTGCAAAAGCATTCAAAGAAAGTGATGTGTGCCGTGCAAACGGTCTTCGACTGGCAAACCTACCGATGCTCGAGTGAAAAACCACAGCCTTTACGATCTGTTGAAAAGTTTGATGAAGTTGGGGTTGAACAAGCAAAGGCCGCGTGGAAGCACCAACACATTGCACTTCAACAAAAAGACGCTCGGCGAGTCAGAAAGACACTGACGATATTGGTCGGGCCGATCATGCGTTGTTGGGTCGTGGCCAACAGCGTCATGAACGACATTGAAATATTGACCGCGAAAACAGCAGCAAACCAATTTTTTTCGGGAATTCTGATTCCACAGTCCAAAATTGTGTCCGTGATACGAAACATTTGAAAAATAAAAAAGAATAGGAAAAGTACCGGCGCAGCAACATCATGATTTGCGTGTACCTGCTTCAGAGCGGTAGACGTACCTACGTCGGTGCCACGGTGCGTTTTGGTCACCGCCTGCGGCAGCACAACGGCGAGCTGGTTGGCGGTGCAAAGTACACTCGAGGAAGACGTTGGGTCTGTGTGCTTCGTGTTGAGGGGTTTCAAACCTTTCAGCAGGCGTTGCAATTCGAGTGGAAGTTTAAGTTTTTGACGAAAAAGCAACGGGGTGCCGGCTCCGCGCTAAAACGACGGTGGCAAGCCCTCGACGTGTTGTTGGGGCTTGTGAAGTGGACGTCAAATTCACCGCCGGCGAAGGACATTAAGTTGATACTCAAAGTATTATCTGCCCCTCCGATCCGTCTTCGTTGTCTTCCGTCTCACGTTGCTTTTGCCGTCGCTTTTCCCTCAACACTCGTTGCAAATATTGCACAGAATAGTTGGGGTAGCACTTGACCGTGGTTAACACCTGCCCTGTGACGGGAGAGGTAATCGATTGATTTCTTTGATTGCAGTGACGGAACCACTGGTAGATGGCAATGAATTCGTAGGTATGTCCGTCGGCGGCCACGACGGGCCTCTCGAACTCCTCGTGCGTGATGGGGCAGGTAATCATTGGTACGATGTTTTTGACTTGATCCAAATAAGAGTTGTTGTAAAGAGTTACATGTACGAGGGGATTGATCACGTCGATGGTAATGTGGTTGTCTTCCTGCAAATAAAAGTTTGACAAACAACTGCCCATTTTTTTTTACTTTTTTTTTTACTGTACACATTTATTTTTTGTTCAACATATTCTGTTTCATATGCAGCGCTTGTTCGATCCGAGTCTTCTTCTCTTGCGTTTCTAACCGATGCATTTCACCCATGTCCAACTGCTCCAAATCGACCATGCACATTTGGCGAAGCAGAGGATGCTTAGCATTGGGGTTGCTGTAGTTCTTGGCAACGTACTGTCGAACGCTGTCCTCTTCTTCTCGCACAACGTCACAGAGTTCGGTGCATATGGTTGCGGCAATATCCAACTCTGTTTTGTTTCTGTCCGAACGCTTGGCCGGCTGTCGCAGTTGCTTGCGAAGTTTTTGCCGTTTTCTCTCTGGCGAATCCGGAAACAGTACCAAATGCAACTCCGGAGGAAGCGGCTTGCAAGGACTACGCCAATGCTGGCACTGCACGCTGCAGGAGTGGTTCTCGGTGCGGCTGTAGCATCCTTGGGCCACGCCGTCCGGGGTGACGGTAAAAAAAATGTGGTTGCTGCTGTGGTTCTCGTTCACGTTGAGGCAATAGTGCGCTCCAAAGCCTCTAACGTCAATACGGTACTCGATTTGTTTTGACTTGTTGGCGGTGCGCCGTATTTTTCTAATCTGTATTTTCGAATAAAGTGGTTCGTTGTCATCGCTCAAAAACGACGTCCGAATGGTCTCTAACAGGCGCACCGCCACTTCCGTGTCCACACCGACGTTGTCACAAAATTTTCGTTTTTTGGCTCCTTTTCGGTCGTCTTGAAAAATCGGGTTTTGGAACTGCAGGTCTCGGTGGCCGTCTTTTTTGCGCTGCTTCAGGCGACCCTTAAATGGCTCGTCGTCGTAGTGTACGGCCACCGCGTCCCGGGGAGAAGTGTACCCGACCGTCAGGGAAGTGGACAGATTTCGGCGGACGCTGCTGAGACAGACGGCTTGCTCCACATTTTCCGGTTTGCACATGCGACTGCTCAGTGGATTAATCTTGTCACCGTTCCGGTCGATCACGGCTTCCGGCATGTACTTGCGGTTCGAGGACAGCCAACGCGTGCCGTGACACATCATGCACGACCCTCGGCCACCACACTTACACTTTTTGGCTTTGTACGAACCCAACATGCGAAACCCGTTCTCGCGCAGCACGCACTCGTCGACCGCGTCGTCAAAGCTGTTCATGGGGGGTCGTCGGTGTCCCAGATTACTGCGCAGCGTTTCGACGGCATAGGCTCTCATATGTAGCGCCCGCTTCTTGTCGACGATCAAGTACGGCCACACGACGTGGTACCCCGTTTTTTGGCACAGGGTCTTGCCGTCCGACCCAATCTTTTCAACCGGAGTCGAATTCAAAATCATGGCGTGAAACGTTTTGTCACATGCGTTGGGATAGTGGCTGTGAAACGCGTCACCGACGTGCCGAAGTACTTGGACCATAAAGTCTAGCGTCACGACGTCCGGTTGCACCCAGTCGAAATCGATGTGCATGGCAAACAGCTCGGTTTTGCGTTCAATCAAATACAAAGGACACTGGTTGCGCAGGTCACGAGCGTACAGTTTCAAGAACTGCTCCTCTTGCTTGTCCGTCGTCAGTCGAACCTTCCACCCGTTCAAGCTGTAGTGCGTCGCCACTTTGTCCTCGTGGACCGACAGCATGAGACCGTTTTGTCGCAAGTACTCCTCGGTGTGTGAAAAGGGCATCGCGACCAGACACCACTGCGGACAGTGTGCGGGGTGGGGTCAAAAAGTAAAAAAGTCAAAAAGGAAGCTGCTGCACTCTATTAAAACTATTGCTGTTTTTGATTCCTGGATTTTTTTTTTCCAGTGTTTGTTCCTGTTGTGTTGCTGGCTCAAGAATTTGAGGTTACCCAGGTTTTTACCCAGGTTTCAATGCCAGGTAGTAAAAAAATACTATTTTTGTTTTGGGGATTTGCTGATTGTCAAATATATTGAAAATTTTTGTTTTCTCACATCCAAACTAGGATGAACAACAATTCTAGTTTTGATCTCCAAATTCACGTTCCGGTAGAATTAGACTACTCGTCCATCAGGGACCTGCTGTGCGAGATTGTTCACACGCCCAATTTTTTTTCGGCGCAAAACAGACATCAGTTTGTGGAAGAATTTTTGGCGCTTCGCTTTGAGGGGATCGACCGACCAAGAGAATTGGAATTTGTGTGCACTACTTTGCGACGCAAATTGACAACCTGTCAAAAAAAATTTGTGCGAGTTTGTTCGCGCTTCAGAACTACCAACGGTGAGATTTGCAGCATTTGCCGAGTCAAAACACACCCGTCCAAGCATCCCGTGAAGCTGCTGTGCAACCATGTGTTTCACCAATCGTGCATTCTGAAGTGGTTTGAGCACCGACACAACTGCCCCATGTGTCGACGACAGGTGGCGCTTCCACCACCAGGAGCACTGAATGTGGAGGGTTATTTGTTGCACCCGGTCGATTCAAAATGAATTCGCTTGCGTGGTCAAAATAAATGATTTTTTTTTTTTGCACATAGATATTAAAGTACTTTTGCCTTGCTTGTATAAGAGTGGACACCACCCAAAAAAATAATTTAAAAATGTACATTTTTGTATTTTGTACTTCTGTGATGTTTAGCTGTTTATTGATACCAAAAATGTGGTGTTTTTTTCGATCTACGCCATCGGCCGTAGCTCGTCGTCACCGGCTCCGTTCCTCATCACATCGGTCCTCACCGACGACGCGCACGGACACACCACTACAGCCTCTGACGGAGTTGAATGCCGGCACAACCTCGTACGACTTTGTGGTTGTGTCAGACGGCCAGCTGCACCGAGTCCTAGTCGCCGCTGTCCTGTCAAAGTGCGGCTACCGAGTGGCGCTGCTCGAGCAACGAAAGTCTCTAGGTAGGACCGTGACCGACCAAGGGGTGGACGTGATGGATTTTAGCGTCGACGCTCTCACGCGGCAAAGGGGAGTTCTTGCCTTTCTCGGTGTCGATCTGCAAATGCTGCCCTACGGCAACAACGCAAACTCGCATGCGTTTGAGGAGGTGCACTTTGACAATGAGAAACCACCGTTTATCAAACGGTTGGGTGCCGTGGTGAACGACCTACAGGGGCGGTTTCCGAACTCTCGAGTCCAGCAGTTTGTGTCGTTTCACCGCACGGACCGTTGCGGCACAGTCGTGGCCCGACTCCTGTGGTGGTTGGGGTGCCACCGGCCTGTGCCCCCCGTCGACAAGTCGTGTCATCGGGTGCTGGTGTCTGGGGTCGACGACAAGTACTGCCTGGTGGGTGGCGTGGCTCCGGTCGTCAAAGATTTACTGGACGTCATTCGTGGGGGGGGGGGGG
>Ga0209533_1001270_pt1 | contig 23586 bp, 17 predicted proteins | sample COG_04_FD_184748 | JGI IMG/M metagenome (GOLD analysis project Ga0209533, IMG submission 184748) | Pelagic Microbial community sample from North Sea - COGITO 998_met_04 (SPAdes) (version 2) | ecosystem: Environmental > Aquatic > Marine > Neritic zone/Coastal water | place: Helgoland, sampling...
CGGACGATTACAACGGTGGATACCGCTATTACGATGAACTTGGCATAACACCCCAATTTGCATTTGGACACGGGCTAAGCTATACCACATTTGCCTACAATAACATTCAAATAGCTTCATCCACCTTTACTGCAGGAACGCCAATAACGGTAAGTGTGGATGTACAAAATACAGGAACATTAGCCGGTGAAGAAGTTATACAATTGTATCTAGAAAACAATGCTGCGAGCCTATGGATGCCAAGCAAAGAACTTAAAGGCTTCGAAAAAATAGCACTGCAGGCCGGCGAAATACAAACAATCACATTCACTTTAACTGCAAACGAGCTCTATTATTTTAACCCAGAAAACGATGGATACGAAATTGCCATCGGAGATTATATAGCCCACGCAGGCGGATCCTCTGACATGCTAACTGAATCTGTACCTTTTACAATTACCACAGGCACACCGGCTCCTGACTTAGAAATTACTCGTATTTTTAGTTATCCAAGATACCCATCAATGGGCGATTCTGTTTTATTTCTTGCTTTGGTGAAAAACCAAGGAACTCAGGATATTATGCCCGGAACATCTGTAAAACTTCTGTTTGAGGTAAACGGATCTGAAGTGAGTTCCAATACAACTATTGATGATACGCTATTTGTAGGAGGTGCTATTTTGATAGGTGCTAATCAAGGAGTTTCTGAAACTCCATTATGGGTTGCAACAGAAAACATTAGCTATACAGTAACCGCCACAATTGACAGCAATGCTGAAATAACAGAACATATCGAATCTAACAACGCACTTACGACAAACCTCTTGGTGGCAGATACTACAGAACAAATTAATACGAATCTTTGCTATCAAAAACCCGTAAGTGCTTCCTCAATTGAAAGCGTTGAACACCCAACAGAAAATGCAGTTGATGGAAACTTCAGCACACGTTGGAGCTCGCAATTTTCAAATCCGCAACATATTGTCGTTGATCTGCTTGACCTTTATCATTTAAATATGATTGCATTAGCATGGGAATCAGCGTATTCATCTGAATACACTCTAGCTGTGTCAGAAGACAACACAAATTGGATTCAGATTATCCATGAAACAAATGCCAACGGTGGAAATGATCTGTTTTACCCAGAAATTGATGCAAGATATATACGAGTTGAAGGTCTTCAAAGAGCTACCCAATGGGGACATTCATTATTTGAGATTCAGGCCTTTGGTGAACTAACATCGGGTCTAGTAAATAAAGAATTTATAAGCAAGAATATTCGCCTGTACCCTAACCCTACATCCGGTGAATTCTTTATCACCGGATTACCGGCTAATGAAAATGTAGACCTTGAAATCTTTAATATTCTTGGACAGCTAATTATGAAAACCGCTATCGCTGAAAACCAAAGAATCGTTCTCCCAATTCAGTCAGACTCTAAAAGCATTTATCTGCTACATATTAAAGGCGAAAATTTCAAGGAAATACGAAGTCTTATAATGGAATAAAACATAAATATAGTGAGACATCTGCTTATAATAAAGCTACATTAGCGGTTCTGTCGCACTAGTACACCAAATATAGAATCATCAGATTCTATTAAAAACTATTACTATGTTAAAGAAACCCCTACTAAAACAATTTCAAATTATGAGGCATCTACTATTAATCAGTTTGTTAATCATCAATACACCCCTAATATATGCACAATGTGAAGCTGATCACGTTGTATTACTCAGTAATTTTGAGTTCGTGCCTTCTGAATTGGTAATTCTTCCTGGTGAGTCAGTTGCATTTATAAATCTCGAGGGCAATCATGATCTCAATGGAGTTGCAAACACTGTTACTGGTGAGTCTTTTGGGAACCCTGTTGATTTTATATTAGAGGCAACTATTGGAGATGCCCAAGGTGTCTGCATGGATAGCCTAGTGTTTGATGTTCCTGGAGTTTATAATTTTGACAGCAGTGTCAACTTTGATGCCTTAAATGGAATGAATTTTACGCTTACAGTTGACGCTTTTGATTTAAACGATTTATTAAATTCAATGGAAAATGTGTTTGAATCCTCTTTTGCTTTCCAATCCTTTACACCAGGTTACCTAACGAGTGCGGGTCCATGGACACTTTTTGTTCCAAATGAGGCTGCGATTGATGACATACAAGCGTACATGAGTTTGAGTCAGTTCGATATGTTGAGTATTCCAGATTTTCCTGAAATTATGAAGTATCATATTGCACCAGGTCTTTTCATGGCAGAAGATTTAGCTGATGGAATGTCTTTAACTTCTGCTCAAGGGCAAAGCTTAGATATTACAGAAGTAGGAGGTAGTTTTTACGTAGAAAACGCCCAAATTGTAAGTACAAATTTCACCGCATTTAATGGTGTTGTTCACGTAATTGATCGGTGTCTTGCGCCAGACAGTTTGCCAGGAGCGAATGTTATGAAGGTTATTGAGGAGAGTCCTGATCATCAAATTTTTGAGGAAGCTATTATTGCTGCAAATTTAAACGACGAGCTTTCTTTTCAAGCAACTATTGACGACACCTATGATGGTCCAGGCCCTTGGACCGTTTTTGCACCAACAGACAACGCGTTCGAAGTTTTTGCAGCCAGTTTAAATATGACTGTTGATGAATTTATAGACTCTCAATACTTGTACGAGATTGTAACGCAACATATCGTTAATGGATGTGTTGATAATTTCAATACGCCAAATGAAATTGACGAAAACTGTTCCAATGGATTGATTGATGCCATTAACACATCTACCATTTTTGCAGGAACAGTTGCTACAAACCTCGATGGAAATCCGCTTCAATTTAACGTATCGGACAATGGAAATATTTCTGTTATAGGTCTTAATAATACAGTCGATATAACGGTAACAGACATTTACACTTACAACGGAGTGGTTCATATTATTGATGCTGTTCTTAGCACAAATATACCCGCTTTAGAGGGTACATGTGGATCTTGGACATTAGAGCTTCAATCCAACTCAAACGGCTGGGAAGGCTCTTTTTTATATCTAGAAGTGAACGGTGTTATAATTGATGACATAACCTTGTTGTCGGGAAATAATACTACCTATAATTTTGCAGTGAACGCTGGTGATGTAGTGAATATATACTATGTTTATGAAGGTGGTGATTATCAATCTTACGCTTTGTTTGATGGCGAAAATCAAATAGTGGTTCAGACTTCGGGAACAGAATCTAATACTCCTTCAAGTTTTTATGGTATTACTGCTTGTAAAGAACCCAATACTTCCGATTCCAATTGTGGAGATATAACGCTAGAGCTTTACAGTATTTCTGGTTATGGGTGGCTTTCAAGTTCTTTAGATGTTTACAGAAATGGCTCTCTCGATTATACTGTGGAAATGCCAACTGGTTATGGTCCTCAAATCACAACAATTAGTGCCAATTTCAACGATTCTTTTGATTTTATAGCCAATACAAATCTATTTAATCCAGAAGAGCTGGGTTACAGAGTTTACGACACTGAAGGTGCATTAATCGTTGATCAAAACAGTTTTGTTGTAGCCCCTCAAAATGCAACAAATATTGTTTTTTGTGAGTCTGAAGAGGGTTTTGATATTGCAGAAACTAAAGGTCGAGAAGCTCGCTTAATTAAAATGGTTGATGTTTTAGGAAGAGAACAAAAAGAACATAAGAAAGGATCCGTTCTATTTTACATCTATGATAATGGCAATATAGAAAAGAAGGTTATACACTAAACTTCTTCAAATCTTTCCAAAAGCGGTTCGAACGAGAACCTACAAGGGGAGCCTTATAGGTCAGGTTATTTTTTATAAATAACTTGACCTATTCTTATTTTTTATATTAGAATTTAACACTTCCAATTATTAAAAAACTACTTTAATTATTTTGGTTCTATCGTATTAATTTGAGCATCATCTAAAAATTCAATTTGAATTAGAGATTATGCGAAAATGAAAGGAACCTTTTGAAATAGGATTTCTTAGAATCAACGATTTGATTCTTTCTAGTGTTACAGATAAATCAATTTCTGCTAGAGTTCCCTGAGGAGATTTACCCCAAAAAAAGAAAATTCAAAATTTGGTGTTTCAATCCGGATTAGGTTACGAAAAGTCAAATGAAATTTCGAACCACAAGCGTAAATTCTATTTTCTTCATTATTCCAGATATAGTAAAGAACTTGAGCCAAACAAAAAGCGGAGAACCAGTTGATTTCAACCAATTCTCCGCTAGAGTGACCCCGAAGGGATTCGAACCCCCAACCGTCAGAGCCGAAATCTGATATTCTATCCAGTTGAACTACGGAGCCATTTCCTGCAAATATATTATTTTTAGAGTCTATGCGTTGTATATAAGTTTTATTTTTACACTATGAAAAAAATACTCGTAAGCAGCTTACTAATACTAGCTATGCAAATACAGGCTCAATCCATTAAAGTTGGCGATTGGAGAGATCATTTATCCTATTTCGAAACCTTTGATGTTTGCGCGCAGGGCTCTAAAATATACACAAGTACAGATAAAGCGTTGTTTGTGTTTAATAAAAGGGATCAAAGCATAGAGCGCTTAAACACCTTGTCTGGCCTCTCCGACGTAAATGTAAGTGCTCTTAATAGTAATGAAGAACTACTAGTAGTTGCCTATGAAAATGGGAATATAGACTTAATCGAAGCAGGGAAAACGGTGAATCTTGCTGACATTAAAAGAGCCTCATTAATCGCAAATAAAAAGATAAACTCTATTAGTATTCATGAAAACAGAGCCTATTTATCCACAGGCTTTGGTATTGTTGTAGTCGATTTAGTTAAAAAAGAAGTTAAAGAAACTTATTTTATTGGGGAGGGAGGAACCTATATTAACATACTAGCTACTAGTATTTCCAATAATTCGATATTTGCAGCTACCGAGAATGGACTATACACCGCCAATCTAAATCATCCAAACTTATCAGATTACCAGGCGTGGAGTAAAATGAACTTTAGAGCAAACGCTGTGTTTAATTTGTTAGAGACCTTCTCAGGAAAACTTTATGCAAATATACAAGGGGAGTCCTTTAATACCGATAGTTTGTACACTTACGACGGAGAAAATTGGGCTTTATTTTCTCATCCATTCACAAATGTTTCCTTAAAATCACAAAACGGTAAACTCTCTGTTACCTCAAAATATGGACTGCATGTGTACAACGAAAATTTGGAAACAGTAAAAAATCTAACAAGTGCTATGTTTAATTTTCCAAAAAAAGAATTTAGAGCTGGTGTGTACCTAGATAATGAATTTTGGATTGCGGATAAATACAACGGTTTATTAAACTACTCAAATGGAAATACTAGACAGCTTATGCCAACGGGTCCGCACAAAACAAACGTTGCCAAAATTACTAATTATGGAAATGAAATATGGTTGGCCCACGGTTCGAAAAACGAAAACTGGGACCCTACTTGGTCTCGTAGTGAGCTTTCTATACTCAAAACAGATGACTGGACGAATACCAGCACACTAATTAACAATAGCGTTTTAGACCCAGTAGACGTTGTTGTAAATGGAAACATAAGCTACGTAGCTAGCTGGCAAGACGGATTGGCTGTGTTGGTTGACAATGAATTAAGCGTTTTATTTAATGAAACAAATAGTAGCCTACAAAAAAGATATCCGCATAATGATTGGTTAAACGTAGGAGAAATTAAATTTGATTCAGAAGGAAATTTATGGTGTACAAACCCTCAAACGCTTGAGCCCTTATCTGTTCAATATACAAATGGAGAATGGGAGTCCTTTTCTCTTGGAAATACCGTTACGGAAGCTCAAAATTTAGCCGAATTAATGATCGATGTAAACGACCAAAAATGGATACAACTAAAAAACAACGGCCTTATTGTTTTTGACGAGAGTAGAACGGGCACAAAAGCAAAAAAGATAAGCAATGGAGAAAGTAACGGCGATTTAAATTCGGATAGAGTTTTTGCAATGGCAGAAGATTTGGACGGTGAAGTGTGGATTGGAACCGACAATGGAGTAAGTGTCTTCTACAACCCGGCAGAGATATTTGACGGAGAACAAGCATCCACCATAATTGTGAGCGAAGGCGAATACAATACCTACTTACTCGATGGCTTATTGATTAACGACATCGAAGTTGACGGAGCAAACAGAAAATGGTTTGCAACAAACAACTCTGGAGCAATATTAACCTCAGAAAATGGTACAAACGAACTCATTCATTTTACTGCCGAAAACAGCCCATTATTCTCTAACAAAGTAGTAGATATTGAAGTAAATGACGAAACAGGAGAAGTGTTTTTCGCAACAGACAAAGGTCTTATCTCCTACCGATCGGGCGCAACTAAAGGAAGCGACGACTTCTCCAATGTATTGGTTTATCCAAACCCAGTAAAACCAGATTATGAGGGCACTATAAGCATAAAAGGATTGCTTACAGATGCTGTAATTAAGATTACAGATATTAGTGGAAATTTGGTTTACAAAACTACCGCACTAGGCGGGCAAGCTAATTGGGACGGTAAAATGACAAATGGCAAAAAAGTAAACTCAGGCGTGTATTTAATTTTCTGTTCCGATGAAGATGGAAATGAAAACCACGTAAGTAAACTACTCATTATACGAGACTAAATGCAAAGGTCTAGAGCAATCGTATTAAATAAAATAAACTACTCGGAAACGAGTATAATTATTAAAATATACACCGAAGAAGACGGTTTACTCTCCTTTATTGTAAAAGGAATAAGAGGTAAAAAAGGCAAATTAAGAATGGCGCAATTTCAGGCGCTTAACCTACTTGAAATAGACTACAAGCAATCGGGTAAATCTGAACTACGCTATCTACTAGACTTAAAAATTTCGGAACCATTTAGCGACTTATTGTTTGATCCAATTAAAAGAGCTGTAGCACTATTTGTAGCAGAATTAATTCAAAACTGCATACAAGAAGAAGAGCAAAATAAAGAATTGTTTCTTTTTTTACATCAATCTATACATTGGTTAGACCTTAGCAAAGACTCTTGCACGCACTATCATTTAGCTTTTATGATGAAACTAACAAAATACCTGGGGTTTGCTCCAATGGAAAACAACACTAATGCTCTTTGTTTTGACCTGCAAACAGGGCAGTACCTTAAGCACCAGCCAATTCATACATTCACAATACATGGGGAAGAAATGGAGGCTTGGACAAAATTGTCATCCTGCTCGTATGAGCACCTGCCAGTACTTCAGTTTTCGAATGCATTAAAAAGAAGCTTAGTACAAGCTTTGATGGATTATTATAAATTACATTTAATTCATTTTAAAGAATTAAATTCGCAGCATATACTCCAGATAATATTTGATGATGAATAAGCAGCTTGTCTTTTTGTGTATACTAAGTCTAAACTTCGTACAGCTTTTAGCACAAGAGTTTAGGGTTCTTGATGAACTCGATAGTCCTATACGAGAAGCACACATTGTTAGCCTAGACAGAACATCGCATGCTTTTACAAACAAAGCAGGCTTTGTAAACCTATCCAACTTTAAGGATAGTGAAAAACTTGAAATAAGCCATCCTAGTTTTATCACAGTACTAACAACCAAACTAAAACTAAAGGAACAAGGCAATAAAATAATACTCTTATTTAACCCAGAAACTTTAGGCGAAATTGTGTTGTTAACACGAATTGACGACGAAAACCTTAAGACAACAGCCGACAGGAGAGTCGTCTTGCACGAAAAAGAAATAACAAGGTTAAACACTCAAACAACCGCAGATTTACTAGAAAAAAGAGCAGGTATAAATGTTCAAAAAAGCCAAATGGGTGGAGGGAGTCCAGTAATTAGAGGCTTTGAAGCAAATAGGGTTTTATTGGTAGTTGATGGAGTACGATTAAACAATGCCATTTACAGAGGAGGCCACTTACAAAGCATTATATCTGTAGACAATGCCAGCTTAGAACAAGTTGATATTATATTTGGCCCAAGCAGCTCCGAATATAGTAGCGATGGGCTCGGTGGAGTTATACATCTTCATACAAAAAGACCAAAATTTACGAAAAACCCCAGCCTTAAACAAAATTACAACACGCGTTTTGCCTCGGCAAACAAAGGAATTAGTAAGCACTACGATATAAGCTACACCTCTTCGGATTTCTCAATATTTACCTCTTTTTCTGCCAACGACTTCGATGATCTAAGAATGGGGAAAGTTCGAAAACACGGATACGAAAACTGGGGAAAGGTTTACCACTTTATAGAAAACGGAGAGCAGGAAGAAAATGAGAATCCCAACATTCAAAAAAATACGGGATATAGCCAAAAAGACTTTATGCAAAAAGCCATACTTAGGCTAAGCGAAAAGTTGCTGTTTACCGGAAACTTCCAATACTCAAATACTTCAAACATACCGCGGTTTGATAAGCTTAACGACTATAAATCCATAAGTTACGACCCTAGTGCTAACAGAACTGTTTACGAAGATTTAAAATACGCTACCTGGAATTACGGCCCTCAAAAGCGTAGTTTCTATTCGATGCAGTTTGACTACTCTGCACACAACTTATTAATAGACTCCGCTCAGCTAATAATTGCCTACCAAGATGTTTACGAAACAAGATTTGTACAAAAACTAGAATCGAACGAGCGAATTGACCAACACGAAAATGTGGATATTTACAGCCTAAATGCAAACTTCATAAAAAACAAATTTCACTATGGATTTGAGTATTACAATAATGACGTGAGCTCAAGAGCATTTAAAACCATGAATGCTGTTTCTGCTGCTTACGATCAAACAAGATACCCCAACGGAGGCTCGAGCATGAGCTCTTGGGCTGGCTACATTACCTATGGAAAACAACTATCTAAAAAGATAAAGGTAAATACCGGCTTAAGATACACAGAAAACCAATTAAATGGAAAATACATACAAGTCCGCTACCCTACTGTTACACTACCCTACGACAGTATAAACAATAAATACGATGCCTACACTGGAAATATAAGCTTGGCTTACTTTCCAAACGAGTCTTGGAAAATAGCCGGTATTGTTTCTACAGGCTTTCATGCGCCAAACTTAGACGATGTAAGTAAGGTGTTTTACAAAGGGAGCAATGTTACCATTCCAAACTTTAACCTTGCACCAGAGTACGCAAATACAGTAGAACTAAACATTACTAAAAATATAAAAAACAGAGTTCTAATTAACGCAAATGCTTATTATACCGTCTTAAACGATGCAATTATGCGAGTAGAAGCAGACAGCAGTAATACAGACGGGCTTATTATAGATCCAGAAGAAGGATTTACCAGTATTAAAACAAATAAGAATACGGGTAAGGCAGAAATATACGGCGCTACAGCCAGTGCATCTGTTCGAATTGCGAGTAACTATACCTTAGAAACAGACTACACAATTATTAAAGGAAGAAACAAGGACACAGACTTGCCCTTTACACACATACCACCCAGTTTTGGTAAAACAGCATTTTATGCAGATTTTGACCAGTGGAGGGCTTCGTTTTACGCCATTTACAATGGTAAAAAACCCTTATCCGAATACGACCTAATATCGGGTACAGACAACGAAGAGGAGTCTCCTATAGAATGGGAGTACCAGGAAGCTACAGACAGCTGGATTGCAGAATACCAAGGAACACCAGCCTGGTATACATTAAACATGAGTTTTATGTACCGATTTACAGAATCGTTTACGCTTCAAATGGCTGCAGAAAACATACTAGACCATCATTACAAAACCTTTGCTTCCGGGCTTTCTGCACCAGGAAGAAATTTTATTTTAACCTTTAGAGCAAGCTTTTAAATGAACTCATATAAGCATCTTCAAGAATTAGTAGCTATAGACTCACCTTCGGGATTCACCAAAAAAGCAGAAGACTACTGTTACCATTTATTGCTAAATCTGGGATTAAAACCTAGTAGAACAAATAAAAATGCAATAAAATGTAATTTTAATGCTAAGCCCACCCTAGCAATCGCAGCGCACCTAGACACCCTTGGGGCAATTGTAACGGGTTTTAACACAAACGGAACGCTAAGCACTTCGCTTATTGGTAGCCCCTCTTTAAATCAAGCAGAAGGAGAATACGTAACTATTTATACTCTGGATGAAAAAACATATACAGGTACTTACCTTTTAAATAACCCGGCCAAACACGCAAATAAAAGCTTGGGAACCACAGTAAGGAGTATAGAAAACATGCACATTCGTTTAGATGAAGAGGTGAATTCTGTAGAAGATTTAAAAAAACTTGGAATACGTATTGGAGATATTATTTGTTTAGATACGCGTTACCAAGAACTGGAAAGTGGTTTTATAAAATCGAGGTTTATGGACAACAAAGCTGGATGTTTTGTTTTGTTCGAATTGGCCAAAAAACTAAAAGATACAAATGCACCTGTAGAACTGTTTTTCTCCAATTATGAAGAAGTAGGACACGGTGGAACCTGTGGATATGCAGAAACAATTGAAGAATTACTGGTAATAGACATGGGGGTAATTGGAGACGATTGCGAAGGGAAAGAAACCAAATGCTCTATATGTGCTAAAGATTCTACGGGACCTTACGACTACGAAATGCGTAAAAGATTGAGTCTTTTAGCAGAAAACAACAACATTCCGCACCAAATAGATGTATATCCCTATTACGGTTCTGATGGCAGCGCGGCTCTAAGAGCGGGTAACGATTTTAGAGTGGCCTTAATTGGTCCTGGAGTTTCTGCTTCTCACGGAGTAGAGAGAACCCACAAAAAAGGGATAGAAGCTACTGTAGATTTGTGCATGGCTTATATTAATCAGAGGAACTAATTGGTTTAGAATAATAGGTGTAATCCAAAATAAGGTAAGGTTGAGCAATAAGTAAACAACTTATTTCTTCATTAACCACAGTTGAGGATTGAGTTTTTGAGAACCCTTCCATAATTGAAAATCGAGAACCGTGCTTCCCTCCTGTTTTGAGGTAAAAACTAAGCCTATTTCCGACTTGGTCGTTACTTCCTCTCCTTTTTGAACATACACATCACTAAGGTTGGCGTACACACTTATGTAAGCTCCATGACGAATCATTACCACCTTAACTCCGTTAGGCATCGAGAGTACACTGCTTACTTTTCCATTAAAAACAGCCCTACAAGCACTATGTGCCTCGGTAGCTATTTCGAGCCCATTATTTTCTACCACAACACCAGAAAGCACAGGATGATTCTGTTTCCCAAACTTTGAAATAACCAAACCCTTTGAAACAGGCCAAGGCAATTTGCCTTGGTTAGACGTAAAACTCTCTGAAAGCGCAAGTGCTTCGGGGGTAGATGTAAAAGATTTTGAAGTGCCTGAAGCATTAACTCTACGCAGCTCCTCGGCAATTATTCGTTCAATTTCTTTTTGAATTTTTTTGCGCTTTCTACGCTTTACTTCTACGCTTTTACTTAATTCTTTCTCTTTCTCTGAGAGCGCTGCTAAGCTAACCGACTCTTGAGCTTGTTCTTGGTTTAACAGTTGGTTCTCTAAAAGCTTGTCGGATATTAAGTTTTGCTTAATTAACCTTTGATTCTCTAGAACTAAAAGAGATTTGGCTAAATCTAAATTTCTTTGCTCTATAAGGATGGCCTGAAGAACTCTATACTTAGAAATTTGACGAATGTAAAAAAGCCTTTTATAGGCCTGCTGAAAACTAGACGATGAAAATATAAATAAGACTCGGTTAAAATGACGGCTGCTTTTATAGGCTTGTTGGACTAAGGTGGCATAGGATAGTTTTAAAGAATCCAACTCATGCTTTAGGGTAATTTGTTGTTGAGATTTTAAATCGATCTCGCCTCGTATAAGCCCAACCTCTTTTTGAATAGTTCGTATAAGTTGAGAACGAATGGATATTTTTTGTTTTAAAGCCTTTAACTGGTGTAAGGAGACTTTTTTGTTGACCAAAGTCTGATCTAAAAGAGAATTACTCAATTCAATCTCTTCTAAAAGTTGTTTTTTTCTGTTTTGAAGTTCTGTGCGGTTTTGGGCAGTTAAGCTAGTAAAAGACAGTAAAACAAGGCCTATTTTAACGAATAACTTCATAGGATTTTGGAACTTTAAAAGAAAATTTAAGTTTTTTGCTAAGGCTAATTTTAGAATACGCTAAGTTAATACTTAAGCCTTTAGCCTTAACAATAGTTACATCAATAGATTCAGAAAAATGTTGCTTGTCGTGAAGCTCAAAATCGTCGTATGAGATTAATAGTGTTCTATCGAGAAAGTGGTTTTGTAGACTTTGCTTTGTGATTTTAGAATTTAAAGGATTGACAAAAGCAGTAAAAACCTCTTGATTTGATTTTCTGCGACTTTTACGAATCTTTTTGAGCTGCTTGTCACTAACAGAAGAGATTTTAAACAGTTGGTTTACTAAAGCAGAATGGTATTTTCTTTCTTGAAAAGCACTTATCGAATTGCCCATCAACAAATTTTGAATTCTAGTAAAACTAAGTGGGCTCTGAATTTTCTGGCTTAAATCAGCATAACTACTTTTAAAATACGTCTTGTCAAAACGATTCATAAAATGAAGTGTATCCGTATCAAACAATACGCGAGCCAACTCTAAACCCAAACCAGGGCTTATAGACATCCAGATAAGGCTGTCTTTTTTAATTTTTATCGTCCCTTTAAACGAAAATGTCTGAGCATCGTCCTTATACTTGCCGGCAACTTTGCTGCTAAACAAATCAAAATCGAAATGTGCATTTTTGACAGAGTCTATAAGAAACTGAACTTTTGGGGCTTTGGTGAAGATAGGTCCTACCGTTTTTGAAGAACGACAACTCGCCAAAGCCAACAAGAGAACAAAAACCAGTACAATTCTATTCATACAAAACCCCTTCATTAGCCTTTTTAAGCAAAAGTAAAGAGTTTCCTCCTAAAGAAACAGCTTTAAGCCAGCAACGCAGAGCCTCTTCTTTAGCTCCATTTTGATACAAAGCATCGGCGTAATGCTCAAAAATTACTGCGCTTTCTGTACTCGAGTTTTCAATGGCCTTACTTAACCAATCCTTTGCTTCGCTATAGCGAGCTAACTTGTACAAAATCCAACCGTAGGTATCTTGGTAGGTAGCTACGTTTGGTTTTAGTGCATTGCAAAGCTTTGAATACTCTTCAGCCATCTCTAATTTAACTTCTCGAACAGAGAGGTAGTAGCTGTAGTTATTTAACACTATCGGATTATCTGGAACTAAGGATAAGGCGCTTTCGTAACTCGAATCAGACAAGTCGTTTAAATCTAAACTGTGGTAAGCATCTCCTAAATAGTTGTAAAACTCTGCTTTTAAAGGGCGGTTATTAACAACATAATTAAGGCCTCTATTTAAAAGTAATACAGCGCTTTCTTGTTGCTTATCTATAGAGTAAGCCAGCCCAGTAAATAGGTACAACATGGGTTGTACAGGGTTCAGTTCAATCGCTTTTTCTCCTTTGGAAATAACCTCAGAATACACTTGCAGTTCCAAGCCCATTAACAAACATCTGTTCCAAATAAAATATTCGGTAGCGCCTAAATCAAGCGCTTTCGAATACGCTTTATAAGACTCAATAATTTGGTTTTTTTGGTAAAACAAGTCTCCGTACAAAGCATAAAAACCGGACTCGGTAGGATGATGTAGAAGTGCTTTGTCTAGAAGAGAAGCCAAAGAAACAGAATAGGTGGAATCCTCATTTATTAGTTGAAAATAGCTTATTAAAATTTGGAGCTTCACCTCTTTACTAAAACGCGCATTGTCAAAGCAATTGTTTAGGTATTTAAATACTTTTTCAAAATCATTTTTGAGTCGATAATGGTCTGCTAAAGCCATATTTGCTCTAGGCTCTTTGGAGTCTACTTTAAGTATTTCATTGTAAATTTTTAAGGCTTTTTCCGGCAAGTTATTGGCCTGATAAAGCTCTGCCAACATTCCTCTGTACCGTACTGTATTTGGATATGAACTAATGAGTTTTTGCAATTCGTTGGCCGCAGACTTTAAATCGCCTAAGGCAATATATAAACGCTCTTTTACCACAGAAAGTTCTTCTGTAACTCCAAGTCTATTCTCGATAAATTGGTATACCCTAATTGCTTTTTTAAACAAATCGTTACTAGCATAAGCTTGAGCTAGGCTGTACTGGTATTCTATATTTGAAGGGTCTAGTTTAACTAAGTTTTTGTAGGCATTTAGCTCACCTTCGGTATTTCCAAGTGCAAAGTTTAGTTGTGCTTGATTTAGTAAAATCCAAGAGTTAGTAGGGTCTAAGAGCTGAGCCTGGTTGGCGTAAAACAGAGCAGAAGTTAACTGTTCGGTTCTCATGTAAAGTAGCGCCATCTCAAAATTAGCATCTGCATTAAAAGGATCTATGGCTATACATTGCTCCATTAAATCAGCCGCTTTTGTAAAGTCCTCTAAGGCCTTTAAACGCTGAGACTCAAAAAACAAGTATTTAAAGCGAAACTGATTCTTATAAGTTAGCTCCCCTTCGGTATAAGAATTTAAGAGGGTGCTACTGCTCTGCGGTATTTTTTTTACTCCCGTACAAGCAGAAAGGGTTAGAATGCTAGCTAAAATGTATACTATAGACTTTGTTTTTTTCATCCAATTTTAGAATAATCGCCAATACTAACGCGTTTTGTACCCCCTTGATAATTTACATTGTTACCGATCATAGAATCCTCTAAATCGGCACTTTGTATAAAGGTATCGTTTTGAATGATTGTGTTTGATAAAACACTATCAGAAATTTTTGTGCCCGCACCAATAGAAACATGAGGGCCAATGGTGCTATTGGATAAGTGCACATGGTCGCCAATAAAACAAGGTTCTATAATAGTCGTGTTTACTAAGTGTAAGCCGAGTCTTTCTTGTTTCTCATCAGTGTATTCTAATACTCTTTTATTTGCATGTATAGCGGCAGTTGGATTTCCGCAATCGAGCCACTCCTCTACTTTGCCTGGAAAAAAGTCAAGGCCTTTAACTCTCATATTTTCCAATGCATTGGTAAGTTGGTACTCGCCGTTTTCCTTTATATCGTTGTCTATTAGGTATTGGAGTTCGGTGCGTAAACGCATGCCATCCTTAAAAAAGTAAATTCCAATGATAGCGAGATCAGAAACAAACTCCTTTGGTTTTTCTACAAAATCAGTTATAACGGAGTTTTGATCCATTTTAACAACTCCATAAGCACTTGGGTCTTCAACTTTCTGTACCCAAATAATTCCGTCTTTGTTCGTATCTAAGATAAAATCTGCTCTAAACAAGGTGTCTGCAAAAGCAACCACTACTGGGCCAGAAAGGGACTCTTTTGCACATAAAATGGCGTGTGCAGTACCAAGTGCCTCGTCCTGATGGTATATAGAGCCTTTGGCTCCTAAACCTTCTGCAATCGCAATAAGATCTGTCTCTACTTCCTTACCAAAATCTCCAATTACAAAGGCTATTTCGTCTACAACTTGTCCGCAAACTCGGGTAATGTCTTCTACCAATCGTTTTACAATGGGTTTTCCTGCAATAGGAATGAGTGGCTTAGGAACTGTTAGCGTATGTGGTCTGAGGCGGGAACCTCTTCCGGCCATGGGTACAATAATTTTCATGCTGATAACTGTATAACGTTGTTATTATTTTTTTCCTGTCGATCCGAAACCACCTGCACCTCTGTGAGTTTCCGAAAGCTCTTCAACGGAATTCCATTGTGCTTTAGTATAAGGTGCAATGATCATTTGAGCAATCCGGGTTCCATCTTCAATGCAGTATTCAACATCGGAGAGGTTTATTAATAAAACACCCACCTCGCCTCGGTAGTCTGCATCTATGGTTCCTGGACTATTTAATACGGTAATTCCATTTTTGTAGGCAAGCCCACTTCTGGGTCGTATTTGTGCTTCATAATTGGAAGGTAGCGCTATGCTTAAGCCCGTTTTTACAAGAATCCTTTGCATTGGTTTTAAAATAATTGGCTCTTCAATATTGGCATATAAATCCATTCCGGCTGACAAATCTGTTTCGTACTTCGGGAGTGGATGTTTTGATCGATTTATGATCTCAATTTGCATAAATATTCTTATTAATTTAAGGCATGAAATTACTTCTTTTTTTTTGCTTTTCTGATACCAAAACTATGAACATGTACACCAAGCATAAAAAAGTGCTTAATAAGTAGTTCGAAAAGAAATTGGCTTGGTTAAAAATCAACCAGGTATAATACAGTGCTATAGCTGTAAAAAGGTATAAAAAAATGCGCTTTAAGTCGTAGGGAATTGGATAGTGTTTTCTACTTAATACGTATGAGGCTACACACATTGAAAAGTAACAAACTAGGGTTGCGTAAGCAGAGCCTAAGTAAGACATAGAAGGAATTAATACAAAATTAAACGCCAGAGTAACCAGTGCACCGAAAACGGACAAATAAGCTCCATAACGTGTTTTCTCGCTTACCTTATACCATACAGATAGGTTGAAGTAAATGCCTAAAAAAAGATTGGCCAATAAAAGGATGGGAACCACCTGAAGACCTTCATGGTAAGACTCATCTCTAATAAATTCTTTTATAGTATCTATATAGACGTTTACACCTAAAAAAATGAGTCCGGTAAATGCTACGAAATAACGCATAAGATTTGCGTACTGATGTTTTGCATCTTTTTTTTGAGCCTGAGCAAAGAAAAAAGGTTCTACACCATACCTATAGGCTTGTATAAAAAGAGTCATAAAAACAGCAATTTTATAGCAGGCAGAATAAATTCCAACCTGAGTGCTGGCTATGTCTGCAGGCAAAAGATATTCAAGCAAAATTTTATCAATCATTTCGTTAACAACAAAAGCTAAACCACCAATAAGCAGAGGAAAACCGTAGGCTAACATTTTCTGTAACAAAGCAAAGTCAAAATTAAACTTTAGTTTAAAAAATTCGGGCAAAAGTAGTACTAGTGTAATAAAGCTTGACGCTAAATAAGAAACAAAAATATAACCGATACCAAAAGATGGCTCGTATATAAAAGCAAAAAAGGCGTTTGTGTAGCCCTTGCTTTCGAGGTAAGGACAGAGTAGAAAGAAAAATAAGTTTAGTCCTATGTTTAAGCAAATATTTGCAACCCTAACCGAAGCAAACTTCCAGGGTTTGTTATTTAAGCGCAATCTGGCAAAGGGCAAGGTTGCCATAGTATCAAAAGCTATAATAAAAGCCAAGAAAGTAACAAAAATGGAGTTTTCAGCAATGTGGAGTAGTTCTGCAATAGTGCTCGTTTGGGGCAAGACAAACAACAAAAACAAGCTTGTGCTTACTAAGAGTGATAAAACACCTGTGGTGTAGACCTTATGTATGTTCTTCTCCTTAGTCGAAAAATGGAAAAAAGAGGTTTCTAAGCCATAGCTTAGCACTACCATAGCAAAGGCTACCCAGGTCATTAGTATGGAGAGCACTCCGTACTCGCCCGGAGTAAAAATGCTCGTATATAAAGGAACTAACAAAAAGTTGAGCAAACGACCAACAATACTGCTTAAACCATAAATAGCGGTTTGTCCTACTAATTTTTTAAGTATACTCAAGTCTATTAATTTAACAATGAAAATTAAAAACTAGGCCTTCTTTTGTCTAAAAATGCGCTTGTTCCTTCGATGAAATCGGGAGTGCCAAAACAATTTCCAAAAGCATTTACTTCAAAAGCTAAGCCGTCAACTCCCGCATCATAATTAGCATTTACACATTGGATGGCTGCTCCAATAGCCATTGGGGAGTTACGCAAAATCTTTTTAGCTAGTTTTTGTGCCGATGGCAACAGGTCTTCAAGCGGCACCACTTGGCTTGTTATACCGAAAGACAAGGCTGCTTCGGCGTCAATCATTTCGGCAGTTAAAATCATTTGCATCGCAATTCCTTTTCCGGCAATTTGAGCTAAGCGCTGGGTTCCTCCATAACCCGGAATAACTCCTAAGGAAGTTTCGGGTAAGCCAATACGGGCATTATCGGAAAAAATGCGAATGTGAGAGGCCAAGGCCAACTCTAAGCCACCGCCCAAAGCAAAACCATTTACTGCCGCTATTACGGGTGTATGCATACATTCTATACGATTAAACAAGTCATTGTGCCCATTCTGAGAGAGTCCTTTTCCTTGATCCACGGTAAAGTGAGCAAATTCGGCGATATCTGCACCTGCAACAAAGGCTTTTTCTCCAGAACCCGTTAGAATGATTACACGAGTGCTTTGGTTTGCTTCTGCTTCTTGTAAAGCAGAGCTTAATTCCTGAATGGTTGCGCTGTTTAGTGCGTTTAATTTTGAGGGTCTGTTAATGGTGATGGTTTGTATTCCAGCCTCAGAGCTTAAAAGAATGTTTTGGTAAGTCATAATGATCTATTTAAAAAAGTAAAATTAGGCTTTTTGGTGTAGTAATGGAATGCTTACAAAGAAAGTAGTTCCTGAGGTAGGAGAGGTTTCAAAATAAATAGTTCCGTTGAGATCGTCAATAATTCGCTTAACCATGGCTAAGCCCAAACCTGTTCCACTTGTTTTGGTTGTAAAATTTGGCTCAAATATTTTACTTTGCAGTAAAACGGGTATTCCCATGCCATTGTCTGTTATTACAAGTAAGGCAACTTCCTTTTTCTTTTCCAAAGAAATGGTTACTAAGGGTGTTTCTCCTTCCTTAACACACTCAATAGCGTTGTTTAACAGGTTGTTAAGTACGCGTACAATTTGGTCCTGATCTGCGAATATAAAACAATTCTTATCGAGCTTTAGTATACCACTACTCGTAGGGTCAAAAAATGAAATGGTGTGGTCGACTATCTCCGAGAGGTTGAGTGCTTTCTTTTTACTGGAGGGCATTCGAGCAAAATCGGAAAAAGCAGAGGCTATATTTGCTAAAGTGTCTATTTGATCTATCAGAGATGAGGTAAACCTTTTCATTTTAACTGGAAAATCTGGGTCGTCCTGGCTTACCTTTCGCTCAAACATTTGAATGTTTAGCTTCATTGGAGTAAGTGGATTTTTAATTTCGTGCGCCACTTGCTTTGCCATTCCTTTCCAGGCAGATTCCTTCTCTGTTTGGGCTAGCTTCTCGGAGCTGGTTTCGAGCTCTTTTACCATAAAATTATAATGCTGAACTAATTGCCCAACCTCGTCGGCAGAGTTCCACGACAAGGGCATATACTGCTTAACTAATGCCGCCTTTTGCATTACGGCAGACAACTTAACTATAGGCTCAGATATTTGCTTAGAGAGCAGGTAAGCAAATAAACTGGTAACCAAGAAAAGAAGAAGGTAAATGGGTATCAAAGCAAGAAAATAAGCCTTTAGGTCTCTTTTATACGTTTCATTTAGCTCAAAATACGGTATGCTAATAATAGCAAAGGGCTTTGCATTGGTATCGTAAACGTATTGGTAAGAATTCAAATACTCAACGCCATCAAGATATAACCGTTTGGTAAACCTAGCTTTTGTTTGTGATAAATCTGATATAATTTTTGAGCCAAGTTTTGTGCGAGAATAATTGTTTTGGACTCCAATGATAGATGAACTTAAAATTAGATTTCCTTCTAAACTGTATAAAATTAGATCCAAATTGTGAATATCTGCCAGTTCGTTTAATTTGTATTTAAAAAAATCGAAGGTAGAGGAGTCGTTTAACTCAAAAGTACGTTTCTTAAGGTAATAAGAAATAGAAGCTAGGGTCGAAACTTCTTTTCTTTGAAGACGATTGTTGTGGTATTCAATATTCTGACTTCTGAAATTGTAAAAAGTAGACACACCAATAAAAAAGAATGAAGCCAATAAGAGGGCTATCATTGAAATGTAGATTCTGTTACCTAGTTTTTTTGAATATAATACAAACGACTTCATAGCCTCAAAGATATAAAACAAAAAAACCCTGCCAAGGCAGGGTTTTTTTTGTGGATAATATTATTGTTTCAGCGCTTCTGCTCCACCAACAATTTCGAGTATTTCGTTGGTAATGGCTGCTTGTCTTTGACGGTTGTAAGTAAGTGTTAAATCATCTTTAAGATCTTGCGCATTGTCTGTTGCTTTATGCATGGCAGTCATTCGAGCACCGTGCTCAGCGGCATGAGAGTCTAACAGACCTTTGTAAAATTGAACTTTAAGAGACTTTGGTATAAGGTCTAAAACAATAGACGATTTAGACGGTTCAAAAAGATAATCTACATTCATTTCCAAAGATTCGGTTTGCTCAGATCTAGCGGGCAAAAAGGGCTCGGTAATAATGTTTTGAGTTGCAGCGTTTACAAACTCATTGTATATAATCTCTACTTTATCAAAAGATCCGGCTACAAAAGCATCCATTATTTCTTGGGCAATAAGCGTAGAGCTCGAGAAGTTTAGATCGTTAAAAACAGCAAGGTTCGAGTTGAACATGGTGTGCTTGTCTGTAAAATAATCTACCGATCTTTTTCCTATTGGATAAACCTGAACATCGAATTCTGAAAGTTTTTTAATTCTTCTTTCTGTCGTCTTAAAAATATTGGCATTAAAAGCTCCGCATAAACCACGATTAGAGGCTATTGGAACCAATAGCACTTTTTTAATTTCGCGTTCTTGACTGTAAACACCTTCGGTTGAGTTTTCTAATGTAGCACTAAGATTTACTAATATTTCGGACAATTTCTCTGCATAAGGTCGCATTTGAGTAATTGCATCTTGAGCTCGCTTCAACTTTGCAGCCGACACCATTTTCATAGCGCTGGTAATTTGCATTGTAGAAGCTACAGAAGTAATTCTAGTACGTATTTCTTTTAAGTTAGCCATTTGTAAGTCAATTGAAAGTGAGGGTCAAAACCCTCATTAGTTCAGTCTTATAGGTATTTTGAAGAGATTTCTGATGCTGCACTTTCTATAGCAACTGTTGCTTCAGCAGATAACTTACCTGCCTTTAAAGAAGCTAATTCGCTAGAGAATTTGTTTCTCATAAAAGATAAAAACTCAACTTCAAACTCCTTAACCTTAGCTACAGGAACCTTAGACATTAAGTTTTTAGTACCGCAATAGATCATGGCAACTTGTTCTTCAACTGGAAGCGGAGAGTTTAAACCCTGCTTCAACATTTCTACGTTACGCTTCCCTTTGTTAATTACCAATAAGGTTGCATCATCAAGATCAGAACCAAACTTAGCAAATGCTTCGAGCTCACGGTATTGAGCTTGATCGAGCTTTAAGGTACCGGATACTTTCTTCATTGATTTAATCTGGGCATTACCCCCAACACGGGATACGGAAATACCAACGTTAATTGCTGGACGAACTCCTGAATTAAATAAATCAGCTTCTAAGAATATTTGACCATCTGTAATAGAAATTACATTGGTAGGTATGTACGCAGAAACGTCTCCTGCTTGTGTTTCTATAATTGGAAGTGCTGTTAAAGATCCACCACCTTTTACGATTCCTTTAATAGAATCCGGAAGGTCGTTCATGTCGTTTGCAATGGCATCCGAATCGTTTATTTTAGCTGCACGTTCTAACAATCTAGAGTGTAAAAAGAATACATCACCTGGATAAGCCTCGCGTCCTGGAGGACGTCTTAATAAAAGCGATACCTCACGGTATGCAACAGCTTGCTTAGATAAATCATCGTATACAATTAAACCGTGACGACCTGTATCGCGGAAGAATTCTCCAATAGCGGCACCAGCAAATGGAGCGTAAAATTGCATTGGAGCAGGATCTGAAGCGTTGGCTGCAACAATAACTGTGTAAGCCATTGCTCCCGCTTCTTCTAGTGTTTGAACAATATTTGCTACTGTAGAACCTTTTTGTCCTATGGCAACGTATATACAATATACTGGCGCACCAGCATCGTAAAATTCTTTTTGATTTATGATTGTATCGATAGCCACAGATGTTTTACCAGTCTGACGGTCACCAATAATTAATTCACGTTGACCACGGCCGATAGGAATCATAGCATCAACGGCCTTGATACCTGTTTGCAAAGGCTCTGCAACCGGCTGACGGTAAATAACACCAGGAGCAGTACGCTCCAAAGGCATCTCGTAAGTTGTTCCAGTAATTGGTCCTTTACCGTCTATTGGAGTACCTAAGGTATCTACAACACGACCTAGCATACCATCACCTACATTGATAGATGCAATACGTCCGGTACGTTTTACGATGTCTCCTTCTTTTACTTCTTTCGATGAACCTAATAATACGGCACCAACATTGTCCTCTTCCAAGTTCAATACAATACCTTGTAAACCGGATTGAAACTCAATCAATTCACCTGAACCTACGTTTGTAAGTCCGTAAACACGAGCAATACCATCACCTACTTGAAGTACGGTACCTACTTCAGCTATTTCTGCCTTAGTTTTAAGACCTGAAAGTTGCTCTTTTAATATTGCTGAAACTTCAGCTGGTTTTATACTTGCCATAGTAGTACTATTTTATGTACGGATTGGAAACAAATTCTCTTTTTAATTGTTGCAGTTTATTAGCGATGCTAGCATTAAATTCTAGGTCGCCAATACGAAGAACAAATCCACCAATAATGGATTCATCAACACGTTCTTCGATAATAACCTGAGCACCGCCGGTAACTAATTTTAGTTGGGCTAATACTTGGTTGCGTATGTTTTCGTTTATTGAAATTGCAGTAACTACCTTTGCTTTTACAATGTTTTTTAGCTCGTTGTATAAGTCCATAAAACTTTCTGCGATAGATCCTAAGATGGCTTCACGGCGTTTTTCTAAAACAATGTTAATAAAAGACAAGCTGAGTTCACAAACTTCCTTTTGGAAAATTTGATTGAGAACAGCGCTCTTTTTATCTGCTTTCACGATTGGGCTTTTGAGCATATCGATCAGGTCTTCATTTTCATTACAAACTGAGGCTACAGTAAGCATGTCTTCTTTAACTCGCTCAAGAATATTACGTTCTTCAGCTAAAGAAAGCAAAGACTTCGCATAACGCAGGGCAACTCTGGTTTCTTTCATAACTGTTAGTTAAGCTTAACGTCTTTAAGCATTTCTGCTATATAAGCATTTTGTTTTTCGGCATCTTGTAATTCAGCTTTCAAAACTTTCTCTGCTATGTCTACAGATAAAGCTCCAACAGTGCTTTTTAATTCGGTAATGGCAGCAATTTTTTCTGTTTCTATGAGCGCTTTAGCAGAAGAAATAATTCCATCAGCCTCTGCTTTTGCAGCGTTTTTTGCGTCGGCAACAATGCTTGCTTTTATGTCTCTGGCTTCCTTAAGCATCTCGTCTCTTTCAAGTCGAGCTTCTTGCAAAATACGTTGGTTGTCTGCTTGCAAATTAGCCATCTCGTTGCGGGCGTTTTCTGCAGATGCTAATGCATCCTTAATAGAAGCTTCGCGTTCTTTTACGGCTCCTAATATTGGGGTCCAAGCTAGTTTCTTTAAAAGTAGCAACAGTATCAAAAATGACAGTGCTGTCCAGAATATCAATCCTATTTGAGGAGTTACTAATTCCATGTCTTGCTATTTATGTGTTTTTGTTTTAACAGAATTAAAACAAACCTTTCAGGCAATCCCTGAAAGGTTTGTTAAAGCAATTTAGTTTGTTGAAACTAACAAAGAAACTACTACGGCGAAAAGAGCTACACCCTCAACAAGGGCAGCAGCAATAATCATT
>Ga0209533_1001271_pt1 | contig 23572 bp, 25 predicted proteins | sample COG_04_FD_184748 | JGI IMG/M metagenome (GOLD analysis project Ga0209533, IMG submission 184748) | Pelagic Microbial community sample from North Sea - COGITO 998_met_04 (SPAdes) (version 2) | ecosystem: Environmental > Aquatic > Marine > Neritic zone/Coastal water | place: Helgoland, sampling...
TCTGTAACCAAAATACATTCCTCTTTATTAAAAACTCTTACCTCTCCTGTTTCAATATGAAACGCTTCAAGAGAATGAAAAACATCCTTAATCTCAACTCCATATGCTCCGATATTTTGCATAGGACTTGCTCCTACACTTCCGGGTATTAGCGATAAATTTTCTATTCCCGCATAATCGTTATCAACACAATAAAGTACAAACTCATGCCAATTTTCTCCTGCACCAGATTTTATTAAAACTTCCTCATTATTATCCGAAATTATTTCAATTCCTTTGATTTGATTTAAAATTACAACTCCATCAAAGTCTTTCGTAAAAAGCAAATTACTCCCTCCTCCCAAAATCAACATCTCTTCATCTAAAACTTCAAGATGAGAAGCTACTTCTTTAAGCTCTTGAATATCTGAGAATTGCGTGAATTTTTTAGCTTTTACCGGCACACCAAAAGTGGTATAATTCTTGATTGCTTTGTTATGTTGAATGTGTATCAATTTATTTGTAATTTTGAGAATGCTTAAAAATACTACTTTTTTTATTTTACATAGGCATCACTTTGCATTCCGAATCGTATATTTATAGAATAGATATAGATTATGTTGAACAAAAAAAGCTTAAAACACCTCTTAACCTCCCTTGTGGGTTTCGCGTATATGGGTGTTTTGGCGCAACATAATCACGACAACAAACCTACTAACACTTATTTTTTTAAAGAAAATAAAGGGCAGTGGAATTCTGAAATTTTATTTAAAGCAAATCTTTCTGAAGGTGCTATGTTTCTAGAGAATGATGGAATAACTTATCATTTTCAAGATAAATCATGGATAAGAAACACACATGGCACAGTTGATCCACCTCCGCCACCAAAAACTATAAAAGGACATGCTATTAAAGCTAGTTTTTTAGGTTCAAATGCGACCCCAACAATTTCTACTGATAGATCTGCTCCACATTACGAAAACTATTTCTTAGGTAATGATAAATCTAAATGGGCTTCCTATGTAAAAATTTACAATGAAGTTACTTACTCTAATCTTTACAATTTTATTGATTTCAAAATTTATGAGCAGGATGCTAACATTAAATATGATTTTATTGTTCATCCAGGAGGAAAAACTAATAATATTAAGATAAAATACCAAGGAGCTGAGGATGTTTATTTAGAAAACGGAATCCTTTATGTTAAGACTACACTTACTGATGTTATTGAAAACAGGCCTTACTCTTATCAAATAATCAATGATAAAAAAATTGAAGTTCCAAGTAAATTTGTACTTAGAAACAAGATTTTATCTTTTGATTTCCCAGAAGGCTATGATAAAAATTACGAGTTAATTATTGATCCATTTCTTGTATTTAGTTCTTATTCTGGTTCTACAGCAGATAATTTTGGTTTTACTGCAACCTACGATACTTTAGGCTTTACCTATGGTGGTGGAATTGTATACGGAACTGGTTATCCAACAACACTTGGAGCATACGATAGTACTTTTAATGGAACCGGAGCTATTCCTGTTGATATTGGTATTACTAAATACAATCTTAATGGAACTGGATTAATTTACTCAACTTACCTAGGTGGAACTGCAGGAGATGCTCCTCATAGTTTAGTAACCAATGATGCAGGAGAATTATTTATTTACGGAACTACAGGTTCGAATAACTATCCTACAACTACTGGATGTTATGACAATACATTTAATGGTGGTTCAAATTTAATGTTTACAATTTCCTCTGTGCAATATGGTAGTGGAAGTGATATTGTTTTAACAAGACTAAATGCTGCAGGAAGTGCAATTTTAGGTTCAACTTATTTGGGAGGTACTGGAAATGATGGATTAAATTTAGCTGCGGGTTTAAAAAGAAACTACGGAGATGAGTTCAGAGGTGAAATTATAGTTGATGATTTTAATAACGTATACATTAACTCTGTTACTGCATCTACCAATTTTCCGACAGTAAACGGTCGTGCTAGCCATGGTGGTTATGATGCCGTATTTGTAAAAATGAATGCTAACTTGTCGACTATATTATATAGTACTCATTTTGGTGGGACAGGATCTGATGCTGGATATGGTTTGCAAAATGATGCTGCTGGCAATCTTTTTATCACTGGAGGAACAAATAGTACAACTTTAGATTCTGTATCAAACACCTTTAATGGAACAGTTGATGGATATCTAGCCAAATATTCTCCGGCAGGAGCAATTATGAGCTCAAGGTATATTGGAACTACTCTTTATGATCAAACATATTTTGTACAAGTAGATATCACTGATTCTATTTACGTTTTAGGACAAAGTAATTCTGCTCTCCCTGTAACAGCAGGAAAATATTCAAATACTGGAGGTAGACAGTTTATTCAAAAATTCAGTAATGACCTAAGCGTCATGGAATACAGTACAATTGTTGGATCTGGTCGATCGAGCCCTGATTTTTCGCCTTCGGCATTCTTAGTAAATGATTGCGGGCTTATTTATTTGTGTGGATGGGGAGGAAGTTTAGTAGGAAGTGGATCTTCAACAACTGGTTTACCAATAACACCTGGAGCTTTTCAAACAACTACAAACGGAACAGATTTTTACCTTATGGTATTAGATGAAGATGCTACAGGACTTAATTACGCTACTTTTTTTGGTGGAGGAGTAAGTGCTGAACATGTAGATGGAGGTACTAGTAGATTTGATAAAAAAGGAAATGTGTACCAAGCAGTGTGTGCAGGATGTGGAGGAAGAAATGATTTCCCTACTTCTACTGGAGCATGGTCTACAACTAATGGATCTACGAACTGTAACTTAGGTGTTTTTAAATTTAATATCAATGAGGTAAAAGCATCAGCAAGTGTTCCAACAGCAACTATTTGTTTTCCAAGTTCTACAACCTTTGGAAATAACAGTTTAAATGGAAATACTTATTTATGGACCTTTGGTGATGGTACAACAAGTAGTTTATTTGCTCCTTCTCACACTTATGCTGCAGCAGGAACCTACACAGTAGTTCTTACTGTATCAGATTCTACTGGATGTATAAAGCCTGATACTGCTTCAATAAATTTAGTTGTTTTTGATCCGGCTTTGGCTGTTACAAGCCCAGATACCATAATTTGTCCTGGAGCTTCTGCACAATTAAGAGCCAATGGAGGAACTTCCTATCTATGGAGCCCAGCTGCTACATTGAGTAATCCTACTATTCAAAATCCAATTGCTTCACCAATCGTTCCTACAACCTACCAAATAATAGTTACAAACCCTTGTGGGCAAGATACTTCTTATGTAAATGTTGGTTTCCATACAATTGCAACAAGTATTTCTAACGATACAACTATTTGCTCTGGAGATACTGCTAACATTTTAGCCACAGGTGGAGGTAGCTATTTATGGACGCAAGCTGCAAGCTTAACAAACGCTTCAATAGGGAATCCTGGAGCTTTCCCAATAACTACAACAACTTACACTACTTCCATCACTACACCTGATGGTTGTCTTGCTCAAGAATCTTTAATTGTTACGGTTATTTATGTTCCTACACCTACTTTATCTGCAGATGATTCTATTTGCTTTGGAGATACAAAAACATTGATAGCAACTGGTGCTGATACTTATAGTTGGTCACCAAGTGCAAGTCTTTCTGCATCAACAGGGAGTTCCGTAATTGCAACACCACCAGCAAACACAACCTACTATGTAGATTACACAAATAGCTGTACTACTTTAAGAGACAGTGTTTTTATTGCTGTGGTTGTGCCTCAAGCTTTTTCTGCACCTAATGACACTATATGTTTTAATGAACTTGTTTTGGTTTGGGCATCTGGTGGAGTTTCTTACTCTTGGAGCCCGGCTCAATATGTAACAAGTCCAACAAATGACTCAACTTTTGTAGACCCTCCAACTCCAACTAATTTTAGAGTTATTGTTACTGATAATGTCGGATGTACAGATACTGCTTTCACTTATATTGGATTTTCACCTGTACCAACAATTAATGCTGGTCCAAATCAAATCATCAATTTTGGAGAGGTAGCTACATTATCTGCAACATCTTCTCCAGGAACATTTTCTTGGGCTGCTAATAAAAGTTTAGGCTGTCCTACTTGTAAAACGACTGTTGCCCAACCTGGTAATACAACAACTTATATTGCAACTTTAGCAGATCCTTACGGATGTTTTGTTTATGATACAGTAACCATATTTTTAGAGGGAAGTTTATACGTGCCTAATTCATTCACACCAAATGGTGATGGTATAAATGATGAATTCGTTATTATATCAGAAGACATTACAAACTTTAGTTTAATGATATTTAATAGATGGGGCGAACTGCTTTATGAAAGCACAGACATTGAAGAAAGTTGGGACGGAACTTACAAAGGTAAATTATCCCAAATTGATACGTATATCTGGAAAATTAGATACTCAGATGTTAATAAAAAGTCCAAAGATATCTATGGCCATGTAAACCTTATCAGATAAATTAGTCTGTTTTGTAATTTATCTCTCTATAGTTTCCTAATAGCAAAGTCCAATCATAAGTAGTAAACTGAATTTTTTTTGGTTTAGAAACAATGATATTCCTTTTGTATAAGATTTTTTTAGCTCCTCTTATTCCACCAAAATCTCCTCTGAACCAAGAAAAAAAGGACATTGTGGTAACAACTCTTGTTTCAGAATTATATGTTGTTTGTTCCTCTAGATAATTTCTTGTCATAAAATCAAATTCTGAATTAAGCATCTCTGGAGAATAGGTAGCTATTGGAGGACAACTTTTTGCACCACAATTAAGCGCAAAATGAACACGCCAATCTTTCTTGTCTACTCTAAGCTTTCTTTCCCACATAGGCCTGAAAATTCTGCGGATATATCCAGCTCCTATTGGAGATTGAGATTTTCTTATTATGCCATGCTCTATATCAGCAAAAGAAAGTAATTCTCCTGCAATCTTAATTCGTTCCTCCGAAAAAAAGGCTCTCCTATCTTCGTACAACTCAGGTTTTGTTGCCAATGTATATTGAATAAACCCATTATAAACATTAACCCAAAAAGCTAATTTTTGATCATTAGTTACAATCTTAGTTATTATATCTTCAATAGTAGTTTTCGAAAATAGTTCTACAATGTGATCAACAGATTTTTTTTGTTTTTGAATATTAATAAACTGCTGTGATGCAGTTATCAGTTCATTTTTTTCTTGAGCTATACTTATATTTCCAAATGATACTAGTACGAGTAAAAGCCAAGAAATCCTTATTGTTTGAGTCATTATATTTGTTTTGATATATAATTATTAATTCAATATACAATGTGGTAAACGATTAATCTTCTTTTATCATACGAAATAATGGAAAGAATTATAGTTTTGTAATCAATGAGCACATCTATATCAATCATAATTCCTTGTTTTAATGAGGCAGAAAATCTGTCAAAAAAACTACCTAGAATAACTGCTATATCTGAAAAAAATATAGTTGAAATAATAGTTGTAGACTGTTTAAAATCGTCAGATGAGTTAGAAAACATTTGTAACCCATTCCCTAATGTTACTTACTTAAAAAGTAAAGAATCTGGAAGAGCGATTCAAATGAACTTTGGTGCTAAGCATGCAAAAAATGATGTGCTGCTTTTTCTTCATGCTGATGTAAGCATTCCAGAAAATTATGCGAATTTAATTTTTGATACTCTTAAAGAAAATGATGCCGGATTCTTTAATTACAAATTTGATAAAGAAGGTTTTTGGATGAGATTTAATGCTTCTTTTGTAAAGGAAAAAGGAACCTTTACTGGTGGTGGCGATCAATGCCATTTCTTTAAAAAAGAGACTTTTAATAAGCTTAATGGGTATAATGAGGAGTATGTGATAATGGAAGATTTTGAATTGATTAACCGTGTTAAAAAACAAAACATCCCCTACTCTATTATTAAAACACCTGTAACTGTTAGCGCCAGAAAATACGAGAAAAACTCTTGGTTCAAAGTCTCCTTAATAAATGGTTATGTATTTCTATTATATAAGCTGGGTGCTTCCCCTAAAAGATTAGAAAGAGGATATACTAGACTATTAAGAAAGTAAAATTAATCTAGTTCAAATGTTGGAATTTCTTGAAGATATTCATACGAATCATTCTCAAAATCTATTTTACAAATAAAATGTTGTAATCCATTAGTGACAATTAAAAATGGAACTTTTAGTGTCATATTATATCCTGCAATTTGTGCAAATGTTGCCTGACTTATCTTTACTTCAGGAGCTTTGCACTCAATTAATAAAAAAGGATTACCCGATTTATTATACACCAAAGCATCAAACCTCTTTTGACGGTTATTGACCAAAATCTGCTTTTCTACTCGAAAATAATTTCTTGAATAACCGTGATGATTAATTAAAAAATGAATCAAATTTTGCCTCACCCATTCTTCAGGAGTTAGAACAAAATAATCTTTACGAATTACATCATAAATAAAGTACTTGTCGTCTTTTTTATGAATTTTATAATCGTATTCAGGAAGATTAAGAGATGCTAATTCCAAAATTTAAAAATTAGGAATTGCCTTATTCTTAGGATGCTTCACTTGGTAAGTGATTTTATGAACCTCAGTCTTACCAGGCTTAAGAGTATACTGCCAAGTTAATTTTCCTGTTTCTTCGTCTTTTTTAGCTCCCGAAATATCTTTGTATTCAATCTCGATACTAGCATCACCAGAAACTGGAACTTGATCTTCTATCATTATTTCTATATCCTTAGACTTAGTATTCTTTACAGAAATTTGAATCCCCATGTTCACTCTTTTACTACCACCTAACACACTTCTTTTAGATAAATCTTTAATTTTCTCTCTCTTAACAATAATGCTTTCGTCTTTTCCTAAAACCAATCTCATTGTATCCGAAACCGAATTAGGATTGATAAGACTTGTTCCCACGAAGTTTCCTTCCATAAATAAATTTGCCACACCAGGAAGCAAGTTATATTGTTCCCAATCTGTTACTTGAGCAATCAAGAAAACATCACAACTATACTTTGGTGCTGCATAGTATAAATAGTTTGCTGGAAGAGTAAACTTCTCTAGTTCAACAACAGCCTTCCCATTTTTTCCAATAATTGAATAAGGTAACGACACATTAAACTCTCTACTTACCATGTTCTCAGTAGCAGTTGTATAATTAGCCATTGATTTAGCAGTTGACCCATAACTCCATCCAGAAGAGGCAGATTGTTCTTTCTTATTTGAGTAGGCATTATCAACTCTATTCGATACACTCAATGATTTTTGCATTCTCCTTTCATATCTCAATATCCAAGGATGAACTGTTGGTAAAACTCCGTTATTTAGCGGTTGACTTGTTGAAAGAGTCAACTTCACATTCTTCCAATCGATAGTTGAATTTTGGTAAATCTTAGCTTTACAAATTGCAGTTAAGTTATCCTCATTACTACTTCCTTTAATTTCGTAAAAAGGAGTCCAACTTACATTATTAATAACATACACCAATCTCATTGGAACTGTTTGAGCTCTATCGGATATTACTTCTAGTTTCAAAACATTGTTTCTAGTTTTAAATCCTTCTTTAGTAAGTTCTGTACTAAACTCATATTTTTTCACTTTAGCATGAGCTGTGTAAATACTTTGGTCATAAATTTTTTCATCTAATAAGTCTAAATTGTTTCTGTAATAGTCAGCCAAATCAGACATATTATCTAAATTGAAACCACTATTTACTCCATTTGCGCTTTTATTATAAAGAATAGCATTTTTCTCAGCTTGTAAATTCTGTACCTTTTTAATACTCAACTGCTCTGTTCTTTTCCAATATTCTAGGCTATCCATTAAGCTAAGAATACGAATAGAATACATTGATTTTTTTACATTTTCGTTAGCAAAGTTATTTGACACAACCGTTACATCACTTCCTGTTGCTGATACCTGAAGAGAGTTAGCAACCACAGAACTTTCCATATCTGTAAACTTTACGATATTCATGCCTTTTTCTAATTTCACATTCTGTACTCTAGTTAACTGAGCTTGATTAGAAAAAATAATAGCTTCCTTAACCTCCGATTCTACAGAAACCTGAGCTTGAGAGGTAAGAGAAAGAAAAAGAATTACAATTAATGATATATTTATATGTTTCATAATAGAATTTAAAGATTTTTTAATCAAATTTATAGTGCAAAGATAGCGAAAACCAATGCAAACGAATAACGATTGATATTGATAAAAAGTATAAAAAAATGAGTAAACCTTTAATCTTAGTAACCAATGATGATGGAATTACTGCTCCAGGACTAAAAGCCTTGGTTCAAGTAGCTTCCAAAATAGGGAAAGTAGTAGTAATTGCTCCCGATAGTCCTCAATCGGGAATGGGACATGCCATTACAATTAACTCACCTATCCGAATAGAAAAAAGCGAAGTGTTTGATGATATTGAAGCTCACACATGCTCAGGAACTCCTGTTGATTGTGTTAAAGTTGGAATTTTTCATATCCTAAAAAGAAAACCAGATTTAATTATCTCTGGAATAAATCACGGATCCAATGCTGCTACCAATGTAATTTACTCAGGAACAATGTCAGCTGCTGTTGAAGGTGCAATGGAAAACATTCCTTCGATAGGTTTTTCATTAGATGATTTTGCTCACGAAGCAGATTTCAAACCTACTCAACATTATGCTAAATTAATTATTGATAAAGCACTAAGTAATGAGTTCCCTACTAATGTTTGCTTAAATGTGAATGTTCCTAAACTACCAATAAGTAAGCTGAAAGGAATGAGAGTTTGTAGACAAGCTAATGCTTTTTGGGAAGACAGATTTGATGAAAGGATTGACCCAATTGGTAAGAAATACTATTGGCTTACTGGCGAATTTAAAGACCAAGAACAAGCTGAAGATACCGATATGGCTACTCTTAAAAATGGATATGTTTCTATAGTTCCAGTTCAGTTTGATATGACTGCTCATCACGCAATTAGCCAAATTAATAAGTGGAAATTGTAAAGTTATTGCTTTACAAATTGTTTAGTAACAATTCCTTTTTCAGTTACAATTTTAAGAATGTAAACTCCAGAATCAAAAGACTTTAAATCAATATTTTGTTTGTTTTCGGAATCAGATAATTGATTTATAAATTTTCCATTTATATCAAATATTGAAACTGATATTATTTTAGAATCAACAGATTCAATTGTAATCTCATTAATTGCTGGATTTGGATATATTTCTATATCCTCAGTTCCTATCTCATTTAAAGAGATAAAAGAGTTTTTTATTTGCCAATAACAAGCACTATAATCAGCTGGTATATTGTGAGATGAGTTATTCTTTTTTATTGAGCAGAGTTTTCTAGTTGGGTAATCTGTTTCAATTTCATTACTAGAATACTCAGTAACACCAAACCCCTGAATTACGTAATAATGGTTAAAGAATGAGGTTGAGTTATGACTGTGTTCGTATACTTTTCTTCCGTAAAACATATATTTCCAAGAAGTTGAATCAATATTATTAAGTGTTACCTGTACATTTCTATTTAAAAAATTACTGGTATAGTAAATTGAGGTAGTATCGTTTATGTTTAAACTGAAATCATAAATTTTTCTTTCAAGTACACTATCACTTTTCAAGAAATAAACTTTTTTATTTACCTCTCTTATTGCTCCATAATAACTAGTATTAGCGTTTAAACTATAACTTGAATCTTCTAATGAAGAACAATAATAAACTTTAAAGTAAGTGGTTAAATTTATAATTGTATCACCTAAGTATTTATATACTATGGGATGTGTTCCACTAAATCCATTTAATCCATTCACCACAATCATACTGTCTTCCACCATAGGAATATACGATTGAGATTTTAAAGATTGACTTAAACTAAGTGCTGTGAATAAAACTAGTAACTTTTTCATATTCAATTTTATACAAAAAGTATGAAAAAAAATACTTCTATCTCATGAATGCAGGCTTTTTTTTCATGAAACTTATTATTTCGTGCTACAAGCAGAACAAACTAAACCAGTATTCCCTTTTTTTAGTTTAATTCCTTCAATCTTATTTACCACCACATTTTGAATAAAATTATGATTGGCTTGTCCATTATTCAAATCAATCTGATGATCCTGATACAAATCTCTTATCACTTTATCGTATTCTTGTTTCCCCCAACAGTTTGGGCAAATTCCTTCAGGAGTTTCGTTAGTTGTTTCTGAAAATGGTCTTTTAAAAAATGCTATTAATTTCTCAATCATAAGTTTAGGTTTTATTTTTAAACGCAGGTAATTTTCAATACTTACATTCCAGAAATTTGCACCAAAAAAAACGCCAGTTTGAAAATTCAAACTGGCGTTAATACTGTTAATTAATTTAATTCTTAGCTGTTGTATTGTTTTAAAGCAACCTCCAAACAATCCATTGCCTTGTGTAAATCATTTTCATTCAACACATAAGCAATTCTAATTTCTTGTTCTCCCATTCCTTTGGTAGAATAAAAACCTGCTGCTGGAGCAAACATTACCGTGTTTCCTTCGTGAGAAAATTCCTCTAATAACCATTGGCAAAACTTATCTGCATTATCAACTGGTAGCTGAGCTATTGCGTAAAAAGCTCCTTTTGGTTTTGGGCATATTACACCTTCAATGTTATTCAATCTTTCTACAACTATATCTCTTCTTTTTTGATACTCTTCTTGTACTTCATCAAAATAAGATTGTGGAGTATCTAAGGCAGCTTCTCCTGCTATTTGACCCAATGTTGGAGGACTTAGTCTTGCCTGTCCAAATTTAAGCGCATTAGCCATCAATGACTTGTTCTTTGTTACAATTGCTCCAATTCTTGCACCACACATACTATATCTCTTCGAAACCGAATCAATCATGATTACGTTTTCATCTATTCCTTCAAGGTTCAACACGGAGAAAGGAGTAGAACCGTAACAAAATTCACGGTAAACTTCATCAGAAAATAAAAACAAATCGTGCTTTTTAACTAAATCTCTTAATACTTCAAGTTCTTCTCTTGAGTATACATATCCAGTTGGGTTTGCAGGATTACAAATTACAATTGCCTTAGTTTTAGCAGTAATTAATTTTTCAAAATCTTTTGCTGGTGGCAAAGCAAATCCATCTTCTATCCTTGCAGTAATTGGTTTTACATTTACTCCACTTGCGGCAGCAAAACCATTGTAGTTTGCATAAAAAGGCTCAGGGATAATTACTTCATCTCCTGGGTTAAGACATACTTGCATACCAAAAAGCAAAGCTTCTGATCCACCAGTGGTAATCATTATATGTTCAGGACTTACAGGAATATTATTATTCGTGTAATAAGCTGCCAGCTTTTCTCTATACGATTCGTAACCTGCAGAATGACTGTACTCAATCACTTTTCTATCAATATTTTTGATAGCTTCCATTACTACTTCTGGAGTTTTAATATCGGGCTGACCGATATTTAAATGAAATACATTTACTCCCCTGTCCTTTGCATCTTCAGCAAATGGAACTAATTTACGAATTGGTGATTCAGGCATCTGAATCGCTTTGTCAGAAATTTGTGGCATAATTCAATTTATTAGGATGCAAACTTAATAAAATTGAAATTCAAAAAACGACTATATTATTTGAAAATTTAAAAAGAATTGAAATTAAAATAATTAATTCTAAAAATAGTTTGGCACGGTTTTTGAAATTAGAGTAAAAATATTAACCTAAAATTAACAAAATGAAAAACACTAACCCATTAAACATTATTGGAGCAATTGCTATTTGCTTAGCACTATTTGCTTTCAACAAACCATCAACTGCTCCACAAGCTGCAGGAAGTTATGAATTCACTTCTTTTACTGTGGTAGAATCAATTATTCCTGGAGGATTAGGAAGATCAAGAATGATAAACTCATTGGAAACAAGGGATTATAAAGAATTAACTAATGTAAAAACATCAACAGATAAGTCAAGAAATAAATCTAAAAGAAGTGAAATTAGAGTATTTAATTACGAAGAAACTAAACTACTTAACTTTTATAACTTGGTAGGAATTAGATTTCAAAATATTGCTGCGAATGATGCCATAATAAATGACAAGGTTACTACCATGTTGAATGAAGGATGGGAAATTGTAAACATTGTTGCTGGAATTGAGTCTGATGCAGGAAAGGATGACGGAAATGGGATTTATTTAACTCGTTTTTATTTTAAAAGATCAAATTAAAAAATAGTTTATTCTATAAAAAAAGGGATTGAGTAAAAACTCAATCCCTTTTTCTTTGCGTTCTATTTTCTAAAACTATTTAATCAAATCGTAAATGACGAACAGAGTTCCCCTTGCTTTTTAACTCGATAAGCGTATCAATTCCTATTTGCATATGTTTCTCTACAAAATTTACTGTTACTGCCGTATCACTTTTATCAGTCTTCACTCCATCTGGTGTCATTGGCTGATCCGATACTAACAACAAAGCTCCACAGGGAATGTGATTGGCAAAACCTACACTAAATACCGTAGCAGTTTCCATGTCAATTGCCATGGCTCTAATCTCTCTTAGGTATTCCTTAAAGTCTTCATCATGTTCCCAAACTCTTCTGTTTGTGGTGTACACAGTTCCTGTCCAATAGTCCAATCCTGCTTCACGAGTTACGTGTGAAGCTGCTCTTTGTAAATTAAACGAAGGCAAAGCTGGTACTTCTGGCGGAAAATAATCGTCAGATGCTCCTTCTCCTCTAATTGCTGCAATTGGCAAAATTATATCACCTAATTTGTTCTTCTTTTTAAGTCCACCACATTTACCAAGAAACAAAACTGCTTTAGGAGAAATTGCTCCTAGCAAATCCATAATAGTTGCTGCATTGGCACTTCCCATCCCAAAATTGATAATGGTAATTCCGTTTGCAGTGGCATTTGGCATTGCATTGGTAGTTCCTTTTATTTCGGCTCCCGTCATTTCTGCAAAGAGCTTTACGTAGTTTTTAAAATTGGTTAATAATATATATTCCCCAAATTCTTCTAATTGGATTCCCGTGTATCTTGGTAACCAATTTTTTATTATTTCTTCTTTTGAATTCATTTTATTCTGTATTTAATTTTGAGTGATTGGAGGATTATTTAATCCAAAACAACAATCACTTCATTTTTCCTTCCTATCATATCGAAAGGAGGATTGTAACCCATGAACATAAATTCATTGGTGAAGCTAATTCCTTCTTTATCAAGAAGTGATATTAACTCTTTTTTGTATTTCTCAATTTTCTCTGAGTCTGCCCAACCACCAAAAGTAATTGCAGCAACTCGTTTTGCTGGCTCGTCTTTAAACGAAATGTCACTTTGATTTGGTTTAGGCAAGTTATCCTTGTTGTAATCCTTTGGCACCAAAAACATTACTTCCATGGTATCGCCCAATGACATAGTAACTGGCGAAGTCATGGAGATTTTTTCGTTCGTTTCATTTGCACCAAAAATATAACCTCCAAGTGCCGAAAAACCTTTGCTTGAGGCTTCTTTATAATCTTTGGAATTAATCTTTACCGAAGTAAATAAACTCGCTTCGTAGTTTCTTATTTCAAAATTATCGAACTTTTTTTCTACTGTAAACGGGTAACTCTCAATTCCCGTTCTGGTGCTAACAGCCCATATTTGAACAATAATGAATAGCAAGGCTATCACGCCCAAAATAATGTATACGATTTTCATTTGATTTAGTTTTTTGGTTATAATATAAGATACTGAATTAATACCGAGAAATCAACTAAAACCTCTTCAACTCTTCATTCAATCTATTAAGCGGTAATCCTACTACATTAAAGTAGTCCCCTTCTATTTTTGGGATTCCTACAAAACCAATCCATTCCTGAATTCCGTAAGATCCAGCTTTATCAAAGGGTTGGTAATTATCAATGTAATACTCAATTTCATCCAATGTTAATTCTTTAAAAAATACTTTGGTAATCTCATAAAAACTATGCGTTTTTATAGTTGTCATTAAAGTAACTGCCGTAATAACTTCATGTTGCTTTCCCGATAAACTCTGGAGCATTTCAATAGCTTCTGCCCTACTCTTTGGCTTACCCAATTGCTTGTTTTCGTTCCAAACAATCGTGTCAGATGTTATCACTAACTCGTCCTCCTTTATATAATCTTTAAAAGCTTTCGCTTTAAGATTAGATAAATAAACCGGAATTTCTTCTTTAAAAAGTGCTGGTGGAAATACCTCTTCTATCTCTTTGGTTTTGATTTCAAACTCAAACCCTAAGCCTTTCAATAGCTCTTGCCTTCTGGGTGATTTAGAAGCTAATATTAGTTGGTACTTCATTCTGCTTCTTCTTTTACTGGTCTACCAACTGCAACCATTTTTAGTTTCCAATAACTATTTGTAGCCACATTAGTAATCATTATTCCTCTGCTACTTGATGCATGAATCATTGTAAGCTCCTCACCTTCTTCTGATATTACAATTCCTACATGAGTAATGTTACTCTCTTTTTTATTACTCGAGAAAAATACTAAATCTCCTGTTTTAGCTTCAGAGATATTGACTTGCTCTATTGCTGTTTTTTGATACCTTGCACTTCTTGGCAACTCATATCCATATCGGCTGTAAATGTATTGCGTGTATCCCGAACAATCGAAACCACCATCTCCTGTTGCTCCATATATGTAAGGAACTCCAATAAACTTTTTGGCGTAATTAATCATTTTATCTTCTTCGGATAAATAGTTAACTGTACAAACTGTATCTACTGTTTCTGCTTTAAAATCCTCCCCATATTTAACTGGTTCGCTCGTTTCATTTTTTACGATTACCACTCTTTCTTTAATAACTACTGGTGGTTTGGATGGTGTTCCCATTAAGTACTCGTAGGCTTCTGTTTTCATTTTTACAGAAGAAGAGGTTTTATAAACCGATCTTAAATCATCTAGCAATACCGATTCCTTTTGAACAAAACCAAGGGCTTTATCCAACTCATAATAATTTACAAAAGCCTCTGTAGATTTTGAAATCGCATCAGGATTGGCTCTAAGGTATTTTTTATCCTTAGATAATTGGGCGTAAGCAACAGCTTTAAACAAATGAACCAACTCGTTATTTGCATACCCGTTTTTATCAATTAGCTTATCCGTTTTTCGTACAATAGATCGGTAATTGTGCTGATTATAAAGCACTTCAAGCACTTCTACTTTTCTATCTCCAGAAAAAGATTGGAGAACAAAAGTGAACATCAACAACAAAACTATACCTGCTTTTTTCATGGAGTTATTTCTTTATACTTAAAAGTAGTTCACTTTTAGTAATCAAAAGTCAAACCAAATGTAGAGTAATTAATAGGTTAGTATTGAAAACTTAACTAAATCTTAAAATTTAGGCCTAAAATTAATTGGTTAACAAATTGATAACCATTATTTAGTGAGAATAAGAAAGAGATTATAGCTTTTTGAAAAAAGAATTCTTAATTTTGCCCAAAATTTAATAGAAAATGGCAAATAACATCACATTTACAATGATTAAGCCAGAGGCTGTAGCAAACGGTTCTACTGGAAAGATTATCGATATGATTATCGAAAACGGATTTAAAATTAAAGCAATGAAATTGAAGCAACTTTCAAAAGAAGAAGCTGGAGAATTTTATGCAGTACACTCAGAAAGACCTTTCTACGGAGAATTGGTTGATTACATGAGCGAAGGACCAATAGTTGCAGCTATCTTGGAGAAAGATAACGCAGTTGAGGCTTTCAGAACATTAATTGGAGCTACTGATCCTGCTGAAGCAGCTGAAGGAACTATCAGAAAAGCATACGCAGAATCTAAAGCTAAGAATGCTGCTCACGGAAGTGACAGTGATGAAAATGCTCAAATCGAAGCAAATTTTCATTTCTCTGCTAGTGAAATGTTCTAAGTAATAACTTTACTTTTTATTAAAAAAGCCTTCTCATAAAAATGAGGAGGCTTTTTTTGTGAGATAATTCTTATGAACTTTCTATATGACTGCTAATAAGTTAAGTGAATTATTTTGTAACTTGTGATTATAAACAAGTTGAATTTAAACATGAAACTAAAGTATCAAATAATATTATTTACTGTCATAATTTTGGGATGTTCTTTTGGCATCTCCAATGAAGTAGTATACAAGGCTGAATCTAAATCAGATGTAACATTAACTACTCAGTCAATTGTTCAAGACCATAAAAAATGCAAAATATACCAATACGAAGGTGTCGATAGTTTAAATAAAAAATTGGTTTCCGTAGAAGAATTTAATGACAATGGTGATTTAGTTTTTTACTATTACAAAAACTACAGAGAGTCAGCTTCAACAGGATATTCCGACACTAAGCATTTTCTTTTTTGTTAAAAGTCTTATTGGTATTATCTAAATCAATAGATAAAAACAAAGACAGTGCTAAAACAGTTTACTTCTATAATGATAAAAGATTAAAAATTAAGGAAGAATACTACACTTATAAAAAGCGCATGAAAAAAAATTCTGACAAAGGATTTGGAAGACCTGGTGGTTGAACTGTAACAGAAGAAGACTACGAAAAAAACAAAACTTGGAAAAAAATAAGTGACAAAGAATATAAATATGATTTGAAAGGAAACAAAATCCTTTCTGATGCCACTAAACTACATTTCAGTTCTCAAAATAAATATACTTAGATTTACGATAATCAAAACCGAATAATTGAGTATAATTCGTTCAAAGGTTTAGAATTAATTTGGACTGAAACATACGAGTATTATAATAATGGCTACATAATGATTAGGACTTGGTATGACTACGTGGGAAACCCAAAACATTTAAAAACAGAAGATTATGAATACTGGCCTCAATATCATTTTAGTTATAAAACCAATCAGAAAGGAAAGGTCATAGAAGAAATAGTTACTACCGAAAAAGGAGCGAGAACAGGCAGTAAGACCTACAAATACGATAGATAGTAAAGGAAATATAATCCGATATACTAACTTTGATAAGATGGGGAATCCAGAAATTACTCACAAATATATTTACAAACTAAAATGACAATTAAAAACCTACTTTTTTTTACTTCAATTATAGTAACAACACTAATATCCTCCTGTAAAGGCGAGGAAAAAATAGATAATTGTATTTCAAACGAATTAGGATAAATATACATAGTAGACTAACCTTCAACAGGTATAGTTAATGAAACAATTACTATGAAAGTATTCTTCTCGGTAAATAATGGTTGTGGTGGATTTAAAAAATTTATTACATGTGAAAACGGAAATACTAGAACAATAGAAGTCGAAGCGATATATGAAGGATGTATTTGTACTGATAATGTACCAACTATTGAAGTTGAATATAGATTCATTGGAAGAAAACCAGGGGATTATCTTTTTAAATTTAAGTCCTCTCCAACTGATTTTATAGCAGTCCCTTTGACAATTAATTAAAAGTTAAAATAAAGAGACTTTTTTTTAAATTCTAGTGTGACTTCCCTTTCCAATTAATCTCAAATAATTGTATCTTGTCGACCTAATAAAAGAGGAAGATTATGGAAAGCAATAAAGTGATTAATTACATAAAAGAAGTAGTGAAAAATATGCCAACCGATTGGTTAAAACTAACCACTCACAGACTGGATATTTATGACGAAAGTCGAGCTAAATCTCAGTTTTTAGATTTATTCGAGGGTTTATTTAACGCAAACAACTCGGAGCAATCGTCACTTAGCGAATTGCCAACAGCTTACGATTACATTAGGCTTGGGCATCCATTATCGTGTATTCTGGAATGGGGAATTGCCAACTTACAAGGGTTAAAACCAGAAAACGTAATTAGTTTTGATTCTAAAATAGTTCCTGTTTTAGCCATATTAAGAACCAATTTATTAGCCAACAAAAAAACACAAATTACCTACACAGGAAGCTTGCCCGCTTCTTTTGATGCAGAGGTAATTAAAAGTGTGTACAACTACAATTTTGAACTTAAACAAATAGAAAGTGCTGATTCAGTTTCTGAGTTTGATGGTAGTACTGTTTTTATTTCTTCGCAAGAGGGAATTGCTAAAACTGAACTAAACGCTCACATAGATTTTTATATCAACCTTCACGGAACTCTGGGAAGTATCTTGCTAGTAAACGGAGAACAAAACGAAAGTTACGTTTCTGCAATTCAGCATGTACGAAGAAGAGAAACAATTTCTATGACTCCAGTTAATAGTTTGGTTGCTCTTAATTCATTGATTGACAACTCTTCGTTCACTATCCCAAAAAGCAATGTAGAAGCAAATAAAGCAAGTGTATTGGCTTCGATAAAAGAAATTACTGTGGCTCACACCAAGGCTTTGGTTGGATCGAGTGGATTATCGGTTCAGTATTTCATTATGATGGGATTGATTCATGATGCCATGGAAAACCACCCAGGAAAAGCCATTAAATTTATAGTTCCTACAAACTGCTATGGCGGTACAAACGACCAAGCTAGGCGAGTTGCTGCTTGTATTGATAATGTAGAAGTAGTAGACTTAGCTGTAGATGGCGATAATGATATGGTACAAAGTATTGAGGCTGTTTTAGCTAAACTTGCTACAGAAGATGCTATTCCTTACATCATTGCAGAAATACCAACCAACCCAAGAGTTGAAGTGCCAAACCTGGACGACTTGAGAGATGCTTTGAGTAAAGTACGTAAAACTGCGAATGGCGAAACGGCTATTGACCCAGTCTTTATTTTGGATCAAACATTTTGTCCAAACATTCACTTTTTGGGCGAAGGAGAAATACTTTCTTCGGTAAGAACAATCTCTTATGCTAGTGGAAGTAAATTCCCAAGTGGAGGAAAATGTACGGCTGGTTATTGTGTAGGAAACAAAAAAGCAGCTGCTTTAATGCCACACATTGAACAACACATGATACTTTGCGACAATGAAGCGACTGAACTTCAGTACGAATATTTGGCTCAGCAATTACCATCCATGAACCAAAGAATAGCAGATGCTTACAAAGACACACGTGAGTTTGTAAACTACATTCATGAGACTTTACCTACTGCAAAAATCAATTTTGTATCCGAGGAATTAGCCGAACAAGGATTTACTCCTTCTGTATTTTCATTGGATTTACCTACCAAAGGAAATACTCCTGAAGAAAAAGAGAATTACAAAAGAGAATTGAATCACAAATTGATTAATTTGATGATTACCAAAATACCTGACGAAAGTAAATACTGCGTGAGTTATGGACAGCTGAAAGGGTGTTACTGGACAATTCCTGCAACTTCTACCCAAGGAACAACCAAAGAGGGCGACAAGGATTATATTGCCCGTGTGGCGCTTTCTGCTAATATGAATTTAGCAAAACACAAAGAAGTGTTTTTGGAGTTTGTTAATGGTATTTAATAATTGATTAAGTTTACTGGTAAATAACATTAAAATGAAACACCTTTTAAAGCCAGCCTTATATTTACTGTTAACCCTTATTTTTTCGGAATTGAATGGGCAGGTTTTAAATACTACCAACTATAGAGATACAACAGTACCTAGAATAGAAAAGAATCCTTCGCATTATGGATTTATTTATCCTATAGAAAAAGATTTTTATGATTCTGTTTCCTATACTCCTCCATTAGACGGAAGATTTTTTGTGCAAAATTATGGCCCTCGTACTCTAGGGAATTATGACAATCATCAAGGATCAGATATTTGGGGACATTCTTACCAAAATGGTGTTTTAACCTATAATCCTCCAGCATTATGTATGTGTGATGGAACTATAGAAAAGTTAACTGATGGTCCAGATTCAACAATCGATTTAACGAGTGCTGGTAGAGTTCTTAGAATTCTTTGCGACAGTTTTTCTCAAGTCTTTTCTTCACCTATTCACATTGTATATTTGCATTTAGATAGTATTTCGAGTGCACTTTCACTTGGAGATAGAGTATCAAAAGGAGATACGATAGCTTATGTTGGAAAATCTGGAACTACTACTTTGACTCACTTACATTTTGATTATTATGCTATTCCAAACTTATGGGGTAATAGTTCTAGCAGAAAATGGTTAAATCCAATGCGATTATTTGATCCTGCTGAACACCCTCATGTAGTAGGGAAACTGGATAATGTTCATATGGAAATATTAAAAGATTGGTCCGACAGTACTTTAATAAGAATACATTGGCCTCACAATCAACATATAAATAGGTATGAATTCACAAACGGAACTTATAACATTGTTTATGATGTGGAAGAAGTAAGAGCAAGTTATGCTGTATATGAACCTTCTATTTGGGCTCGTGATAGTATGAAAATATTTCCATACCGAACCAATGGATACCGTTCAGCTCTTTATTATCAAATAAACTATAACTATCCAGCAATTTTTCCAAACTCACCAAATCGAGACACCAATTTGGCAATGTACGGATATCCTCACATTCCTCTTACGGCAGATTCGGTTGTAAATGTTTATGATTTTATGTTAGAAGGTGTTCCTAGCGGCCACAATGTAAATGATTGGGTTGTTAAAGTTACAGATGTTTGGGGCTATACTGTTGAAGGTAGTTTGTCATCCACAGATATTGAAGAATTGAATTCTTCAGAAGTAGATTTCAAAATTTATCCAAATCCCGCATCAGATGTGATATCATTTGAGTTCGAAGGAGGTAATGAAATAAATTTCGTTAGTATTTCAACTATCACTGGTGAATTGATGCTTACTAAGAAGTTGAAAAATAGTGGAGATACCATAGACGTAAGCCAACTATCTAATGGAGTATACCTAATTACCGTAAATGGTAAAACAGTTAAGTTTATCAAAAACTAAATACTACTAAAGTTACGGACAGCTAAAGGGCTGTGGTTTAGATATGACCCTAAAGTAGAAATCAAAAAACTAAGTATTCCAATATTGATTACTCAGGGTAGCACTGATATTCAAGTAAAAACTGAGGAGGCAGAGAAGTTAAAGGAAGCCAATGAAAATTCAGATATAAAAATAATTAAGGGAATGAATCATATTTTGAAAGAATCTGTAATAGACAGACAGAAAAATATGCAAACCTATACTAATCCAAACTTAAAAATTAAAGAAGAATTAGTTTCAATAATTGTTGAATTTATAATGGAAAAATAAAACATACAATACTTTAGTCCTTAATCATATCCACAATCTTCTGCCCTATTGCCAAACCTGCTGTTGCAGCTGGTGAAGGCGCATTTAATACGTGAATACTATTACCACTGTATTCGATTCTAAAATCATCACGAGTTTCTCCTTTTACACCCAATAATTGAGCTCTCACTCCACTTCTTCCCTTTTTCAAATCATCCATTTCTAACGAAGGAATCATTCTCTGTAGGGTTTCTAAAAACAACTTTTTAGAAAATGCTCTTCGGTATTCCATCCAGGCATATTTGGTGTTTTCGGTTAGTAATTTCCATGTTCCTAAGTAACTCAATGCATCTGCTGTATCTTTTAAACTAAAAGAAGTTCGGCTATACCCTTCTCTCTTGAAAGAGAAAACAGCATTGGGTCCACATTCTATTTCTCCATCAGTCATTCTCGTAAAATGGACTCCCAAAAATGGAAAATCTGGATTAGGAACTGGGTAAATTAAATGCTTTACTTTATGCTTTGCTTGATCAGTTAATTCGTAATAATCTCCTCTAAAAGGAACTACTTTTTCTTTTAAATCAACTCCATCTTTTTTTGCTAATCTATCTGCTTGCAATCCTCCACAAAAAATCAATCTCTTAGCTTCATAACTTCCTTTGTTAGTTATCAGTTTGGAGATTTCTCCTTTTTCGATTCCTTTAACTTCTTCTCCTAATTTAATTTCAGCAGGAAATGTGTGTGCTTTTATTAAATCAGCTAATTTGTGAACCGTAGCTCGGTAATCAATTATTCCAGTACAAGCAACATGAATTCCTCCAATAGATTCTACAAAAGGTTCTATTTGCTTTACTTCTTCAGCTGATATCTTTGTAATTCCCTCAGTTTGGTTTGCAATTCCATTATCATAAATCTTGTTCATGAACGGCAATTCCTTTTCCTCAGTTGCTACTATTACCTTTCCACATACATCATGGGGAACGTTATATTTTTGAGCAAATGCAACTAATTCATGTCTTCCCTCTCTACAGTTTTCAGCTTTAAGTGAACCAGGAGTATAATACAACCCCGAGTGAATTACTCCTGAATTATTACCAGTTTGATGTGCAGATAATTCATTTTCTTTCTCAATAACCAAAACTTTGGCTTGAGGAAACTTAAGAGTTAATTTATAGGCTGTAGATAATCCTACAATTCCTCCTCCCACAACTGCGTAATCATATATTTGAGACATAAAAATTCTTGTTTTATAAGGACAAAGATAAAAATATACCAACTCAAAAGACAACTATTACTATCTTTGAAATCAACAACAAAAAGTAATAAGCTAAATGGATTTTTCGACTGACATAAAAATAAGAGGTTTTCATATTGATGTATTTGGACACATGAACAATGCACGATATTTAGAACTAATGGAAGATGCCAGATGGCAATACATTGACGCTACCAACTTTCAAGATTATTTAACGGAACACAATTGGGGATTTGCTGTTGTAAACATCAATATTTCTTACAAACGACCTGCTCACAATGGAGATATCATTACGTTTGAAGTGAATATGAAACGAATGGGAAACTCTAGTATGACGGTAGACCAAATCATGAAAAACAAAAAAACTGGAGTTGTAATTGCCGAAGCAGAAGTAACTTTTGTTGTGTTGGATTTAGCAACTCACAGGCCTGCACGAATTACTGAAGAAGTGAAATATGCTTTTGTAACGCCAAAATAAATCGAGATGAACATCAAATTAATAGTAGTAGGAAAAACGGACAAATCATATTTTAGCGAAGCTGAAAATGAATACTTGAACAGATTAAAACACTACATTAAAGTTAATTACATCACTATTCCTGAGTTAAAAAAAACAAAGAATTTATCTCCTGCTCAAATAACTACCAAAGAAGGCGAATTGATTTTGAAACATCTTAACCCAACAGATGATGTTTGGTTGATGGATGAAAAAGGGAAGCAAAAAACTTCGGTTCAATTTTCAGATTTTTTACAAAAAAAAATGAATCAAGGAATAAAAGATTTAGTCTTTATAATTGGAGGAGCTTATGGATTTTCGGATGAAATTTACGCTAAGTATCCTAGTAAATTCAGTTTGTCTAACATGACTTTTTCTCATCAAATGATTCGTACATTTTTACTGGAACAAATTTATAGAGGAATGACAATTCTTAAAGGTCAGCCATATCATAATGAAGGATAAATTGAAGTCAACTATTTGATTCAAAAAACTGTAAGTTTGTATATCAAACTTAGTCTACAAAACAAAAAAAGAAGAATGAAGATAGGAATTGTATTGTACCCAACATACGGAGGAAGTGGCGTAGTTGCTACCGAATTAGGAAAGGAGTTAGCAGAAAAAGGACATCAAATACACTTTATCTCCTATAGTTTTCCTGTGAGATTGGACGTACACAACAGTAATATATTTTACCATGAAGTACGTGTAAATAGTTACCCACTTTTTAAATATCCTCCTTACGAATCGGCTTTAACTAGTAAG
>Ga0209533_1001272_pt1 | contig 23572 bp, 18 predicted proteins | sample COG_04_FD_184748 | JGI IMG/M metagenome (GOLD analysis project Ga0209533, IMG submission 184748) | Pelagic Microbial community sample from North Sea - COGITO 998_met_04 (SPAdes) (version 2) | ecosystem: Environmental > Aquatic > Marine > Neritic zone/Coastal water | place: Helgoland, sampling...
ACGTTTGTTCCCTTCTTTATCATCCCAAGTACGGCTGGTAAGTTTGCCTTCAATGGCGATTTCTTTGCCTTTAGTAACTTGATTTTCAATGAGTTCTGCGGTCTTGTTCTAGGCTACTAAGTTATGCCTCGTTGTTGACCATTTTGGGTTAATTCCAAAGAAGAGAGCGGTGCAATTTGTTTTAGTTTAAATTTGATGGTTTTATTGTCAAATATAATTTCATTCGTAATAGCTTCCACGATATGACGTTTTTCTCCTCTATCTAAGTTGTCCCAATTGTTATAAAAATCTATTGCTTTATGGGCTATTACACCAAAAGATGTTTTTGCTTGTTCTAAAAGTTCTAATTGACTTTTTAGGTCTTTGATATTTACTTCCAGATTTTCTTTTCTCACATAAATAGGTTCATAATGTTTTTTAAATCCTTTAGTTGGGATTTGACCTTGAACATTCAAATCAATAAGTTTTTCTAATTTATGCTCAAGTTTGTTTAGCTCAATTTCGGCAAATTCAATTTCGTCACGTTTTAATTGTAATTCATTCGAGTTCGTAATATTGTACTCAGATAATTCTTCGTCAGAAATGAGAAACTGTTTAAGTCGAGTTAAAAAGACATCTTCCAAATCTTCTTTATCAATACCAAATTTACAAAGCTTACATGTATATTTTTTACTTTTAGATTGAATACTCATTTTGTGTCCTTCATTACATCTAAGGTAGCCCGTAAATAAATGAACTCTTTTATTTAAAGGTTGTTTTTGTTTACTGCCTTTTTCCTGGTCTCTTATGATTGCATTTACTTCTTCCCATACCTGTTCAGTAACAATCGCTGGGCAGGGGAGGTAATGCCACTCAGATTGGGCTTTTAAACCTGACGGATTTTCCTTAGACAATGGACCTCGGTAATTACATCTGCGAATCCCTTTAGCATCTGTATTTTTTAATAAGCGTCTAACGGTACTGTCAGACCATTTGCTTCCTTTCCTAGTGATGTACCCTCTTCTGTTTAACTCATTGGCAACAGTTGCCATACGTTGGTGTTCAAGAAATAGATCATATATTAGCCGTCTAATGGGAGCTTCTTTTTCATTTATTTGAACCTCAGCATCCACAATTGTAAATCCATAACTGACCATTCCACCCGTAAATTTCCCTTGTTTCCTGCGATAATTAAGACTGGCTATTTGCCTTTCGTAGGTAATTTCACGCTCATAAGTACTTAATGCGGAAAGTAGTGTATAGAAGAACTTACCGCCACTTGTTGATGTGTCAAGCGATTCATTAATAGAAATTAAACTTGCATTATGGTCTTCAAAAAATTTGCTGTATTCAAGGAGTTCAGACGTATTTCTAGCCAGACGACTTAACGAACTAATAATAATGCCTTCAACTTCTCCAGAGCTGATATCATCGAACATTTCAAGCGTATGTTTGTGGTTTATGGTGCTCTTTCCTGAAACCCCAGCGAGGTTATATATTTTAACCACATTCCACTCTCGTGATTGTGCATATAATTTACCGCGCTCAATGTGTGTCTCAACCGAATCGGTATTATTTGCTTGGTCTAAAGTACTGACGCGAATAAAAAGTCCAACATTCATATTTACAGTGTTTTAGGTCTAAAATAAGGCTTTGTTTAGAGCATTCAAAAACAATACAAAACTTTATTTTTTCTTTTTAAATAGTTTTGCAAGTCGTGATTTAATATTCTTTATTTTACTTGTGTCTTCATCCTCAAACTCTGTGACTATTCTAAACCCTTTTACAACTTCTTCTTGTTTTTGAGGTTGAATAGCAAATCCATCTAATAAACTTGATATGTCATCTGGTTGAATAAATTGTACCAAAGTGATGTCTTTAGCGGATAATTCTTTCAATGCTAATTTTTTTATTGCTTCTAAATGGTTTTTGTTTTTTGAAACCATAACGACCGGAATACATCCAGCCTTTAAACACTTTTTTATATTTTTTACTTCATAGGTTGGTTTATTAGTTTCTGAGATTTCAAAAGCTATTTTTATACCGTCCCGTTCTAAAACAATATCAATGCGACCACCATCTTTGGTAGGGTATTCAATACTCGCTTTATAATTACGATCTTGTCCTAGCTTTTTAATCATTGTTTGTAAGTAGGTATGGGCTCTTACTTCTAAAGATTCAATTTCATCAGTTATTAATTTTTCTTTTATGATCTCTGGAACCGTATTAGGAGTCGTTTCAGGTTTTTCTTTAGAAATTAGTTCTTGAGTTGCTTCCGCCACAACCTTCTCCTCAACAATGTGTAATTTCTCTTTTGAGGTTTTGACTTTCAGGGTTGGTAGCATTGAGACTAATAGTTTTTCCACGGCCTCTTTTGGAGAGCCGTATTTTTCTCTTGCGGAGTTAATAATATCGGTTGAATAGTCAATCTCAATTTCTTTAAGTTGATTGGTCTTTATGTTAAAATCATTCTTACTAGAACCCATACGAACAATAGCTTCGCCACGTTCCAAACTCTGTAAATCCGATTGTTCAAAATATGAAAAACCAGATTCTAAACGTTTGGCATCACTATCTCCCAATCTAAAACAAATACGAGTTTTTGGGTTTGATAATACAGAATTTAAAAGGGGAGTGTCTTGTATTTGCCCCAGTTCTTGGTGGGCAATAGTCAGTCCAAGTGCATACTTTCTTGCCCCACTTAATATGCGCTCGATACTTGGAGTTATGAAATTCTGAAACTCATCTAAATAGAGCATATAGGGCGTACGTTCGTCTTTGTTTTCCGATTGTCTTGCGAGTGCCGCTTGATTAAATTTCGCCAAGAATAATGAACCTAACAAATAGGAATTGTGTTCGCCAATCAATCCCTGTGATAATTTCAAGAGCACTACCTTGTTTTTTATTAAACAATCCGCAATATCAATTCCATTTTTTTGAGCCAACATATACCGAACTATCTTTGGTCGGAGGAAGGTATCAATTCTTGTAAGTAGGGGAGCGATTCTTTTGCTAACAAGGGGATATTCATTGTGCCAGTAATAATGAAGAGAGGAGTCGTCAACTGAACTTAAATAGTCGTTTCTGAATTTTACTTCAATAAGAAATCGTTTTAACTCAATTAAGGTACCACCACGAGAACTTTCAAGCATTGTATTTACCGCATTTTGCAATACCGCAGTCATATTATCTCCCCACGCCGTAGCATGACGTTTGAAAGCAGAAACCAAATCTGAAGAAAGCACAATTTTTTCAGCTTCAGTTGTTGCTTCTAATAGGTTAAAACCAATCGGAAATTCAAAATCTGATGGGTCAATGAAAATGACATCCTTTTTTCTGTTTTCTGGAACTCGCTTGAGGATGTCATCACAAATATCTCCATGAGGATCAAAAATGGCACAACCCCGACCTTGCTCTATATCAGCCAACATCATATTTGCTATCAGCGTACTTTTACCAACCCCTGTTGCACCTAGGATATGTAGATGAGATAATCGTGTTTCTATATCGAGATAGACAGGATATGATATGCTATTATAAATATTCTCACCAATATAAATCCCCTTATTTGAAGTGTGTATCTGCCTCTTTGTTTTGCCTCCTTGTAAACCAAGTTTTTTTGACACCACCGTTTTATTCGGATAGTGAAGAAAGGTACCCAATTCTTTGGAGTTCAGAACAAAACCAAGGCGATTGCTTAATCTATGATGCAGATTATATTTATGGAAATCATAATTGTAACCTTCATTCGATAGCGGAATCAACTTGTTATATTCAGAAGTAGAAACCGCAGAAATACTCCTCGCCAATTCTTGTGCTAAATACTGACTGCGTATATCATTTTTACCTTGCGTTGCAATTCGTATCACCACAGAAAACAAAGGATTAGATATTTTATCTTTTGCACAGTTGGGCATTTCTGGGGCATCTGCAAAAAACGAACCTCCTGAGCCATCAGAAACCGAAAAGAGTGTGTCTTTAGCAAGAGGCGACGTTATCCCCTTAAACAGTATCTGAAACACCGCTACATCATGGGACTGCAATGATTCCATAGTGGCAATAACAGAGGTTAAAGGATCAATGCTGAATGAGTCGGTTTGTGTAATGGGTCGCATATACTCATCATTCAATCCAAAATCAGCAATGGCGATGTCGTGAGAGCGAGAAAAACCAAAATTATCAACACCACTATCACGAATAATAATAGTTGGAAAATAGGCTTGTAGATGTGAGCGGACACGTCCTTTGTCTTGTTCACTACATACTATTTGGATGGTGATATCCTCTGAGGTAGCGACTATTTCAAACGACAGTAGATGTTCGCTAAAGGACAACATATTCAGAAACTCAATATTTCTGTTTGGGAGTATCTCTGTGCCACAAGGAAAAGTGAGTGAAATACCAACGAGGTTTGGCTGTTTCCCAAATGTTAAAAATCGAGGGTTAACTTCAATTTTTTCTTGAATGGGTTCTTCCTGTTTTGGAGGAGCAAGTAAGTTGGTGATACTTTTAAATATTGACGGCACTCGTCCATCGTCACCAATTGGTACAAAAGGATATGTTTCGAAACTAAAAGGAACATAGGGAACCTCTATATCAACAGGAGTATCAAAGTGGTAGTAGCCACGATGTCGATACTCCCACTGATAGAAGTTGAGGGTTGCTTGTTCGCTTGCGGTTAAGCCCACGTCTAACGTTTAAAAATATCGTTTAAGAGAGGTTTCTTATCTGCTTCAGATAAGGCTCGAAGTCCTGTGTCTTTAGTAATATCATCAATGACTTTTAATACTGATTGTTGAGCGTAGGACATGAACATAGAGGCGGTATCTGAGCGGTAATAGGTAACAGGATACAGTTTTTTAGCTAACCAACCACCTATAAATGGAATATTTGAAATCAGTATCTGCCCAAAAGAACTTTTATACAACATCCACCAAGAGATAAAAAAGCCTTTTCCAAAGGGTGCTCCGCAGATATCATATTGATAATCTCTCCATGTGACACGTAAATAGAGACGTGAAGAAGACATCACACCTCCTTCATTCAAATGTACTTTTTCTGTTCTTATTTTCGTAATGCCATGAGATTTTAATTCTACTGCGAGACGTTGATAAAACTCTTTTGAAGAATATTCAAAATTGTCTATCAAGGTATTCCAGTTAGAGTGGTGGGTTTTTAATTGTTTTCCAAAAACAAATTTTAAGATTAAGAAAACAATGAGAATGGAAATGATTTCCATTGCGTTGTTAGTGATGAAATAGATGATGTCGTTCATGATTTTATTTTTTTATAAAGAGTTTAGACCATTTTTGATTGCCGTTTTTTAAATGCAATAGATACACACCGTTTGATAAGCTATTGACGTTAATGATGAGTAGATTGTTTTCGATTTTGGGTTTTTTATCTGTTATTAATTGTCCGTTTATATCATATAATTCGATTACAAGATTCTTTCCTAGTATGGTTTGTGGTAATTTGATATTGAGAAAATTACTCGTAGGATTTGGATATACGGTGATAGTGTTTTTTAGAACTTCTTCATCTATACTTAATGTTTGAATATTGAGTTGTGTCCTGTTTCCTATATCGTCATACACGTAATCATGCGTTGAACCATTGTTAAAAACAACCTGAACCAAACGGTTCAAGTTGTCATAACTATAATTTGTAGTTTCTTGTTGTAATTGTGCATTAGCTGTAATGCCAATTAATAGTATTAGGTATTTAATTGTTGTTTTCATTTTTATAATAAGATTAATACTAAGCCTAATAGACCCAATAACATCATTTGAGCGTTCATTGTTGAAATGATTTTTCCAAAATTCATTGTTCTAAGAATAGGGATATTAGATAGTCTTTTATTTATTGATGTTTCAATTCTATTTTTCACCTCTACTTTTCTTAAATAAAATGGAAAAAGAAAAAGAAAAAGAAAAATTAGAATTAAGATAGTTTGTAAAATAGGATTCATATTTATTATTTATATACTTTAAAGAATATGGTTAGCAAGTCATATGCCTTTACAATTGCTTCTCCTTTTTTTCCAGTTGAAGAGATAAGCTCAGGTAAATAACTTTCTGTAATATTTAAGAATGCAGCACCAGTTGCTCCATTTTCACCTTGATTTATTTGTGATAAAATGTTTAATAATTTGGAACTGCTTTCAGCGAAACCTAAACCTGAATCAATTAATAGATATGATTCTAATCCTTGTCCTATAGCAGATTCTACGGATAAAGTACTTGTTGTATTTAGTAAACTTGCATAGCCTGTTATTCCAGCTGATAACCCTGCAAAGGCAAACCCAGAACCTATTCCAATAATTGCGCCTGATTTTACTGGGTTAGATATAGCATAATCCCAAGTAGGGTTTTCTTGTGATAAGAGGTTTGCTGCATCTCCATATCCATTATCATAAAATTGATTTGCCAACCAATCATTAGAGAAAAATGAATTTGTTCCCATTGGATCAATCCTACTAATCGGATTATTATCCGCATAAGGATATAAATTCGTACTCCAAATGGGGTCTTCGGTTAAAAATCTACCGATTGATGGTTTGTAATACCTTGCACGCATATAATACAAATCATTTGTTTCGTATTCTACACCATAGATACCAACATATCGAAAGAAATTAGTATCATTCGTTGGTTCAATGAAATTCGTAATTGCTCCAAAATCATCATAACGATATTGATGGGTAATGTCTGCATTATCATCAGTCATCATAACCACAGAGCCACGTATGTCACCATGATAGTAATGTAAATCCCCATTGGGTTTCATACGTGCCAACAGCATACCTGATGGAGAATATATATAATAGTTTTGAGGCGTATTATTGTTGTCTAATTCAACGAGTATATTATCTAAACGAACGTCACGAACATACTTTGTAGTTGTACCGTTTACGGTTTTCTCTACACGTTGATTATATGGATTATATTTGAAAGTGAGATTATTGTCAACATCAGAATAGCTGGTTAAGCGGTCATCAATGTCAAAGTTTAATGAAATATCATTTCCAATTCCTGTGGTATTTCCATCATCATTAATAGTATGGTTCACTCCGTTATTAGTTAATACGTGGCTATTGTTGTCATAGGTGCCAGTTAGAGTTGCTGTATTAATGGGTGTTTCTGTCCCATTGATGATTGGTTTGGAGAGCTGACTTGTTTTAACAATGTTACCTCGGTTATCAAGTTGGCATATATCAACATACAGTGTAGGGCCACCACTTAATTCATCGTGTTCTATATACCTGTGACGTCCTGCTGCATCATATGAATAACGAATACGAATATTGTTTCCTAAATCTATCCGTTTGACTCTATCATCATCATGATATTCATAGTCAGCAACAATCAAACCGTCTTGTCCGACATTACGAATCAATCCTACCTTTGTAACTCTATTTTTATCGTCATAGACATAATAGGTTTTGAGTTCTATCCCGTTTAAATTTGGATATTCCACATCATCAATGGTACCTGTATCCTCATAATCGTATTTTACCTTGTGCCCATGAACAGTTGTCACTTGGTCTAGACGATTAAGGTTGTCATAATCTAAATGGACTGTTCCAGCGGCATTGGTAATACGTTCAACTAAGTTTCGACTGTTATAATCAATATCGGTAATCGTTCCTGTATCAGTTAGTCTTCCGTCACTATCATAATCGTAATTAATTTGCTGTCCTGATGGTTTTGTTATTTCTTCAAGATAACCTTCATCGCCATAATCATATTGTAAAATTAAATTTCCAAATTGCTCTTGTATTACTCGGTCTTCATCATCATAGACAAAAGAAGTCGATACATTATTGGCATTGATGATTGAAGAAAGATTATCGTTGGTGTCATAGTTGAAATTAGTTATAAAACCTCCAGAATTTACCGTTTGTATGACGTTATCGTTAGCATCATAATCATACGATGAAGTAAGTCCGTTATCGTTTCGTTCTTCTAAACGATTAATACCATCATAAGAGAATGAACTGCTAATGTTTACAGGAGCGGTCATTGTGGACACTGCACCATCACTCTCGTAGGTATAGTTAACGGCAATACCTTCTTGATTAGTTTTTGAAAGTAATTGTCCGTAGTTATCATAAGTAAAATATGAAGAGTTCCCTAATGCGTCTTCTATCTGTAAAAGGTTTTCATTGCTATCATAATAGAATTTTGTAATATTTCCTTCTCCATCAGTATATTCTGTTAAATTATTGTCGTTATCGTATTCAAACTCTTCTATAATAGCTCCATTCTCTTTATCAATTTTAGTAACGTTACCGTCATTATCGTAATCGTATTCTATATCTACGCCATTTAAATTGGTTTCTGTAGGTAGCATTACATTTACACCAGAAGACGGATAACTAACTTGAACGTTATTGGTGTCGCTACTATAGTCAGTTACAAGACCATTTAAATTAAATTCATAGTTTTCAGTAAAAGGGTTGCTACTTCCTGAAATTGGTGTGTCGACTTCCGCAGTTATGTTGTTATTTTCATAATCGAAATCTACATCAACGGTTATTGGGTCGTCATTGTTTACTTGATAAGAAGCTAGTTTAGCATTATTTTCATCGTATTGCGCAGTGATTTTATTACCTCTTGGCAAACGTATTTCATCTAGCAAAAACCGTTTTATTTGGTCTTGCAGAGGAGCATTGGCATTATTCTCGACATAACGATAGCGTGTATCATTTCCCTTGGCATCGGTAAATTTTTCTAAACGATTGTCATCATCTTGGTCAAGGTCAAATAGGATTTCTCTATTTATTGGGTCACTGATTTTATTAATATAGTCAGTATTATTCGCATACTCAAAACGAAGTTTTTTGCCAGAAGGCGCCTCTACAAATTCTATACGTTTTGTGTCATTTTCTTCCGCAGATTCATAGTCAATCGTTATTTCGTTCCCATTAGCATCTTGAATTTCTGTCAAATACCAAATATTCCTATCGTTATCTAGTTGTTCAAAATAATGACGGGATTGGTCTTTGTGGATTATTCTAATTCTGTCGCCACTTAGTTCATCTAAATCATCATATACTCCGTTAGATATATAACTGTCGTCGTCAATATTATAAATATGGATAGTTCCATCTTGCCAAGCTAAATAGTAATAATCATCATTACTCGTTCCTACATTGTTTTCACGTGTGATATATGCATTGTAAGTATGAGACCAACCACGACCTAATGGCTGTATAGGGTAGAAACTATCAGGAAGCTCAACCATTGTGCTGCTGTAGAAATGAGAAAAATTAAGACTCATTTTTCTGTCTGGAATGACAAAACTATTCTTAGCATAATGATTGAATACACCTTGATTAAGTCCTCTAAATTGAGATAGGTTTTCGGGCGAATAAATGCCAGGGATAAAATAGTTATCTATGTTTGTGAGGTCTTCACTAACAGGGTGTAAGTTTGAGTTATTAATGATTCTACAAATAATTTCTATTGTTTCTCCTTTGGTAAAATTATTTAAAGGATTAAAATTTCCACTACCTGATATAATTCCCACATTATATGCTCCGTTTACATAACCCGTTACAACATCAATACCTAAGGCATTAACATCATTGTATGGGGAGCTATTTTGAGAGAAGTCTGGTAGAATATTCCAAGCTTCCATTATATAAATTAAAGCCTCAGTTTTTGTAATTGTTGAAAAAGGCTTAAAACAAGCTGATTGACTATTGGTATAATTATATACAGTCACACCATTATCGTATTGTAGATATGAGAGGACTTTTAACTTTGTGTATAATTCACTATTTTCTTGTAAGTCTATAAACGGGTTAGGGAAATTTGATGCCTCGTAAGCATAAACATTATTGTTGTCCTGATATAAAACTTGAAAAATAAGTCCAGCTAAAACACCTCGACTTATTAGTTCATGATCTGGAGGAATATTATCACATTGTGCAAATGAGAAAAAATTGCATAAAAGTAATATGCAAATGAATAGATGTTTTTTCATAATGTATTGATTTGGGTGGGGATTTATAAATCAATATTAATGAACTATATAAATTATTCAAAAGGTTAATTTCATTAATTATAAGTAGATTATTATAGTTTACCTCTTTAGGGGTAATTTTATATTAGGCAATTTTGGATTACTACTTTTTTGAATAGGTATTCTTAAATAATTCTTCTTCGTCTTGGTAAATACGTTTTGCTATTTTTGAAGTAAAATAACCTACAATAGATCTCTTTTTTTCAATTTTTTGTTTTAAAGATTTTCTTCTCTTAACTAAAGTGTTTTTTGTAATACTTAATATTTCTGCTTGCTCTTTTTGACTGAGGTCTTTGATAAATACATTCCAAAATTCAAGATTTTGATTACTTAACTTATATTTTATTTTTAGGGTATGATAAAATTCGTCTAGATGATCTTCACTCAAATCTTCATAATGATGGCCTTTCATTGCATGGACTTGTAATTTCCTTTTATCTAACTCGTCCTCATATTGATGTTTCTCTCTACGTTTTTTATAAATAAAAAGTAAAAAAAGCATAAATAATATTAGAGATACAATATAAACTTTTTTAAGATTGAACTTTTGCTTATTAATGACCTGTTTTTGCTTGGAAATAAGCAGTTCTTTTCCTTTAATATTTTGCTCTATACCATACAAATTTTGTAACTCTATTTTATCTGCAAACTCCAAACTATCTCTAGTAGAACTATAATAATTCAAGACACGTTCTTTTTCTTCTCCTTCATAGAGAAGAATTTGAAACTCTAAAACTTCTAGTCGATTTTTATGATTATCAAGATATTCCGTTAATGCCAATGACTGTTTAGCGTAGTTGGTCGCTTTTTTATAGTTGTTATAAAATTTGTAGAATTCGGCAAGGTGGATATAACTAATCGCTTTACCATAGGAATCATCTAGGCTTTCACGAATAGCAAGAGCTTTTAAAAGATTCTTCTCCACAATAGTATTATTCTTATTTATTAAAAATAAACTGTGTGCCTGATTATCAATTAATGTTGCTTTTGTATTTGGATATTTAATAAGTACATCATTATAGCCTAGTGCTTTATTAAAATATTCAAGAGCAGTTGCGTAGTCTCCTTTATCTTTATACACCTTTCCAATATTATTTAGTGACTGAACAAGATATGCAGGGTTGTTTATCGTTTCCCTGAGTTCTTTTGCCTTGTTATGATTTACCAAAGCGGAATCATATAATTTCATATTGGTATAATTACTAGCAATAGTATTGTAACTCGATGAGGTACGCCTTTGGCTTGCTCGCCCCTTCATATACATTAAAGATTGTTTAAGGTTATGAATACTAGCGGAATAGTCACGTAAATTCTTTTGTATGATTCCAAGATTTAGTAGAGTAAAACCAATGTTTAAAGAATCTTGAGTTGCTTTGTATAACTTAAGACTTTGGGAGTAATAGTAGTATGCGCTGTCTATTGTGTTTTTCTTTTTAAAATATCCTGCTTTATATTCTATGCTTCTTGCATAAGAAGTCGTATCTCCAATACGGGCAGTTAACGACAAATGTTCTTTTAAATATTTGTGAAAAAGTTCCCAATCTTGTTTGCGGTAATAGGATTTGATATAGGATTTTAACGAAATATTGAGGAGTGAATCATTTATTTGTAAACGATCTTCTACACTTTTCTTATTTTGTCCAACACAAATAAAACTAGAAAAAACTATTACAAGAATAATTAAGGAAGATTTTTTTTTACTTACTTTTTTTGCAACCATAATTCAAAAATATGTAATTTAAAATTGTTACATTTATATTAATAAAAAAAACCCTTGCAAAAATGCAAGGGTTAGTTTAAACCGTGTTTAATTTTCCTCACGGTCTGGTTCAACAGGGTCATCAATATCTCCGCTTGTAGCGACAATTGGAGCTTTAATGATTTCATCATCACTGATTGAACATGATGTTAGCATTCCTGTAAAAATGAATGCAAAAACTAATAAAATGAATTGTGTTTTCATAAGGTATTCTGTATTGCCTTCCATCATCATTTTATGCCTAAAATGAGTTAGGAAGAGGTTAAACAAAATGCCTTGTACAAGACTAGATATTTGAGAGCTATTGTCGACGGCTACTCAAATACTGATGCTAATGTATAATGAGTATCAAGAAAAAAACAGGAATGTCTGCAATGTCTATAAATGTATCCCGTAGTCTGAAAATTGTCTGACTTTATGTCTAAAAAAAACAGTGTATTTAATGGAATTAGAACAAAAATCGTATCTTAATAAAATTGTGGAGCGTTGCCATTGGCGATTAGAAAATGATCCTACTTTTAGACTTTCTAATTTAAAAGTAGCCACCATTAGTGGAGAGGTTTTAAACTTGATTTATACCTATGATAAATTGGAGGAGCATGACCAATTAATCCTAAAAACTTATTTTGAAACAGATGATTCTACTAAATTAATTCTAATTGCTAAAAATAAAAAAGAAGCTTTTGGAAAAGCTATCCAACGCTTACTAAAAGGTGAAACTAAAATGCCCAATAATAGTAGTCTAATAGACATGAGTGCGTTATTAGTTGATTTACAGCCTCGTCCTTTCAAAAGAGATTTTAAGTATCAACAAGTATCAGTTGAAAAGGTTCGTAAATCACCTATTAAATTACGCTCAAAAAATCGCTTTTATGGAATCAATATTGTTGGTTTAGTTGGAATTGTTGCTGTTGTCGCTCTTGCCTTATTTTTTGCCACACTTAACAACGACAATAATGCTAGAGATAAACAAGAGCTAGTACCATCAATAACCATTAACACAGAAAATTTTATTGTAAGTGATTTAAACAAGGTTATTCCTAATCAAAGCACACAATTTTTCGATGCCAACAATAAGCCGCAAGTTTGGTATGCATCTCATAACAATCAATTAGATTTTTATAATACTAGCGGAAAGCACCCTGTTACTAATGCGCAATTGCAACCAGTTACCAAAGACATTATTAAAACTATTTATGTAGAAAAAAACAGTTTTAATAAAAAGGAGCAATCACTTATAAAAATATCAGATAATTCATCACTTATAAACTCTAAAGACAAAAAAGAAATAAGTGTTTTCATTTTTGATTCTTTAAATAAGATTGAAAATTCATTTGCTAGTCAATTGAAAAGAGAATTGACCCTTAAAAAGTATAAGATTACCTCTTCTTTAATTATAGAAAGTAAATTAAATCCAGAAATAATAGAACATTTAAAATCTAGTAATTTTAGTTCTTTTGATAAAAAAATTAGTGATTATACAGATTTTATATGTGTTGGGGAGGTTGTGTATTCTTTTAGAAAAAACAAATTATTAAGCGATAAAATCACATGCGAACTTCAAATACAATACTCGATAGTATCTAGTCTAACAGGAGATGAGATAGACAGCTATTCTTCTATTATTAGTGGGTATGGTTCTTCAAAGTCAATTGCAAAAAATAATACCATTAAAAAGTTTAAATTATGAGAGCAAGACAATTATTAATGTTTTTTTGGCTAGTAATATCAGTCACATTTGTTAATGGACAAGAAACATCTTATGACATTCAAATGGAGCAACTCGCTCAAAAAACAGCGAATAAAATAAAGGAAAAAAAGAAACTCAATGTTGCAGTATGGTTTTTTCATGACACTAGGAGAAAGAAAACGGAGTTAGGAGATTATGTTGGAAAGGATTTTTCTATTCACTTCACTAATGTAAGCGGAGGTTTTAAGGTTATCGACCGTGATCATATAGAGCAATTATCTGAGGAACTCCAATGGAATGAAGAGGGGCTTATTAATCCTCAAACAGCAAAACAAGTAGGTATGATTACAGCTGCTGATGCAATTGTGACAGGAACAGTAGATTACGGACTCCATAGTCTTCGTTTACGAATTAAGATTATTGATACTGAAACGGGAGAGCAAATTGCCGCAACTATTGGAAATGTGATGCCTGATGAAAACATTAAATATATTTTACAAGATTATTTTAAGAAAAATGAAAAGAGTATAGATAAAGAGAAAAAACGTGAAAATAGTGAAGAAAAATATGGAAACGCTCAAAATACAAATGCACGTTGTGAAGAAAACAATATTGGAAATTATTGTTTTAATAACTCAACAGATACGAATTATTTAATTGACATTCGAGGAAATGGGGTTAAGCAATCTATAACTGTTGGAGCAAACCAAACCTTTTGTTTTAATGATTTACCTACAGGGGCATATACTTCTTCAATGTATGAAAATGGAATTAGAGTTTTGATGCAAGATATAAAAGGTAATTTTAGAGTAGAAAAATGTAAAATAATTACTTTTAAAATTATTGAGACAAGAACGTTATCTTCTTATGAACGCTATAAAAAATCACAGGAAAAATCTCAAAAAAAGGATAATAATGTTACTATTAAAAATATCATAGACCTTGTAGAACCTATTTTAAAAAAGAGGCAGAAAAATTAGGTAATTATTTTATTCTATTCAAATTCAAACAACTCCGACAACGTAATTTCAAAGGCATTTGCCAATCTCCTAAATGTGTTGAGTGTTGGATTATACCCTCGTTCTATTCTTTGAAGTGAACCTTTATCAATATTTACTGACCTTTGGAATGTGGAGTTATGGATCAGAGTTTTGGGAAAATGGAACCCACAATATCTTTTAGTAAATTTTGAGTTGAGATTTTAGAAATTGTGGGTGGGGCATAAGCGTTGAATGGTTAGTAGTTTAATTTATACTTATAAAACAAGTCGTCTAAAAAGAAATTTTTAGGCGATTTTTTGTTTAGATTTACTGCTTAAATATTTTTTTAAATTGATAAAACACACGTTCAATCAATCGTAGGTCTTCTGTGATAATTTCGGCGACCCCTTGCATTTCTTGTTTAAACTCGATTTCTTTATTGTACGAAGTGATTAGTTTTTTGGGCAATGAAACATCAATCGTGTAAAACCCTTCCTTGTTTGAAATTTCTGAAATATGAGTGACTGTACCTTTTAAAACACCAAATTCATAGTCGGGATAATTGTGTAATTTTATGTTTACGTTTTGACCAACTTTAACTTTCCCTAAGTTTTGTGCAGGCGTTTTTAGCTTGGCAATAAAAGAAGAATTTACCTTTGGAATAATAGTAAAAACCAAATCCCCTTGATTCACCGTTTGATTTTCACTCCAGTAGTTGAGGAACGATACTTTACCGACCATTTTTGAGCTTAATACATATTTTAGTTCCCAATCTTTCACGCTTTTTTGAAGTTGATTAAAAGACTGAATCACTTTTTTGAGCAATGTCTTTTCTTCTCTAATACTTGAAATCTCTGTCCCTTTTGAGGTGTTTTTGCTGTTTGAAATAGCTTCTCGTAATTGAGAAATAGAAGAGGCCATATTTTTATAAATTCTTTCTGCCTGCAAAAACTCCAATTGCTTGGTTTCATAATCTTGTTCAGAAACCACTCCTTTCTCAAAAAGTGTTTTACTTCTTGATAAATCTTTTTGTTTAAACTCTAATTCTTGTTTATGGAGTGCTTTCTGTCCTTGTAAATTTCTCAACTGCCGGTTCAATTCTGAAGTCGTCGTTTTATTGGCAAGTGCCACATTGGTAAAGGGTTTTAATTCCTTATTTAAAATATACTGAATATAATTAGTTTCGAATATGGAAAAAGCCGCATCAATTTCTCCTAAAAATAAAATAGGGAGTTCATCGATCGGAACGTAAAACGATTGTTTTTGAATCTGTATCGAATCCATAATTGATTTCAAATAAAAAACATCCTTGTAATTAGCCGTATTTTCTAGAATCGCCAAGGGTTGTTGGTTGTGCACAGGTTCTGAATCTCTTACGAAAATCGTATCGATCTTAGCAGTCACTTTTGCGTATTCTTTTTGAGGGGGATTTTCAGTGGTAATAATCACTTCTGAAGCGACAACATCGGGGTATTTAACAATCCACGAGAGTGCACATAACAATAGTATCAAAAACAGAAATAGTACATTCCCCCAACGGATCATCCAATGGGGTACTTTGGTGAGGATCTCTTGGACTTCCTCACTTCTTAACTCTATGTCGTCTAATGTTTCTGACATCTTAGGTTCCGAGTTCTAATTGGTTTTTCACCAGATTATAATAATTCCCTTTTTGTTTTACAAGCGCTTCATGCGTCCCAACTTCTACGATTTTTCCCTGTTCCAAAACCACAATTTGATCAGCGTTTTTGACGGTGCTTAAGCGGTGTGCAATCACCACCACCGTTTTATCCTTAAAAAAAGTATTCAGTTTTTCCATGATGACTTTTTCGTTGTTGGCATCCAGTGCTGAGGTGGCTTCATCAAAAAATAAATAATTGGGGTTTTTATAGACCGCTCTAGCAATGAGTAAACGTTGTTTTTGACCCGTACTTAAACCAACGCCTTCCATGCCTATTTTAGTATTATACGATAAAGGCAAGGTTTCTATAAACTCTTGAATGTTGGCAACATCAACGGCGTGGGCTAATTTTTGTTTATCTACAAAATCAACACCAACCGCAATATTATTGGCTATGGTATCACTAAAAATATAGCCTTCTTGCATAACCACCCCACTTTGGTTCCGCCACACTTTCTGAGAGACGTTTTTAAGGTCGTAAACGCCCAGTTTAATCATTCCTTCGTTCGGTTCATAAAACTTCAACAGAAGCTTCATAAGGGTTGTTTTACCGCTACCACTCGTACCTACAATCGCTGTGATTTTATTAGCTGGAATGATTAAGTCCAACTCTTTTAAAACCAACTGATCGGAGCCTATGTATCGAAAAGAAATATTTTTCAATTCAAAATGCGCGTCTTTAGAAATATCCTTAATTTTCTGATCGTCCAATTGCTCTTCGTCGTCCTTGTTGTGGATTTCTGATAAACGGTCTAAAGATATTTTGGCGTCTTGCACTTCCCTCACAAAGTTAATAAGCTGTGCTATGGGAGAATTTAATTGTCCTACAATGTAACTAATGGCTAACATCATCCCTAAGGTAATCTCGCCATCAATCACCAGTTTTGCCGACAGAATGGTGATTAATATATTTTTTAATTCGTTTATAAATCCAGAACCCACGTTTTGGTATTGTTCCAAGGCCAAACCTTCTATAGACACTTTAAACAAGCGGGCTTGCAAAAATTCCCACCCCCAGCGTTTTTGTTTTTCTGCATTGTGGAGTTTGATTTCTTGCATGCCATTAATAAGTTCTATGACTTTAGACTGCTCCTGACTGACGACCGAAAATTGTTTGTAATCCAAATCTCTTCGTTTTTTTAAGAAGATGGCAATCCATAAAAAATACAAAACGCTTCCCACTAGAAATATAAAAAACAAGGTCATATTATAATAGGCCAACACCAAACTAAACACCAACAGGTTCACCATTGAAAACAACACATTTAAGGAGGAAGTTGTTAAGATACGCTCAATCCGTTTATGGTCATTAATCCGTTGCAAAATATCCCCTGTCATCCGAGTGTCAAAAAAGGCAATGGGGAGATTCATGAGTTTAATAAAAAAATCGGACACTAATGAAATATTGATGCGGGTGCTTAGATGCAGCAAAATCCAACTCCTAACAACCTCAATGGCAGTTCTTCCTAAAAACACGGCGAGTTGCGCAAAAAGAATCAAATAGATAAAATGGATGTCTTGGTTTTTAATCCCAACATCTACGACACTCTGGGTCAAAAACGGAAAGATCAATTGCAATAAACTCGCCGCTAACAACCCAATGACTAGTTGCCATAAAAAGCGCTTGTATTTAAAGAGGTATTTAAACAAAAAACGGAACCCCATACGTTTTTCTTTGTCATCAAAATTTGTAGTGTAAAACTTGGGGGTTGGCTCTAACAATAGGGCTATGCCTTCCTCGGTTTCGTCATCCGCATTATTGCCTATCCAATGTTTTAAAAAGTCTGCTTTATTGTATTTTAATAAGCCATGGGCTGGATCAGAAGTATAAAACACATCTTTCTTAATTTTATACAAAACGACATAGTGGTTTTTGTTCCAATGCAAAACACATGGTAGAGGCGCCTCCAAAAGTCTTTGTAAATCCACCTTAATGCCTAAACTTCTAAAACCTAAACCCTCCGAAGCTTCACTTAAACCCAACAAACTACTGCCAGAACGAGTGGTTTCGCTTAACTGACGTAGTTGCTCTAAGTGAATGGTTTTATTATAATGCTTGGCAATGATTTTTAGGCAGGTGGGCCCGCAGTCTTTGTGGTCTCTTTGTTTGTAGTGGGGGAAGCTATTTGTTCTCAATTCTTTTAATTAAAACAATTTTATTATTTTCGTCTACAATTTTAATAATTAATTTAGAATTAGCAAAAACTTGAAGGTTAATATTATTATCTTTTATATTAATAATTTTATTTAGTATGGGAATACTATTTGATTTATGCTTTTCGTATTCTTTTTGATAATAAACAGAAATAAGTAAATCCCTATTATGGTAATTGCTAATGATTGGGGCATTAAATGATATCTTAGATAATTTTTCACTATCAAATAATTTACTAAGATTAGGAATAATATTATTTAATAAGAAATAATCAACATTAGTATTAACCTTTTCAGTTTTTAAGAAATGCTTAGATTCACTTAATACTATTTCGCACTTTGTATCTGCTACAATTTCAACTTGATCGATAGTTACAGGGTTTATATTCGTAAGTTCTTTAAAATACTCAGCCATCCTTTTATTTGCAGGGTTATTTTCTAGAATATGATCAATCCCTGCATAAACAAATACTTTAGCTGTTTTATCTGCATCAATGATTTTCTTAATATTTTGAGCTTGAGATTTTTCCCTATTATTAGATTCTGAATCATCATATCCTACAATTCTGAAACCTAAACTTAATGCTTCTCTAAGAAACAACCCAAAATAAGATTCCCTAGTATAATAACCACTATTTTTAATAGGATATTTCCTAATATTTAGGATACTATCTCGTTGCTTATCTACCGCTTCAATAGCAAGGTAATCATATCCGGTTTTTTTTAGTAAAGAGAGTAATTTTTGAGCTAATATACGGTGATTAGGTTTCCAATGATTTTCATTTAACATCAAAATTCTTGTCTCTTTTGCTAATTCTAAAATTTTTTTAATAGCCTCGGAATCTAAAAAACTGTTGTTTTCAGCAATAACACTATCAACACATTTCTGTTGTCTCTCCCTTACTCTTTTTTCAAAATTACCTAATAAATTTTTATACTTATCGTTACTAGTATCATGTGATAGTAAAGTTGTTAGTAGTTGACGTTTCACCCATTTATTTTTATTGCTTTCATTAATAGGAGCATTCTTAAGTTTATTCATAACATACAAAAAATTATTTTCATTTTTATGCTTATTAAATACACTCATATAAGTTAGGTTATTTTTATTTAAATCATTAATTTTCATTGAGTTTATAATTGTATTACCATCTCGTAAAATTGTAGTGTTAGATTTTTTATTTCCAATACTTTGGAGTAAGATAGTTATTGTTTTTTCCTGCCCCACTTTTTCATAAACTACTCTTCGTTTTATCTTATCGTTTGAAATCAAAGCAGTTCCTAATGAGTCCTTTTTTTTACGATTATTTATGAAAAGAAACACTTCATACTCCCCATTTGATTTTCCATATACTAATAAGTTTTTTTGTTTATATGGTTTAACGATATCTGATTTTTTGAAATTATTTTCAAATTTAATATCGCCAAAAAAAGTTCCTCTTAATCTTAGAGAATCATTATAAAAGTCAGCTCCATTAAAGTAATTGAAATTTCGATATAACTTAATAGAGCTACAGCTTGAAAAAGTTAGAATAAGCGCAATATGATATAATAAATACTTATATTGTTTCATCTATCTTCCACATATTAGTTTTTGGATTATAACAGCAAGATGTTTTTTGAGTATATTCCTTTTTATTTTCTTTTACTGGAATTCGATTGTCAGGACAAACAAAACGGAACTCACAATTCTTACATATTTTTATTTCATTTTTTGTTATACACCATAGTTTTTGAAATTTTTTAGAAAGAATTATTTTTTTAAACTCTTCCTTTTCAATATTTCCATATGTAAATGGATCATCAATAGTATGCTTTACAAAACCGTTATCAGTTATGTATGCTCTTTTATTAAAATATAAATTGTAGCTTAAAGCTTCAATATAAGCACTCGTATTAACAACAAAATCATTGACACTACTTATTCGCTTACAAAGAATATTAGCTAAAGTTTTTTTAGAAAAAACAATTTTTGAGTTAAGCTCTTTAATTTGCGAAGTACCATAAAAGATCCATTGTAAAACTCTCAAATTACGATTAAATATTTTTGATATTTCTTCATCCTTTAATGATTCAAGATACGGCGTTATAATAACAATACCTGTTATTTTTGATTCTTCACATAGCTTCAATATTTTTTTTATATTATCTATATTAAAAATATTTTGAATCAGTACTAGTTCTCTTACTCCCAAATTGTCAATCCTTTCAAATAAGGCTATTTTATATGGTTGCATAGTATTAATTTCTACTGACAAAAAATCTAAATAATTAGGACTAAAATAATTATTTTTCGAAATTGAGGGGAAATTTAGAGGGGTATTAGTGCAAAATATTAAATCCTGTTCATACAAGTAATTGAAATACTTATATAACATCTTTTTTTGTTCAGCATACTCTTCAAAAAGTTGTCTATCTGAAAATTCCTCTAAAAGTTCTAATAGAATATTAGGAACAAAATGAATATTTCCTCTTTGTAAATCAAATATAGCCCCTCTGTTTACCCCTTTTACAGGAACACACGAAGCATAAAGTTTAAAGTGGTTTTGATTTTCAGAATAAAACTCTGAAAAAAATGTATAATTGTGAGTATCTATATTCATTAAAGGATTACAGGCTTATAATAGTGAGAAGGTTGTAGCATATTAGTTTCATAGTAATTTGAAGATATATAAATATTTTCTTTTTTATCCACTATCTCTTCGTTAATTATATTTGATTCGGCTATTTGAAAAATTGCAGAAAACCAGTGATTTTTTTCTTTAGGAAGTAATTCTATTAGCTTCATTTAATTTAATGAATTAGTTAAATATTCTGCTACCTTTTTATTTATCGGGTAATTACATGGTACTGCTGTCATTCCAAACTGCCCTGTTGGATTTACTTCTAAAAAATAAAATTCTTTATTTTTTGTATAGATCATATCAATTGAACCTGTATTAACACCTAATTCATTCATAAAACCATCTAACTTTTGTTCTATAGGTTTTGGTAATTTATAAGGGACTCGCCTAGGAGGGGTCTTAAAATCGTAATTTCTAAAATCTATAGAAGTTTTTTTATTTTTTTGAGTAAACATAGCCATTGAATAAAACGTTCCGGTTAGATAAAAAATTCTTAATTCAAATTTTTTATCTAAATACTCTTGAAATAATGAGGGAAAAAAATTTAAATCTATTAATTCCTCTAATTTAAACTTCTGTGTTAACAATGAAGTAGAAGAATCTAAAAGATTTATATTAGCTGCTTCCCCTAATGATTTGGTAATAATTTCATCTTTTTCAGTAAAATTAGCTTCTACATCAGACTTACGATTAGTCATTATGGTTTTGGGGACTTTTAAACCATTTTTTTGAGCAATCATCAAGACTTCAATTTTTGATGGCATATTAGTTTTATTATATAGCCATTTTTTATCATCTAATAGTTTAAATAATAATTTTCGTACTTTATCGAACTCTGAATAACTGTAACTTTTCAAGTTACTTGTTTTATCAAATTCATTGAAAAAATTTTCGTAACTATATAAAAAGCCAAATTTTCTAAACCAAACTACTTTAATATCTTTTAACATAATTTTTCTTGAGCCTTTAATAATAAATTTATTATTAGATAGGCTATAACATATTTGAACATCTCCATTTAGTATATCTTCATCATTTAAACGGACAAACGGTGTATTAAAATGCCTTAGCCATTCAATAACTCCATTCGTGTTTACATCATCTTTAGTGCTTAATATTAGAATCATATGTATTTAATAAAAAGAGGTATAAAAGAATATGTTTATACCTCTTTTGGTGTAATTATTAGAAACAATCTGCCCAATCGCTATCATCTCCATCATTTGAGCCTCCGCCATGGCCATCTAAAGTCAATGTGTCACAATTAGAGCTTGCTACTCTTCCTCCGTAAATTGAATCTACTTCAACTTTGTTACAAATAAAATCTTCTAATTTTTTCATAATAATAAAATTAAGTTTACCTACTCTAAAAAGGCTTTTCGGTTTCCGCCTAAAATTGTTGCAACTAATTTCATCGTAAAATAATGGATAAGTATTTGTTTTTCAAAATGATGTATGTTGAAATTTATAAATTTCATGTCCGTATTTATAAATTTTAACCTGCTGATTTATTTATAAAATACTGATTTTAAGATACTTTAATATTATTTTTGAAAATTATTATAAAATTCGTAAGTTTAGAGTCTCAAATCCTATCTATTGCATGTTAAAACCTAAAAACCCTTATACTTTTTTCAATACCTATTGTTTAAGAACACCTCTTTTACCATTGAATCGGGTTTTGAAAAGTTCTTGAAAAAATATGCATTTTATAACAGCTGTTTTTTAGCTGCAAACTTCTTTTAATTCAAAAAAATTACTGCCTGCTCGTGTGGTTTCGCTTAACTCACGGAGCTGGGCTAAGTGAATGGTTTTTTTATAGTGCTTGGCAATGATTTTTAGGCAGGTGGGGCCGCAGTCTTTGCTATCGTATTGGCGGTAAAACGGAAATCGTGAATTCAAAACATAAAAAATTATCGACGTGGCTGAAAATCTGAATGTCCAGTTTGCCAGAGTGCAAATGTTAAAACGTCAGCTAGCTCTTTATTTTGTTTATTTTAAGAATTACCAAATCCATGCCCACCTTCAAAATCCATCGCAAATAAAATAGGTTTATTTGAAGAAGTTGAAGCTTGCATTCGTGCAGCAAATTTTGCCGGTTGCCAAGCAGAAATTCTGGAGTCATTCAAACCTGCCGTTAATAATACCGCTGGGTAGTTCGTGTTTTCTTTAATGTGATGATAAGCATTCATTTCTAACAGATACTTAAATTCTAGCGAGTCAGAAACAGTTCCAAATTCCTTGATGCCATTTTTTCCATTCGCTCCAAACTCGTTGCGTAATGTGTTTAAGATTCCAACTTTAATGATCGCTGCTGCGTATAAGTCTGGTCGCTCTGTAATAGCTCTCCCAATTAAAATTCCCCCTGCGCTCGCGCTCCATGCAGCAACTTTTTTAGGTGAAGAATAATTTTCTGAAATGAGATACTCAGTACAGGCTATAAAATCTTTCCATGTATTTGGCTTCGTTTTTTTATAGCCTCCCTTGTGCCATATATCTCCTTTTTCGCCTCCGCCTCTTGTATGTGAAATAGCATAAACACCGCCATTATTGACCCAATGAAACATGTGTTTGTCTAAATAGGGAGTATCAGATATTCCGTAAGCTCCATATCCTGTCATTAAAACAGGGTTGTTAGCGTCTAAAACTAAATTTTTCTTGTGAATTATTGAC
>Ga0209533_1001275_pt1 | contig 23540 bp, 22 predicted proteins | sample COG_04_FD_184748 | JGI IMG/M metagenome (GOLD analysis project Ga0209533, IMG submission 184748) | Pelagic Microbial community sample from North Sea - COGITO 998_met_04 (SPAdes) (version 2) | ecosystem: Environmental > Aquatic > Marine > Neritic zone/Coastal water | place: Helgoland, sampling...
CCTTCGCCGCCGCTGGCTGAGGCGAAGGCCGCTAGTGTCGAGGCCAGCCCAGTTTTTATATCTAGTGGCTCATTGAGCTGGTGAGCAGCATAGATTGAATCTGCGGGGCCAGCCCATCGGGCAATACCTAAACCCGCTTTTAGGGAGACAACAATGGCGGCGGCTATCCAAAGATAAATCACACTGGAAAAAGAGATGACTTGATCGCCGATACTGAGGGAAAAAAGACTGCTGGCTTCGCGCTGCTGTTCAAACCAGTACACCCCGATAATAAACAGATTGGAAACTATGGCGAGAGTAGCGCCAATAAGTCCGCCGACCAAAAGAATCAAAATGATTTCGAGTGAAGCATTGCGTACTTTATGCATTAAATAATCGCCTAGATGATAGTGACAATAGCGTTTGTCGAGTACAGCTTATCCAGTGCAGTTAATCTCGTCAAAGATTGCTGGAAAATCAGAAGCGAATCCAAGGGAGCTTGGCGACTGACTCATGGCTATCGACTTGAGGATTAGCCAGTTATACTTGGCGCGCTTCCAATCCAAGGTGTTAGATAGTTCAGTGAAAGTCATTCAACATATAATTCGCGGCATCGATTCCTTTACCGATATTACGGGTAGAGCGGTCTCGTGGTTAACCTTATTAATGGTGGTACTCACCGTCATTATTGTGGTGCTGCGCTATTATTTTGAGAGCGGTTCAATTGCACTTCAGGAATCCATTACCTACCTCCACGGCGTGGTATTTATGCTCGGCATTGCCTTTACCTTGCAGCGTGGAGGCCATGTGCGAGTGGATATCTTCTACCGCGGGTTTTCGGCACGCAAAAAGGCGCTAGTGGATTTAATCGGTGGCATTCTATTATTACTGCCGGTGTGTTTGCTGATTTTTATATTCTCTTTGGATTATGTTCTAGCCAGCTGGTCAATTGGCGAGACTTCAGAAGAGAGTAGCGGTATTGCAGGGATCTATTTATTAAAGACATTGCTTTTATTGATGCCAGCAACACTTATCTTGCAGGGTATCGCAGAGACACTCAGAAATTTACTGATACTAATGAACAAGCCAGACGTGGCTTTGACCGACCATATTGAGCCGATGCTGTGATGGTTGAATTTATCCCGTTGCTAATGTTCTTAGTTGTCTGTCTGGTTTTAATGGCCGGCTATCCTGTGGCGCTATCACTGTCGGGAACGGCGCTAATTTTTGCATTTGCAGGTTATGCTACAGGCTATTTTGATATGGCCTTTTTACACGCCTTACCCAATCGCTTATTTGGCACGGTTAAAAATACTACCCTGATAGCGGTGCCCCTATTTGTGTTAATGGGGGTAATGCTGGAAAAGTCACGCTTATCGGAAGATCTGCTCGATAGCATGGCCGACCTATTTCGCGGTTTCCGCAGTGGCTTAGGGCTTTCGGTCGTATTGGTTGGCGCGTTGCTGGCGGCAAGTACCGGCATTGTTGGCGCCACCGTGGTGACTATGGGCCTGATGTCCCTGCCAACTATGTTGAAACGCGGTTATTCAGCACCCCAGGCTACGGGTATTATTTGTGCCACAGGAACTTTGGGTCAGATTATTCCGCCCTCTATTGCATTGGTGTTACTCGGCGACATTCTCTCCAGCGCCTATCAACAGGCGCAACTGAATATGGGCATCTTTACGCCTAAGGTTGTTTCTATAGGCGATCTTTTTGTCGGTGCAATTTTCCCCGGTTTGATCTTGGTCGCACTGTACTCTGTCTATGTGATTTTGTTTGCCAAGCCAAAGCTTCAACCGGCTTTCGAAGAGCCATTGGCAGAACATAGATTGTCGCGGGCTATGCGCAATTTGATACCGCCGATATTTTTGATTGCTGCGGTGTTAGGCTCAATTTTGACCGGTGCGGCAACACCGACCGAAGCTGCGGGAGTCGGCGCTTTTGGTGCGACAATGTTGGCTATGCTAAAGGGGCAGTTATCGTTGTCCCGCTTGCGGGAGGTAGCTCAAAGCACTACCGAAGTCACTTCGATGGTGTTTTTGATCTTAATTGGCGCGACGATATTTTCATTGGTATTTCGTGGGTTTGGCGGTGAAGAGTTAGTTGAGCAATTCTTTTCCCAGTTGCCTGGGGGTGTTGTAGGCGCCACTATTTTGGTGATGGTGGTTATATTCTTACTCGGCTTTGTACTCGATTTTATTGAAATCACTTTTGTTGTAGTACCCATTGTTGGTCCAGTACTGTTGGCAATGGGGATAGATCCTGTGTGGTTGGGAATTATGATTGCGATCAATCTTCAGACCTCCTTTTTAACGCCGCCATTCGGGTTTGCGCTGTTCTACCTGCGCGGTGTTGCACCAGCCTCGGTTGAAACGTCGGATATGTACCGTGGTGTCGCGCCATTTATTATTATTCAGTTATTATTAATGCTGATGCTATCTGTATGGCCCGCGCTGGCAACCTGGTTGCCGGCAGCTATCTACAATTGATATTCGTTTCAAACAGGGATCAGTACGTTATGGAAAATCAATCGCCGGCACCAGCCGGAAAGTTAATTTCTCAAACCATTGCCATGCCCCGAGAAACCAATGCCAACGGCGATATTTTTGGTGGTTGGCTACTTGGCCAAATGGATTTAGCGGGAGCGATTCTGGCCGGTAGAATTGCCAAGGGGCGTGTTGCTACAGTGGCAATCAGCAGTATGTCGTTTCTCAATTCGGTTCCGGTGGGTGCGGTGGTGGGTTGTTATGCGCATATTATTTCACTGGGATGCAGTTCGATGCGTATTTTAATTGAAGCCTGGGTCGAGGGAGATCATCAGGCAGATTCCAGCAAAGTGACTGAAGGTGAATTTGTCTTTGTGGCAATTGATGATCAGGGCAATAAGCGTCAAGTCCCAAAATCCTGAGCGCTGTCTTGTCTTAAAGCTTAATAGCGGTAAAGATTTTTTCTCTCAAGTCTTGGCGCTCATTAACCATATGGTGGCCAGCCCCTTTAATCAGGTTGAGCGTCATATTTGGAAATTTCTCCTCAAGCAGCTTTATGTTGTATTGCCAGTCCAGAGTTCCGTCTTCATTCCCTTGAATTACATTAATAGGGAAGGGGCTTCCAGAGTGGTTTTCTATCTCGGTAATCCACTCTGCCATAGCTCCGATCCAGTCTTTGGGAAGTCTGTGCGGCTGGAAGGGGTCCTGATGCTGAAGAAAATATAGGAATTCTGGGTCGTGAGAGTTTTTGCGAAATACTCTTTTGAGGGTTTCCCTAAAACGGCCTGTAAGCTTAAAAACCCAGCGATTTACTTTCCAGGAATGCGGTTGTACAAGGGGTGCCAGCAGATTGAGGCTGGCGAAGGGGTAGTTGCTTGCGTCAGGCTTTTCTATGAGATGTTTTAGCAAGATTGCGCCGCCGGTACTCTGGCCTATTCCATGGAGTGGCCCGGGGCATAAATTAGACGTTGCTTGAATCACCTGATTAAGCTGGCGGACATATTCGCTGTAATTGGCAATATAGCCTGGCTCGCCACTCGATAGTCCGTGGCCAATAAGATCAAAACACACCACGGCGAATTGTCGGTCGAGTAGTTCACGGATTAGGTTTCTATACAGGCCGGTATGATCGAGATAACCGTGAACCAACACCACAGTTCCCTGAGCAGTGACAGGTTGCCAGACCATAATATGAGTCTGTTGCTCAGTATTGGATAGATGCCCAGCAAGTAGCTTTAAGTTGTTGTTTGGAATTGGCAGGCGATAAAAGTCGAGGTAATTTTTAAGCGCCTTATTAGAACTCAAGTCAGCAATAGCATTGGCATTAAACGCAGGAAGTTTTTGTCCTAGGCACTCTATGTTTTGCGGTGCAGAGTCTGATTGGGCGTAACGCATAGATTTATCCGAAAATTGTGTTAGAGTTCCTTAAAAATACTTATGTAATTTGTAACCGTACCAATCACATCTTGTCAGAATGAGTATGAATTACAATAATAAAGATTTCGTCGAAAATTTGATTAGCCTGCACAGTGCGACGCTAGTGCGTTTTCTGGCTCGTCGCATGAATAGTCGTGAAGATGCCGAGGATATCGCGCAGGCGGCGTTTATCCGTCTTTATACTCTAGATAATCCCGACAAATTATCCAACGCTAAGGCGTTTCTTTTTCAAGTCGCTGCCAACATGTCTATCGATCAGCTGCGAAGAAAAGTATTGCATCAAAACTATTTGGAACGGGAGGGCGCAAAAGTCCCCAGTGACAGTTCTACGCCTGTCAGTGCGCAAATTGAGAATATTCCTCTCGAGAGAGAAATGGAGGCCAAGCAGACGCTGAGTTTTATTTACGCAGCCCTAGCCAAGTTGCCACAAAATCCGAGGCAGGCTTTTATTCTTAATCGAGCCAAAGGCCTGACCTATGGAGAGATTGCAGAACAGATGGGTGTCTCTGTGAGTTCGGTTGAAAAATATATCCTTGAGGCGCTTAAGCACCTGCGAAGTGCTCTGGCTGAGGCAGAGCAGCTATAGAGCAATCTATTAGTCCTAAATCACTGCACTGAAGAGCCGTTGAGCCCCATATTGGTGCGCTCTTTGATCTTTTATGGTGCGTATGCGCTATTTCAGAGAGGCCTGAGAGGCCAGTCATAGACGTGTATTCTGCCGCAGGTCTTGAGCCAAGCTTAAGATTGGCCTCAATAGGGGATTATGGTATGAATATTGTATGTGCAATCACTGAAGGTCTGTGAGGTTGGTACCCCTGACGTACTTAAACTTCACTTTGATTGCTGTGCTAGGTATAAAAATCGTATGGGGTATTTTTACTCCTACTCGTCTCAGCAGTGACAATAATTATTAAATAGAGGAATGCGCTCATATTGAGTGTTTAAAATCCATTGATTTCAACGCATATTGATAAAATAGTCTTAGATCAAGCTTATGCTTGGGTTGTTGCGTTGCGCGGAGAAAATGTCGGCGAGCAAAATCTCGAAGAATTTTCTAATTGGCTTGTATCCGATGAAAGCCATCAATTGGCCTGGGATCAGGCTCTCGAGCTCTGGGACACGCTGGGTGTGGTATCTCATTTACCCGTAGATGAGCTTTTAGCCGGCAACTTTGATTTAGATAAAACAGCAAAGCCTGTTGAGCCCACTAAAATAAAGCCATCAATAGGATTTAGTCTGTTAGACAGCTGGAAAATCTTTTGGAAACCCTCGGCCTTAGCACTCTCATTGGCCGCGATTGGTTTTATCGCGGTATTTAATTTTCAGCCTCAGGGCGACATTTACAGAGCGGCTACAGGCCAGTATCTCGCGGTTGCCCTTGCTGATGGCAGCGTTGTTGAACTCAACACTAATAGTGCAATCGCTGTGACTCTCAACAAGGATTTTCGTGAGATTGAGCTACTTAAAGGCGAGGTGTTTTTCACGGTTGCCCCAGATAAAGACAGGCCTTTTATCGTCGATGTAGCGGGCACAACAGTTCGAGCTGTGGGAACGGCCTTCAATATTTATCGGGTCACTGATCAGAACAGTATCCTGTCTGTAACTGAAGGTATAGTGCGTGTGGAAGAGGATGGCGGATCCTCTGTCACTGCAGCACGATCACAGTTGTTGACGGTCGATCAAGTCGTGGAAATTGACTCAGTTCGAGGCCTGTCCAAACCCAAGATGCGGAATCTTCAAGCGACCGCATGGCGACAAGGACAGCTTTTATTTGATAACACCTCGATTGAGGATGCCGTTGAGATGCTCAATCGCTATCTACATAAAAAAGTTGTTGTTGCTGCTGATGTGTCAAAAAATATCAAAATTTCTGGTACTTTCTCATCTCGTCAAAAGAAAGAAACGCTCGTTGCAGTTGCTCATGCGCTGGGCTTAGAGCTGACTCCCCGCAACAATAAATGGTTGTTGTCTCAACCCAATCCATAAGGTTTAATGTCCTTCTACATTTAATCTGGGCCTGTGCCGTATGGCATGTTTTGGATTCTTTTATCGGTTTTACCGCGGGTTGATGGTTAGTCGATCACTGCTTTTGGCCGCCACCTGTTTTGTCTTATTGCTTGCAGGCTCCTTAGCTCAAGCGATCGTGACGGATCAGTACAGTATTAAATTGCCTCGGGGCAGCCTTCATGCTGCGCTCATAAGTCTGGGCCAGCAGACGCAGACCTCAATTATTTTCCCCTCCTCACTTCCTGACGATCAAGACGCCCCTGAGTTAGTGGGTAACTTTAGTATCTTGCAGATATTAGAACAGCTGGTTGAAAACCGTGAAATAGAATTTCGTGTTGTCGGCCCTCTGACAGTGGTGGTATTGCCACGCTGTAGCGCGGGCTGGGATTGTTCCGCTATGCATGAGGACCTTGAGCGGAGTAAACAGCAGTATCCTATGATTGAAGAATTGATTGTTCGTGGGAAGCCGCTAACCGGTTCGAGATTTAAGCAAATCAATGGCAATGCATTTACACCTACAGATATTATTACTGCTACGGAGATTCGCCTGTCTGGCGCTCAAACACTATCTCAATTGATGAAGTTTACTCCGGAGGTGGCAGGAAATTCTGCCAGCACAGCAGTTAGCAATGGGGGCCATGGAACCGCAAGTGTGACTCTGCGCGGATTGCCGGCAACCAATACCCTGGTGTTGATAAACGGCTTGCGCAGTGCATCAAATGCAATTGACGGTGGGTCTGTTGATCTCAATAGTATTCCTCTGGCGGCAGTTGATCGAATCGAAATTCTCAAAGACAGTGGCTCTTCTATCTATGGCTCAGATGCCATTGCTGGCGTCGTTAATGTGATTTTGCGCAAGAGTTTTGATGGGGTTCTGCTGAATACTTTTTCCGGGGCGTCGGATGCCGGGGACAATTATACTCATCGTTACGATATCTTGGCCGGAGGTAGATTGGCCGGAGTCGATATGTTGGCAATGGCATCGCACTATGATCAGGACGGGTTTTTTAGTCGTGATAGGGAAATCTCGAGGTCGGCCGATGCTCGAGGGTTTGGTGGAGCTGATCGTCGTTCAAGTGCTACGGGAAATGCGCGAATGCTTGTCGGCGGTGAAATTTTTACTCTTACAGAAGATTTGTTTACGTCTTCTTCTGAGTCAGATTTTCGGCAGGTAACTGATGAAGATCTTTTTGATTATCCGGCCTATACCTCCTCTCTTGTACCTGCGGCGCGGGACTCCTTTTATTTGTCGGGTAGTCTTACCGAGTTAAACGCCGTAGAAAGTAGTTTCGAACTCGGTTATGTAGAAAATAATACCCGCATTACTTTCGCTCCGGCGCCAATTTTTACTGCCTTTGAAGAGATTCCAATCACTATTTCGGCGGCCAACATATTTAATCCTTTTGCGCAGGATATTACCGATGCACGTATTAGGTTGTTGGGTCTTGGCCCGCGAGTGCAAAGTAATCAGTCTAAGACATTTCGCGCTAATACTAGACTGATGGGTTCGCTAATCAATGGCGAGTGGCAGGTCAGTCTCAATTGGAGTAAAAATAAAGCTATTGAAAAATGGCAGAATTTGGTCAACTTAACGAATATTACTCGTGGACTTGGCGATAGTAGCGTCTGTACAGATGCGAATGGTTGCGTTCCGATTAATTTCTTTGGCTCGCCAGAGGCCATTGATGATGAGCAGCTTAATTATATTCGTGGCAACGCCATTAATAGAGGCCAATCAACGCTGGCATCTTTAAATATTGATGTGTCACAGGTTGTTGAAGTTTCAATGGTGGAAAGTATTGAATTTGCTGCGGGCATTGAAATACGTCGAGAAACCTTTGCCACCGAGGCTGATTCGCGGGTAGAAAACAATCAATTAATTGGTGGAGAGTTTGGAAGTAGTCGCGGAGATAGAACTAGCTCAGAGCTGTATGTTGAGTCGCTAGTCCCAATAATTGCCGGTAAAAATTCAATTGCAGAAACTATTTTAGAGGCTAATATTTCACTTAGAACCGCTCAGTACAGTGATTTTGGTACGCAGGCCAATCCTAAGCTGGCACTGCGATACCGTCCAAACAGTGATTTGATGTTACGCGGCAGTGTCTCTCAGGGATTCCGCGCACCGTCACTATTTGAACTAAACCAAAGCGACAGTATCAGCCACGCATTTTTGCTAGATCCTTGCTCAGTAGCTGAGAATGTTGGTTTATTATTAGGTTGCGATGTACAGACTGATCCATTGCGAGCACAGTATTTGACTATTACCGGCGGTAATTCCAAGCTTCGACCTGAAACCTCCAAAAACCTTTCTCTTGGCTTTATTTATACGCCACCCGGGCTGCGCAATTTCACGTTTGGAATAGATGCCTATCGAATTGAAGTCAATGATGTTATTGGGGCTAGTGGGCAGTTCTTTCTGGATCAGAATGCATCCGATCTTAGCTATAGCAGCAGAATTATTCGCGATCAATCAGGAGAGGTGGTCAAGGTGCTGGCGAATAATGAAAATTTGGGGACTCGAAAATTAGTCGGTTTGGATGCGGATATCTCGTGGCGAGTATTTATTGCCAAATGGGGAAGTTTAGGTGTTGATTTTAGTGGCTCGCACATTCGGTCGTACCAATTTCAAAGTGGTCCAAATGCGACGGTAGAGGATTTAGCTGGCACCTTTGAAGATGAGGCCGCTGAAGGTTCAGGTTCACTGCCTGAATGGAAAACAAGACTCAATTTATTCTGGCAGTTTGGGCGCTGGGAAGTGGCGCTTTCATCATTTCGAGTCAGTAGTCTGAGTGAGACTATCAATAATGGACAAGGCGGTACCCGAGCCTCTGGCGCCTGGTCTCGAGAAGATGCTCAGATGAGCTATCACTTTAACTCGGGGGAATCTCTAATTACTCTTGGGGTTGATAATTTACTTAATGAAGCACCTCCTTTTCTAGCCTCTGCATTCAACGATAATTTTGACTCTAGAACCTATGAATCTACGGGCAGGTTTATTTATGCCAGATTCAGCCATCACCTATAACGCTGTAATGTAAGTTTTTTTACAGCTCCCGCAATTCTTCTTCTTTGTTCATCAGCTGAGGAATATTCACCCCCATACGTTGAAGTTATAGCCCACGGAGAAATGGGCAATAATTATAAATCTTAGAAATTCAACTCGTTAGTAAAACTGAGCCTTCAAAGATTGGGCCTGCTTAACAGTTAATTTTAAAAATCATGGGAGTGATATCATGTCTTCAAAAATCCTAAAGGGCAGCTTGCTGGCCATTGCAATTGCGGGCGTCACTATTGGCTCGACAACTGCGTTTGCTCAGTCGGCGGATGGCTCTATTCGCGGTAGTGTAATGGGTGCCGATAGTTCAACTATTGTAGTAATTTCCGATAAAACACGCGGTCTTTCAAAATCCATTTCTGTTGGTGATTCCGGGTCTTTTCGTTCGGGAAGTCTAGCGCCTGGAACCTATACAGTAACCGTTAGTAAAAATGGCAAAGTGGTAGATGCTGAAACGGTTGGTGTTGTTATTTCTGGCACCTCAAAAGTCAGCCTCAATGTCAACGAAGAGAGTATTGAGGAAGTCGTTGTCAGTGGCGCAAGAGTTGCCGCTATTGACTCGGGCATCGGTGAAATCGGCTTGGTTATTAGTGCGGAAGACCTAGAGCAGTTGCCGGTCGACCGAAGTATGGGAGCGGTAACGCTTTTAGCGCCGGGTGTCTCTCGCGGTGATACTGCGTTTACAGGTACAAGCTTCTCTGGTTCATCTGTAGCCGAGAATACTAGCTTTATTAACGGTTTAAACACCACCAACTTTAGAAATGGTCTCGGATTTTCGAAAGTTCCATTTGAATTTTACGAGACTATCCAGGTTAAAACGGGTGGTTACTCTGCGAAGTATGGCCGTTCAACCGGTGGTGTTATGAACGCTCGCTCTAAGAGTGGTTCTAACGATTTTGATTTTGGAGTCAACGCATATTACGATGCACAGTTGGATCAAAGCGCCAATACCTATGCCGCTGATAATAGCAAAGATGAACTGACGGATAAAACCTACGACATCTATGCATCTGGCGCTTTAATTGAAGATCGTGTTTTCTTCTATGGTCTTTATAGTGAGCTAGATCACAGCCAAGAATACTACGGCATCACTAGCGGTCGTGGTTATAAAGAGCAGTTAGATGGAAGTTTTTGGGGTGCAAAACTTGATGCAATCATTGCAGATGGGCACCGTTTAGAGATAACCGCATTCAGCGATAAAGCAGATACTGTTGAAGGTACATACGAGTACGATTTTGATACTAAAGCTACTGGTGCTTACCTTGGTGATACTCTCTACAACCGCGGTGGTGAAAACTGGGTTGTTACCTACACAGGCGAGATAACCGACAGTATAGAGCTGTCTGTCTCTGCGGGTGAAAACAACGCAAACAGAACCACTGCACCGTCAACGGCAACTAATCCGGTCGTTTACCAAGTAATAGATTCTGATTTTGCCGCGCAGGGAAACTGGACTGCCTTTACTGTAGATGAGGGCGAAGATCAGCGTAAAACTATGCGTATGGATCTGTCTTGGGATCTCGGAGATCACTTCCTAGAGTTTGGTATTGATAACGAAGAAAACGTCTCAACCAACTTCACCGTCAACTCAGGTGGTGTCTACTGGTTGCTGCACCCAGAAAATGATACTGCAGCCTATCTCTGTGATACAGCGACAGAATGCCCTTCAGGTGCTAATGTCCGTAAGCGAACCTATGCTTCTGGTGGTGAGTTCGATGTTGAATCTAGCTCTTACTACATTCAGGATACCTGGTCGGTAAACGATAACCTGATGCTTGAACTGGGCTTGCGTAATGAGACCTTTACTAACTTCAACGCCGATGGTGACGAGTTTGTAACGGTTGAAGATCAGTGGGCTCCTCGCCTGTCGGCTTCCTGGGATCCAGCGGGTGATGGAAGGCAGAAAGTATTTGCCAGTTGGGGTCTGTACTATCTCCCAATTGCTTCTAACACCAATATCCGTTTATCTGGTGGCGAGACATTTATTCATGAGTACTTTGATTGGGATGGCAGTGTGAATGCTGATTCTACACCTTCAGGGCTGGGTGCTATTTACGAGACTGAAGTCTTCGGTAACGGCGAAGTTCCAGATACACGCTCTGTAGTAGACTCTGAGCTTGATGCTATGTATCAGTCAGAATTCATTCTTGGCTATCAAATGACAGCAGACAGTGATGTGACCTACGGTGTTAAGGCGATCTATCGAAACCTTGAAACCTCTATTGAAGATGTGGCGATTGATGCTGCGGTGATCTCTCAATACAGCGGAAATGGTGCATGGGATGATTCGCTGACTGATGGGGAAACGGTTGAAGAAGTATTTTCTGGATTCCATCAGTATGTTCTAGCCAACCCGGGTGCTCCAATGACCGTTTATATTCCAGAGCAGGAAGAGTGGGTTACTCTGAGTGCTGAGGAGCTGAACTACCCAGAAGCCAAGCGTCAATATGCTGCTCTCGAAGCGACTATGAGCCGTCCGTTTGATGGTGTTTGGAGCTTGGATGCATCTTATACATGGGCTCACAGCTGGGGTAATAACGAAGGCTATGTGCGTTCAGATAATGGTCAGGATGATGCGGGTCTAACCACCAACTTCGACCAGCCAGGTCTGACTGATTTTGGTACGGGCAACCTGCCAAATGATCGTCGTCACACCGTTAAGATGTACGGAACCTATCGGCTTGATAATGGTATTCGTCTCGGGGCAAACTTTATGTGGCAAACGGGTCGTCCAAAAGGCTGTTTTGGTATCCACCCAACGGATGATTTCGCAGCGGATTATGACAATGCGTCATTTTTCTGTGGTGGCGAGCCTGTTCCCCGCGGTACCCTGGGAACCACATCTAGCTATATGAACCTCGACCTTAATGCGCAGTATGCTTTCGACGTTGGCGGTTCAGAGCTAGTGGTTTCATTTGATCTGTTTAATGCTTTGAACGCTGATGCGACTGTTGAGGTACAAGAAGACGATACGGCTAACTTTGGTAAAACGACTTCTTATCAGAGCCCAATGGCTTATCGTATGAGTGCTCGCTACAAGTTCTAAGTAGGTATGTAACAGCCTGTTACTAGGTTGGAAAAACCCCTGTCGCAAGATGGGGGTTTTTTATATCAGCTAAAAAGGAAGTGGTGTGAACCAAGCTATTGGCGGGAGGGCAGATATAAATGAGTCTACCAATCACCGGGCAAAAAAAAGCCCCGCATATTTAGCTGCGAGGCCTATTTGATTGATGCTTAACATTAACTACTCATCGGTTGATAAGGAGACATCATAAACACCAGCTTCTCGTGCCTGATCTGAAATCAGTACAAACAATTCAGTTTTAGATTTCGGGTGAGCACTGACAATAACCTTGGCTTCGGGCTTTTCTGCATGCATACGTTCAACGTTTGCACGGACAGCACGAACATCAATGCGTCTACCTTCAAGAGTAAGCTCATTACTTTCAGAGACACGAAACACAATGTTCGTGTTTTCTGTATCTGGCGGTGGCTCATCAGAGGTTGGTGGGCGATTGACATCTAAACCCGACTCATTGACAAATGAGGCCGTAACAATGAAAAAAATCAACATTATGAATACAACATCCAGCATTGGAGTCATATCAATATTTGATTCTTCTTCTTCCTTTCGTCTTTTACCTAGCGCCATCGATGGTGCACCTTCAAGTCTAGCGGATGTTAATTAAGACGCGCATTTTACTGGATTCTCTTGGAATTACCAGCGCATCCAGTTGCATGTAGTGATGCTCATTATTCTACATGTATACTAAGTCGATTAGTGTGCCAGAAAACGATCCCCTTGGGAAAACATCATTGAGAAATTATGCCTGAATTACCTGAAGTAGAAACGACCCTTAGAGGTATAGAGCCCTATGTAGCGGATTCTGTTGTTGAGCGACTCAGTGTTTACAATGGTTCTTTACGGTGGCCGGTTACTCAAGGCATATCCGACATTGTTAAAGGCCAGCGCGTGCTCTCTTTAAGCCGGCGAGCCAAATACCTGTTGCTGCAGCTTGAGCATGGATCAATGATGATTCATTTGGGCATGAGCGGCAGTTTGCGTCTAGCCGATGTGAATGCCGAGCGACGTAAACACGATCATATTGAAATGCATATGAGTAATGGCAAGTGTCTCCGCTACCATGATCCAAGACGATTTGGGGCTTGGTTATGGTCTGAGAACGGCCATTCCCAGCTCGATCACTTGGGGCCTGAACCACTGACTGACGAATTTAGCGGCGAGCGACTTTTTGACTTATCACGGAAGCGCAAAATAGCCGTTAAGCCTTTTATTATGGATAATAAAACGGTGGTCGGTGTGGGGAATATCTATGCGTCAGAAGCATTGTTTCGCAGTGGTATAAGGCCTGATAGGGCTGCGGGGAGAATTTCTTTGCAGCGCTATGACTTGCTGGCGGGGCATATAAAAGATGTTTTGGGTTCAGCGATTGAGCGGGGTGGCACAACGCTGCGAGACTTCGTTAATGGCAATGGCGAGCCGGGTTATTTCCAGCAGACTTTAAGGGTTTATGGGCGTGGCGGACAACCCTGTAGTCACTGTGAAAAACCGCTGAGTGAAATGCGCCTAGGCCAGCGCAGCTCGGTTTTTTGTAGCCACTGTCAACGCTAGGCAAAATAAAACTTAAATAAGGTTAAACAAGAACCGGCAGGTTGGTTATTTGAATTTTTTACTCAGCGCTTCGACAACATTGGCGGGGACAAATTTTGATACATCGCCGTCCAGAGAAGATATCTCGCGTACAAGAGATGAGGAAATATAAGAGAAATGCTCTGCCGGAGTCAGAAAAACACTTTCTAGATCGGGCGATAGGGCACGATTCATATTGGCCAACTGAAATTCATACTCAAAATCAGATACCGCTCTCAAGCCGCGCATAATCGCATCAGCATTGCAGTCTTGAACAAAGTTCACCAGCAAATAATCAAAGCCGAGAATCTCAACGTTGGGAATGTGAGTCAATGCGTCGCAGGCAAGCTGGATGCGCTCTTCCACGTCAAAGAGAGGTCCTTTGCGTTTGTTGGCAGCGATGCCGACAATCACTTTGTCGAATAATCGCGAGGCCCTTTCGATTAAATCAATATGTCCGTTTGTAATCGGATCAAAAGTGCCGGGGTAGACGATAGTCTTCATGCACAGGTTCCGCCCTATTAGAGATTGCGCATATTACTTAAATTAAGCCTTTGGCTCAATGCGTGTATAGAGAATGTAGTTTACGCCACCGGTAGCCTTATTGCGCATAACTTGCCAGTTAGCCGGTGGTTCGAAGTTAGCCTGCTGGGCGGAAAGTTCGCAATAGATCGCCCCGCCGTTAGCAATCCAGCCGTTTTGTTCGAGTAGAAAACAGACTTCAGTGATCAGGTTTAAGCCAAACGGAGGGTCAACAAAGACTATATCAAAGGCCTTATCTGGGCGTTGCTGTAGATACTTCAGTGTATCTTTGTGAGCAATGGTCAGTTCCGGCGCATCGAAAAGCGACTTGGTTTCAGAAAGGCAAGCGATAGCGTTGGGGTGTTGCTCCAGAGCTAGACAATGTGATGCTCCGCGAGACAGGGCTTCAAAGGACAGCGCGCCAGAGCCGCTAAATAGATCTAAGCAGCGCGCCCCAGAGATATCCGGTGCCAGCCAGTTGAACAGCGTTTCGCGAATGCGATCGCCCGTCGGCCTCAAACCATCGACATCGGCAAATCGTAGCTGACGGCTACGCCATTTCCCCGCGATGATTCGAATTTGCTGTTTCCTCGCCAAATGAGCGCTCCTTTTTAGTGAGTTTTAATCACTTTATACTAATCTAGATGTTAGGATACACCAGAATATAACCACATTTAAAAAGAACATTCATGGATTCAAGTTCAACAGACAATCTGCCGGCAGAAAAGAAAAAGCGAAGCTTTTTGGATCGTTTTAAGCGCGACAAACCGGCTGATGTCGAGACTTTGCCTGAAACTACACCGGTCAACCAGCCGGCACCCAATGAAAGTAATAGCCTGCGGGCGAAAATGCAGCGTGCGCTGTCGCGTACCAGCCGTGGACTGGGTGATCTATTTCTGGGCTCTAAAACCATTGATGAAAATATCTTCGACGAGCTTGAAACATTACTGCTTGTGGCTGATGTGGGTATCGAAGCAACCACGCAGATTATTGCCGAATTAACAGAGCGTTCAAACCGGTCAGCACTTAAAGATGGCGCCGCTCTGCAAGCCGCCCTCGGCGAGATTCTCTTGGAAAGGCTCGCCTGTTGTGAGCAGTTGATAGAGCCCGTTTCTACAGATGGGCCTTTCGTCATTTTAGTGGTTGGGGTTAATGGTGTGGGCAAGACTACCACTATCGGCAAATTGGCACGGCGACTGCAACAGCAGGGTAAGTCGGTGATGTTGGCTGCGGGTGACACTTTTAGGGCAGCCGCGGTTGAGCAGTTGCAGGTCTGGGGTGAGCGCAACCAGATTCCTGTGGTAGCTCAGCATATGGGTGCCGACAGCGCTTCGGTTATCTTTGATGCCATTGAGTCCGCACGTGCTAAGGATGTTGATGTGATTCTTGCTGACACCGCGGGTCGACTTCACAATAAAAGTAATCTTATGGAAGAGCTTAAAAAGGTACGCAGAGTTGCCAGTAAGCTAGATGCCTCCGCGCCCCATGAAGTATTGTTGGTGTTGGATGCAGGCACAGGACAAAATGCAGTCGCACAGATGGCTGAATTCCATTCCGTGGCGGGTGTTACAGGTATAGCACTGACCAAATTAGACGGTACCGCAAAGGGCGGCGTTATCTTTGCCCTCGCTGAGAAGTTTTCAGTGCCCATTCGCTATATTGGTGTGGGTGAGGGGCAGGATGACTTGCAGCCATTTGTAGCAAAGGACTTTGTTGCGGCGTTGCTAACGCCCATTCAAGAAGATACGGCTAAAGAAGGCACGGCACAAGACGAGTAAGTATTTATGATACGTTTTGATAATCTCAGCAAACGTTACACCGGTGGTTTTGAAGCTCTGCGCAGTGTGAGTTTCGAAATGGACAGTGGTGAAATGGCCTTTCTCACCGGGCACTCAGGTGCCGGAAAGAGCACCTTGCTGAAATTGTTAATGCTGATTGAGCGGCCGACATCCGGCAATCTGTTAATTAACGGCAAAAACATCAATCGTTTGTCGGCATCTAAAATTCCCTTTTATCGACGCCAGGTTGGAGTGGTTTTTCAAAACCACCAACTATTATTCGATCGCTCAGTCTTTGAAAACGTCGCCTTGCCCCTGCAAGTGTCAGGCTATTCGCCCAGTGATATCGGCCGCAGAGTTCGCGCCGCACTGGATAGTGTCGGCTTGCTCGACAGAGAAAAACACAACCCTATTGAACTGTCGGGTGGCGAGCAGCAGCGGGTAGGCATTGCCAGAGCGGTGGTGCACAAGCCGAAAATACTCTTGGCCGATGAGCCTACAGGTAACCTCGATCCTCAGCTATCTGCTGAAATTATGGATCTGTTTAAGCGTTTTCAGGATGTTGGCGTCACAGTGTTAGTGGCCAGTCACGATATCAATCTGATTAATAAAATGAATATGCGCATTATGCGGCTCAATCAGGGCGAGCTAGAGTGGGACGGGGTGGGCCATGGCAATGACTAATCATAAATCCCGGGGCTCTCAACATTCTCAACAGACCCAGCGTGGCGCGCGCGGCAGTGCGGTAAGTCGTCTAGATAGGTGGCGCGGTTACAAACACCACCATCGAACAACCCTGCAGAGCAGTTTTGCAAAAATGTTACAGGAGCCATTCCAGACATTATTGACTGTCGTGGTGATTGCCATCGCGCTAACCTTGCCTACAGCACTGTATATCAGTGTTGAAAATATTCGTCAGTTGAGTGGTGGGGTTGAATCATCGGCTCAAATCAGTGTGTTTGTGAAAAAAGGTGCCCGATCCGCCGCAATTGAGAAGCTTGGCGAGCAGTTGGCTAATCTCTCTGGCGTCGCCTCCGTGACCCATATTTCGGCAGCAACTGCATTGGAAGAATTTAATGCGCTGTCAGGTTTTGGTTCGGCACTGCAATATCTGGACGAGAATCCGCTCCCAGAAACATTTTTGGTCCAGCCGTTGCTTTTAAATGACTCCGCGAAACTAGTCGCCAAGATTCATAAGATAACCTTAGTAGACGATGTGCAGTTGGATATGGAGTGGTTGCGTCGGCTGGGCGCGCTGTTGGATGTGGGTAGAAAGTTAGTGCTCGCTCTTGCTGCAGCACTTGGCATTGGCGTGATATTAGTGATCGGCAACACTATTAGGCTGGCGATTCAAAGTCGCCGGGATGAAATTGTTATTGTTAAATTAGTGGGCGGCACCGATGCCTATGTGCGCAGACCTTTTCTGTACACCGGGCTGTTATTTGGCTTTTTTGGCGCCTTTGTTGCTGCACTGATGCTGGTGGGTTTAGGTTTCTGGCTGGAGGAATCAGTCAGTGAATTGGCGAGCCTCTATCAGAGTCAGTTCAGGTTGACCGGCCTCGGATTTTCTGGATTTTTGACGTTGCTAGTGATTGGTGGTGTGGTGGGTTTAGCGGGTGCTTGGGTTTCAGTGAGACAGCATATGTATGACATCAAGCCCCGATAAATAGCGTTTTATCTGTCTAAGATTAAAGCCAAAAAACGAATCTAAAAATGTAAAAAAACAGTAAAACAACCTATTAAGCAGAACTTTTAAGGGCTAGGAACAACCAGTCGATTGATGATAGAATTATCGACCGACTTTAAAATGAGCGTCTTATGAACAAAACCCTTCAAACTATGGAGTGGATGGCACCTGGCGGCAACCTGAATGCATACATTCAGGGTACTGCGACCGTGCCCATGCTAACCATTGATGAAGAGCGAGCCCTCGGTGAAGCCCTCTATTATGAAGAAGACCTCGACGCAGCCCGTCGTATGGTTATGGCGCACCTTCGGTTTGTTGTGCATATTGCTCGTTCATACAATGGTTACGGCCTGCCGTTAGCAGATCTTATCCAAGAAGGTAATGTCGGTCTGATGAAAGCGGTGCGACGCTTTAACCCTGAAAAAGGCGTACGTCTAGTATCCTTCGCGGTGCACTGGATCAAGGCTGAAATTCATGAATTTATTCTTCGTAACTGGCGAATTGTTAAAATTGCCACCACTAAAGCACAGCGCAAACTGTTCTTTAATCTGCGCAGCGCAAAAAAACAACTTCAGTGGCTGACGGCCGATGAAGCTCAGGCAGTGGCAGAGGATCTTGGCGTTCAGGTCAAAGATGTTATGGAGATGGAAATGCGCCTTACCGCGCGTGATTCCGCCTTTGACGCACCTGCGGACGATGATGACAACAGTTTCCACGCCCCAGTTTACTTTCTCGAAGATAAGAGTGCCGATCCCGCAGAGCTAGCAGAAAATGACGATTGGGAAGGCGACAGTAATGCACGTTTAGCCGATGCTGTGAAGAACCTTGACGATCGCAGTCGCGATATTATTTATCGTCGCTGGCTGAATGATAAAAAGGCAACACTCCACGAGCTAGCCGCGGAATATGGCGTTTCAGCTGAACGTATCCGCCAGTTAGAAAAGAACGCGATGAAAAAAGTCCGCGGATTCATGGAAGCCTAAGCCAAATTTAAAAGAGACCAAAAGCCGCTCAATGCGGCTTTTTTATTGCTATGAATAAACTTCTCTGGATTAAAATAACCGCCATAAGTGGTGCACTGGCCGTGGCCCTAGGTGCGTTTGCCGCCCATGGATTAAAGAATCATCTTTCCCCGCAGCTTATGCAGACTTATCAGACGGCTGTTCAGTATCACTTTATCCATACCCTAGCACTGCTTGCGATTATCAACTTACCCCTGAGCAAGCGCTCCTTGGCGTGGGTCGCGCGGAGCTTTTTGCTCGGTATACTTCTATTTTCTGGTTCCCTTTACGCTCTTGCTTTAACGGGTATCAGCGCCATCGGGTTATTAACCCCTCTCGGAGGCAGCGCATTTATTTGTGGCTGGCTACTACTGTTCACCGCAAAAAGCCCACAAAATTAATGGATATTAAACCCGAATACCGTAAAAAATCGATCCGCAGCTATGTTGTCCGCGCCGGACGAATGACCGAAGGGCAGCGCAATGCCTTTGATACCAGCTGGCCATTTTATGGCTTGAAGTTGGATGACGGAGCAATTGATGCTGAGAAGATTTTTGGTCGTGTCGCGCCACTTGTGGTCGAAATTGGCTTTGGGATGGGTGATTCACTGCTGGAGATGGTTAGCGCCGAGCCGGGCAAGGATTTTATTGGCATAGAGGTTCATCCCCCAGGTGTGGGTAGGCTTATTAATAGCGCTAGACTTGAGCAGCTGCCAAATTTGCGCGTCTATCTTGCCGATGCCAATGATGTTCTTAATGAGTGCATTCCGGCTGAGAGCGTGCACCGACTTCAACTTTACTTTCCGGATCCCTGGCATAAAAAGAAACATAACAAGCGACGAATTGTGCAGCCGCAATTTATCCAGTTGATTCGTGAGAAGCTAATCCCGAACGGCAGTCTTCATATGGCAACAGACTGGGAGCATTATGCAGAACAGATGCTTGAGGTTCTTGAAGAGGCGCCGGGCTTTAAAAATACTATCGGCGAACAACAGTATTCAGCGCGCCCAGAGTATCGGCCGTTAACCAAATTTGAAAAGCGTGGTGAGCGTCTTGGGCACGGCGTTTGGGATTTACTGTTTAGTAAAATAGAGTAGTCGAAACCCTGATAAAAATGACTTAAACTGAACGCAATAATTTAACCACCGTCGCGGCTTAGACCGCATCATTGTTAAGGAAAATAGAATGAAGATCGTAAAGTTACTCCCTATCGCCCTGTTTGTTTCGCTAACTGCCTGCGACCAATTTACCGATTCTGCGGTTGAGACTGTCGAGCCGGTTGAGGCCGCTGTTGCGCTGGACAGTCAAGTTCAACGAATCAGTTATCTTATGGGCATGCAAAATGCTATCAGTACAGGTGCTATTGAGCTTGACCAAGAAGCCTATGACGTCGGTTTTACCGATGGTTTGGCCGGCAAGCCTCCAGCCATAAGTGAAGAAGTCATCGCCGAAACCGTTGCTGCATTCCAGGCGGAAATGGTTGCCAAGCAAGAAGAGCAGCAAAAGCAAGCTGAGGAATCTAAGGCTATGGCGTCTGATGGCAATATTAAAGAAGGTGCGGAATTTCTCACTGCAAATGCTGCAAAAGAGGGTGTTGTAACGACTGAAAGTGGATTGCAGTATAAAATTATTACTGCTGGAAGCGGTTCTGTTCCAACGGCTGAAAGCACTGTAGAGGTGCATTATGCGGGTCGTTTACTCGACGGCACTGAGTTTGACAGCTCTATCAAGCGTGGCGTACCGGCACAGTTCGGCGTAACTCAGGTCATTGCTGGTTGGACCGAGGCATTACAGTTAATGCCAGAGGGCTCAAAATGGGAGCTGTATATCCCTGCAGAGTTGGCATATGGCCCAGGCGGTACTGGCCCAATAGGACCAAATCAAACATTGATTTTTGAAGTGGAACTACTAAAAGCTAATATCAGTACAGAGGGCTAACAGCGCAGAAAGTAACGCTGTTAGACATTAAAAAGCCCCGACTAGTCGGGGCTTTTTTTGTACATCTTTCTAGCGATTGCTCGTTATTAATTGTTATGCAGATGCAGTGTTTTGCTCAAGTTGAACAAGATGAGCATTGTGTAGAACTTCAATCATTTTATCTTCAGACTCAAAGCGCAGCTCTAAGGCTTCACCCACCGTTGAAAGATCCACGGACAAGCTGTCCAGATCGTCAGTAGCAAGGTATTTATCATTGAAATCTAATACAGCCTCGGTCGAGGGTTGGATTTTATCCATTAGATCGGCCCCAATTCTAAGGCCGTCGGTATCACTAAAAGCTTGGGCTTCTTTAACAAGTTCTTCGTAGACTTCAAAATGCCCAACGGACACGTAATCTACCATCACCTCGCAAAAGTCTTTTAGTTTTTCCCCGTGGTTTTTATTCGCACTGTCGAAATCGTGGATTTCAATCAGGTCACAGTACTTAACCAACAATTCGCGGCGCTCTTCTAACCAGCGATCAACGATATCGCTGACACCACCCCAATGTAATTTTAATGTTTGCAGATCTTCTAACATGCGTTCCTAGCCTCATCACTCCCTAATGGATACACAGTTTACTTTGTTTTGCCTTCAAGAATAAACATTCATGTGAAGAAAAAGCTGACCGACAAGACTAAAAAGGCACAATTTCAGTTAGTCGCTAGAGTGAATCACTTGCGTAGCAGTTGGAAAATAGCCACTGCGCCGAGACCGATAAAGCTGACCAAAACCCATGCAGGCATACTCAGCCCCAAAAGTTGCCACTGGACTTCGGCACAGTTGCCATCGCCGCGCAATAACATGGAGATCGCCTCTGATACAGAGAATGCCTCAAAGAGGTAATCAGCTGGCGGCCCACAGGCGGGAACCTTATCTTCCGGTAAGCTCTGTAGCCAAAGCTGTTTAATTGAGAAGAAGGCACCAGTTGAAGCGGTAGCGGCGACTAGAATCGCATAGATTTTCTTCCCTCTGGCACCGGGATTGTGCAATCCTGCAATCAGAAAAAGAACCCCGACAGCGATAATAAAGACGCGCTGAGTAATGCACAGATAGCAGGGCTCAAGACCGAGATGATTTTGGAAGTAAAACACCGCTATGCCGATAAGCCCAGCACAGGCCGTTGCCATCAATAGATTAATTGTTCGATTATCAGGTAGGTTCAAGAGTTACTCCCAAATTTGTAGTCTAAATGGACTAGTTGGATTAGATGGCTTAGGCGGTTTAGACAGTCACGCTGTCGCGATGGTAATAATCCGCCAGAAATTGATCAAAAGAGAGGCTATCTGAAGCCTCGATTTTTTGCTGGTCCAATTGTGATTGCGCGGCCAAATGCTGATATTTCTCAACTACCTCAGCAGTCAGTTTTTCACGGCGAAAATATTCGCGGTGCTCCACAGCTTTTCGCATCGCTATGCGGAAATAGGTCTCGTTATTTTCCTGCATCTCATTTAGCAAGATAGCGGCCGGCGTGAGATTATTATTGTGCAAACGCTCGTTCATCTGGGCAAGTGTTGCTTGGTAATCACCCGTATTGTTGGCGTTATCAAGCTGTGCCGCGACTGGCTGCATTTCAGCGATCAATGTTAGACCCCAATCGACCAACTTCCGCTGCTTATCGCCGTCAGTAAGTTCGAGTTCAGGATCTCGGCCATCGGCAACAGCGCGGCGCTGATTTTCAGTAATTTGTTGGTATTCATTGTTATTGGTTTTTGGGCTTTCTTTAAGCAGACAAAATAGCAAAAAGGTATCCAAAAAGCGGATCGTTTGTTTATCGATGCCGCAGGCAGCCAGCGGATTTAAATCTACGCAGCGCACCTCGATATATTCAACGCCCTTGTGGTGCAATGCTTCAATAGGTGTTTCATCAGAAGCCGCCGTTCGCTTAGGTCGAATTGGGCTGTAAAACTCATTTTCGATTTGCAGCAAATTGGTCGTCAGTTGCTGATAATTGCCCTGACTATCTTTTAAACCCAAAGACTCATAGGGCTTATAGGGCGTATCAAGAGCTCCTGTAAGAGTCTTGGTGTACTGCTTGATATCGTTATAGCAGACGACCAAGGAGCCCTGAGCATCGCTTTGATAGCCCAGATTGCCCATGCGAAGCGATGTGGCATAGGGTTTATAGAGACTGTGACTGTCAGTGCCGACCGGCACTAAATCATGTTCGCGGTTGCGGACAAAGCTTTTGCAAACAGCTGGGGCGGCGCCAAAAAGGTACAGCAACAGCCAGAAGTAGCGGCGGAAATTGCGAATTAGCGCGAAATAACCGTCAGTTTTATAATCTTGTAGGGACTGCTGATTACCTTCCTCGGCTTGCAGTTCGCGCCACAGAGCGTCGGGAACAGAGAAATTGTAGTGAATGCCCGCAATGGTTTGCATCAGGCGTCCATAGCGATGACCGAGGCCAAGGCGATAAACGGTCTTCATTTGACCAATATTGGATGTCCCGTATTGACCCACCGGAATACTGCTATCTTCTCCCAGCTGGCAGGGCATGCTACTAACCCACAGCAGCTCATCGTCGATATTCTGATAGGTGTAGCGGTGGATTTCTTCCAGCTGATTGATCACCTCGTCTATAGAAGCCGAGGGTGCGGTGATAAATTCGAGCAGAGCCTCAGAGTAATCGGTGGTAATCGACGGATGGGTTAACGCCGAACCCAGAGCTTTAGGGTGCGGGGTTTTCGCTAACTGACCCGAGGCTTCAACACGCAGGCTTTCTTTTTCGATGCCGCGTACAATATTGCGCAGGAGCGAAGATTTCTCTGTATCAGTCAGAAGTGCAAGGCGGGATTCAAGAGACAATGATGTGCACTCGGTTAGGCTGCGTCAGATTGAATGTTATTTGCTGAGTCTGTGTTCACAGCTGTAGATTCTAAAAGCAGTGTGGGACGTCCCTTTTTGTCGGCTTCGCACTCGACGATCTGAGCGCGCAGATTGATATCTTTAGCGTTT